>JAEEGF010915730.1_pt1 | contig 15098 bp, 12 predicted proteins | sample 9134171 | NCBI WGS metagenome assembly JAEEGF01 (sample SAMN16246542, study PRJNA631951) | gut metagenome | biome: gut microbiome; feature: rumen; material: AP-attached | host: Bos | place: Iran: Karaj | collected 2018-10 | reverse complement strand
TCAAAAATTCAAAATTGACAATAATGAAGAATATCATCATCTTCGGTGCCCCAGGTTCAGGTAAAGGCACATACAGCGACGAGATTGTAGAACGTTATGGTATGGGACACATCAGCACAGGCGATGTGCTTCGTGCTGAAATCAAGAACGGAACAGAGCTGGGAAAGATTGCCCAGGGCTATATCTCGAACGGTCAGCTCATTCCCGACGACCTCATGATTGAGATTCTGGCCAAGACCTACGACGCCCAGCCTGCAGGCAAAGGCGTCATCTTCGACGGTTTCCCCCGCACAATCGCTCAGGCAGAGGCCCTCAAGAAGATGCTTGCAGAGCGCGGCCACGATTTGGGCATCATGATTGAACTGGTTGTCGAAGAGGACATCCTGATGTTCCGCCTGCTTCGTCGCGCTAAGGAACAAGGGCGTGAGGACGACAACGAAGAGACCATCAAGAAACGTTTCGCAGTCTATCAGAACCAGACAGCTCCCCTGATTGACTGGTTCGAGAAGGAGGGCATCCGTCACACGTTCCGCTGGGCAGATACACCCAACAAGGAAGACATGATTGCCTCCATCTTCGCGTTCCTCGATACAGTGAAATGAACCCCTTTGTTTCCCTCCAAGAGACAAAGGTTCAATTTTCAATCTTTAATTTTCAATCCTATAAATGGCAGAGAGTAACTTCGTAGATTACGTCAAGATTTGCTGCCGTTCGGGTAAGGGTGGCAGAGGTTCCATGCACATGCATCGTGCCAAATACGTTCCCAATGGCGGACCAGATGGCGGCGATGGTGGGCGCGGAGGCCATGTGTATCTGCGAGGCAACCACAACTACTGGACACTTCTGCACCTCCGCTTCGAGCGTCATGTTTTCGCCGGTCACGGAGGCAACGGAGGGCCGAGCGGTAGCACAGGAGCAGATGGCGAAGACCGTTACATCGATGTCCCTTGCGGCACAGTCGTTTACGATGCCGAGACGGGCGAATACCTCTGCGATGTGACCGACGACGGACAAGTCGTGATGCTACTGAAAGGAGGTCGTGGAGGTATGGGCAACAAGCACTTCGCCACTTCCACCAATCAGGCTCCACGTTATGCCCAGCCGGGCGAACCGATGGAGGAGCGGACCGTCATCCTCGAGTTGAAGTTGCTGGCCGATGTCGGCCTTGTGGGTTTCCCCAATGCGGGAAAGAGCACATTGCTGAGTTCCCTGTCGAGCGCCCGTCCTAAGATAGCGGGCTATCCCTTCACCACGATGGAACCCTCGCTCGGCATCGTGTCCTATCGCGACGGACAGAGCTTCGTGATGGCCGACATTCCGGGCATCATAGAAGGCGCTTCGGAGGGTAGGGGACTCGGACTTCGTTTCCTGCGCCACATCGAGCGCAATTCGCTCCTGCTCTTCATGGTTCCGGGCGATACGGACGACATCCGTCACGAGTACGAGGTGTTGCTTGGCGAGTTGCGCAACTTCAATCCCGAAATGCTCGACAAACAGAGGGTTCTTGCCATCACGAAGAGCGACCTGCTGGACGACGAACTGCAGCAAATGCTCTCCGAAGACCTGCCTGACGACTTGCCCTATGTTTTCATCAGTGCAGTTACGGGCAGTGGTCTTGATAAGCTCAAAGACCTGCTCTGGACGGCTCTGAACAGCGAGAGCAACAAGCTTGCGGCTATCACCCAGCAGGAGACCATCGTGCATCGCAACAAAGACCTCGCTGCGTTCCGTCAGGAACTGCTCGATGAGGGCGAAGACGAAGAGATAGAAATCCTGGACGACGACTACATCGAGGATGTGGACGAGGAAGATTTAGAAATGTAGATAATTAGAAATGTAGAAGTTTTCTTATTTTCTTATTTTCCTATTCTCTTATTATGAACAAATTAATTGTTTATCACACTCCCTCCTGGCTGACGGCTTTCACGACGGGCAAAGGCAGTGGAGTGGAGGCACTCGGTTTCCAACTTGAGGACCTCGCTCTCCCTCGTCAGGTACATTCGGACAATGTGCTGTGGATGCACGAAGCCGGACGCCCCGAAGCCACCGATGCCGTCATCACGGACCAGCCCGGCCTTCCGGTTTGCGTCAAGACCGCCGACTGCATCCCGGTTCTTCTTTACGATACCAGGCAGCGCATCGTGGCAGCCGTCCATGCGGGTTGGCGAGGGACCGTTTCGCGCATCGTCCAGAAGACCGTCCGCCAGATGCATCCTCTCGATCCCAAAGACCTGCACGCCATCATAGGTCCGGGCATTTCGCTCCAGCAGTTCGAGGTCGGCGACGAAGTCTACGAGGCCTTCTTTGCGGCAGGTTTCCCTATGGAAAGGATAGCGCGCCGCTTCCCTTCTTCAAACGGGGAGGGGGCTTGGCACATCGACCTTTGGGATGCAAACCGTTTCCTACTTCAGGAGCTGGGTGTCGATGACATCTTCGTTGAAGGCACTTGCACGCGCACCTCTGAGGATTTCTACAGCGCCCGCCGCGAGACCATCAATACGGGGCGAAACTACAATGGAATCGTGATAAAAATGAAGAGTGAAGAGTGAAGAGTGAAGAATGGGGAAATGATAAATGAAGAATTAAGAATGAAGAATCTCTATTCATATAACGTTATCTTTCTGTTCATTGCACTATGTTCAATGTTCAATGGTCAATGTTCAATGGTTTTCGCTCAGGACGAAACGCCTGACATCGACGAGTGGCAGGTTATGCGTGTGGAAGCGGCAAAAGACCCCTTTGCCAATCACGACCAGTTCACGATAAACTTCGCCAATTATACAGTCGAGGAGTGGTGCTATCCGCTTCCTGGAGCCAAGGTGTGCAGTCCCTATGGCGGTTCGCGGCATCATGGTGGAACTGACTTGCAAACTTTTGCCGGCGACACAACCAGAGCCGCATTTCCGGGCGAAGTCATTCTGTCGGGCCCTTACTATGCCTACGGAAACTGCGTCATCCTTCGTCACGCAAACGGCATGGAGACGATGTATAGCCATCATTCGCGCAATCTGGTCAAGGTGGGGCAGTGGTTGCAGGCAGGCGATCCCGTGGGTTTGGAGGGCCATACAGGCCGTGCGACAGGCGACCATCTTCATTTCGAGACGCGAGTGCGTGGCCGTTCGTTCGATTCCTCTCGCATCTTCGATCACGCAAACCACAGCCTTATCCGCCAGATATTCGTTGTCACCAAGCAGCAGAACGGCGCCCTGAAATTCTCCTCCGCCAAAGTCGAGTAACAGAAAGAGAGCCACGCGCGAAAATATGAGGCTTACGTTTGTGTGTCAAAATTTTGTCAAAATTTTTCGCGAAATATTTATGTTTGCGGCCGCCCTTCTTCACGTAAAGTTTCATGGCCGTTTCCCCCCGGGGGGGGGGGTAAAATTCAAAGAATTTTAACAGCTCGTTTTAAGGCACCGTAGAGCGCAAGTTTTTGCCTCTATGGTACAGATGTACGTCGAAGGGATTTGAGGCGATTCTAGGGCAAATTAGAGGGGTTTTTCAGGGGTTCTGGATTTCGTGCTGAGACTGGCAATTCTTTTTGGCATAAAAATAGCAAAAAATAATTTTTCGACCACCGGCGCACATCATTTTTGTGTTTTGTTGCAGTGTTGCAGCTGTTGCAGTTCATTTTAGGGTTACACACATCCCTTTTTAGGCTCTATATTTATAAATATAGAATTTCTTTTTGACATTGTGTATGGGTTATTTTTAACTGCAACAAGTGCAACACTGCAACAGAATTGGTGGAAACGGACTGGGACAGAATCCCTTGAAATGCCGATGGATACTGGGCTTCGCACACTTTCGGATGTCAGTGATCGGGGCGTGTTTTTGCTGCAGAAACTGCAGCACCGCAGTTCATTTGGGGGTCAAAAACACCCATTTTGTGCGTGAAAATAGCCAGTTTTCTTATAAAATTGCTTTGTTCTGGTTGTTTTTTTCTCTCTTTTTATTTGTGTAAAAATAGAATTTTGTCGTGATTTTTTCGCGCAAAAATATTGTGCAATTTAGCAAAACTGTCAACCAAATTCCGGAATAAACACAGGTTGTTTTGCTACAGTGCTACAGTTGCTACAGTTCATTTTGGGGTTATACACACCCCATTTTGGTCGTGAAAAAAGCGAGGTTTTATTATTAAAATGCTTCGGTCTAGTTGGTTTTTCTCTCTTCTTTTTTGGCAGAAAAGAGATATTTTTCGTAATTTTACACCCGAAATTTGCAAAAAATATGAGAAAATTACTTTTAATATTGGTAATGGTGCTTTGTGCTTTGAGCATTTCAGCACAAGAAAAGGAAGTCACAAAATTCCTAGGTATTCCTGTTGACGGAACAAAAGCCGAAATGAGAAAGAAACTCATAGAAAAAGGATTTACCCAAAAGATTGTTCAAGAATATGAATATTTCGAAGGTGAGTTTAATGGGCGTGATGTGCGTATTTATATCGGCACAAACAACAACAAGGTTTGGCGTATCATGGTTTGTGATAAGAGTGTGTTTGATGAAGAAGAGATAAAGATCCAATTTAATAGATTGGTTAGTCAATTTGAAAAAACAAACGATATAATACATTTAGTAGTTATAAAATCTCTGATGATGAAGATGTCGGATACGAAATAGATGTACACAAAAAAATATGATGCTATCTATTATCAAAAGCCTAGCATCGAGCCCTCAGATTCCCTTGCAATCATGAATTATGTTTATCTTAAGATGTTAAGAAACGGGTATACAGAGGATGATTTGAAAAACCCTAAGGGTTTGACTCAAAATAGTATAGATCTGTATTATGCTGCAAAGAAATTGGAACTTCTGGAGGCAACTTATAAGAAATCCGTATGGTTCCGTATTTGTGGAGAAGCTGACGAATACTATATTACAATATACTATGACAACGAGTTCAACCGTTCTGATGGCGAGGATTTGTAAGGCGATAATAAGACCCAACAACTGAATGTTGATACCATAAAGGCGACAGCAATGCCGCCTTATTTTTGCTCTAGGAACAAAAGTCAACAAGTCATTATAACACAAAAAGCCCCCGCTTTTGGCGAGGGCTTTCTATTTTCGTTCCGGATGTTTAGCCTAAAGCCTTGATGGTGGCCTGGAGGGCCGCTATCTTGCTCTGGGCGTCGGCGAGTTTCTTGCGCTCCAACTCCACAACCTGAGCGGGGGCGTTCTGCACGAAGCGCTCGTTCTGCAACTTCTTCTCGATGCCCGCCATGAAGCCTTGCAGACGCTTGATCTCGGTCTCGGCTTTCTCGCGCTCGGCATCGGCGTCAATCAGGTTGCCGATGGGAACTGCATATTCGTCTGTGCCAACCAGGAAGGCCTGCGTGCCTTCGTTCTTCTCGGCGACGTTCTCTATCTGGCTCAAGCCTGCGAGTTTCCCGATGATGGCGGCAAACGCGGAATCGCTGGTCACACCCTCTTTCGCTTTGCCGATGATCTGCAAGGGCAACGGTTCGCGAGGCGAGATGTTCTTGCTCTGACGAACGGCACGAACGCCGCTGACCACTTGCTTCATCTCCTCGACCTGCTGGATGAGCTGGGCATCTTCCTTCGTGGGGGCAGAGGTCTTGAAGACCGATACCATCAGGGATTCGCCCTCTTTACGCTCGGCAATATGCTGCCAGAGTTCCTCCGTGATGAAGGGCATGAAGGGGTGGATGATGTGCAGGAGCTGGTCGAAGATGTCGAGCGTAGCCTGGAATGTCTTGGCATCGATTGGTGTCTGATAGGCGGGCTTGATCATCTCGAGGTACCAGCCGCTGAACTCGTCGGTGAAGAGCTTGAAGGCTGCCATCAAAGCTTCGTTCAGGCGATACTTGCTGTAGAGGTCGTTTATCTCGGCATAAGTGGCGTTCAGTTTGGCTTGCATCCACTTGATGGCCAGTTCGTTAGCGCTATGTTTTTCGTTTTCGTTATCGTCAGTTACTTCCCATCCCTTGACGAGGCGGAAGGCGTTCCACATCTTGTTGCAGAAAGCCATACCCTGGGCGCAGAGCGCGTCGTCGTAGAGGATGTCGTTTCCGGCAGGAGCGGCGAGCATCATGCCCATGCGTACGCCGTCGGCTCCGTACTTCTCGATGAGTTCGAGGGGGTCGGGCGAGTTGCCGAGGCTCTTGCTCATCTTGCGGCCCAGCTTGTCGCGCACAATACCTGTGAAATAGACGTTGCGGAAAGGTATGTCGCCCATGTATTCCTCGCCGGCCATAATCATACGGGCCACCCAGAAGAAGATGATGTCCGGACCGGTCACGAGGTCGCTGGTGGGGTAGTAGTAGCTGATTTCCTCGTTGCCCGGGTTGTTGATGCCGTCGAAGAGCGAGACGGGCCAGAGCCAAGAGGAGAACCAGGTATCGAGCGCGTCCTCGTCGCGATGGAGCATGTCCATCGTGATGTCTTTGCCGAATTTCTCCTGAGCCTTTGCCAGCGCCTCCTCCTTTGTGAGAGCTACTACGAAGCGCTCTTCCTCCTCGCCTTCGGGAGAGTCTATGAAGTAAGCGGGAATGCGATGTCCCCACCAAAGCTGGCGACTGATGCACCAGTCCTGGATGTTCTCGAGCCAGTTGCGATAGGTCGTGACGTACTTTGTGGGATGGAACTTCAGTTTGCCCTCCAGAACGGGAGGCAGAGCGATGTCGGCCATGTGCTTCATCGAGAGGAACCACTGCTTGCAGAGGCGCGGCTCGACGGCAGTGTCCTGGTTGCGTTCGGAGTAGCCCATCTTGTTCTCGTAGTCCTCGACCTTTTCCAGAAGGCCTGCGGCATCGAGGTCCTTGACGATTTGCTTGCGCACATCCATGCGGTCCATACCCACATACAGAGGGGATTGCTCGGAGATGGTGCCGTCGGGATTGAAGATGTCTATGGTCTCCAGGTTGTGCGTCTTGCCCAACTGGTAGTCGTTCACGTCGTGAGCGGGCGTCACTTTCAAGCAACCCGTACCGAACTCGATGTCGACATAGCGGTCCTCGATGACGGGAATAACGCGGTTAACTAAAGGAACGATAACCTTGTGTCCGCGAAGCCATTGGTTCTTCGGGTCTTTGGGATTGATGCACATTGCCGTATCGCCCATGATGGTCTCGGGGCGCGTAGTGGCAACAACGGCATAGTAGCCCTTGGCGTCCTTGTGCAGAACCTCGCCCTCTTCGCCTGTCGGAACAACAGGATTCTCGTTGGCATCGGCCACATAGTATTTCAGATAATAGAGTTTCGACTTCTCGTCGCGATAGATGACCTCCTCGGTGGAGAGTACGGTCTGTGCCTTCGGGTCCCAGTTGACCATGCGGAGGCCGCGATAAATGAGGCCTTTGTCGTAGAGGTCGCAGAAGACCCTCATGACGCTTTCGCTGCGCTTCTCGTCCATCGTGAAGGCCGTGCGGTCCCAGTCGCAACTAGCTCCCAATTTGCGAAGTTGCTTCAGGATGATGCCTCCGTGTTCCTCCGTCCAAGCCCATGCGTGCTTGAGGAACTCTTCGCGAGTGAGGTCGCGCTTCTTGATGCCCTGTTCGGCCAGTCGGTTCACCACCTTAGCCTCCGTAGCAATGGAAGCGTGGTCGGTGCCAGGCACCCAGCAAGCGTTCTTCCCATCGAGTCGCGCCTTGCGAATCAGGATGTCCTGAATCGTGTTGTTGAGCATGTGTCCCATGTGGAGCACACCCGTCACGTTTGGCGGCGGAATGACAATCGTGTAGGGCTCACGACTGTCGGGCTTGCTCGCAAAGAGCTTGTGCTTCATCCAGTACTCGTACCACTTCGCCTCGACCTCTGCGGGGCTGTATTTTGTTGCTAATTCCATGTCTTCTGAATTAAGAATTAAGAGTTAAGAATTAAGGATTTTATGAATTTATGAATTGTATCAGATATGTTATCAGTACGTATAGCCAATGTGTTATGATGCCTGCAGCGATACCCCCGATGAAGGTGCAGGTGAAACTGCGCGAAATGAAGTGACGGTAGCCAAGCGAGTCGAGGGTGGCGGCATCGGCGCTGAGGAAACCGCTCCAGCACATTCCCATCGCAGTGAAGACGGCAATGGCGTTGCTGTCGATGATGCCCTTGCTCATCATCTCGGGAATAAGACCAAGCGCTGCACCAACGGTACCAAGAGCCGTAATGGGGAAGGCCACGAGTTCGCTCGCATTGAATCCGAAGAGCCATTGGAAGACGAAACCCGCCTTGCCCGCCAAGAACGTCAGGAGTTCGGTTCCCTGATAGGCTTCTCCTGTATAAGTTCCCGTCTCCGGATCAGAGCCGAAGGTTAGCGTCATAACGAGTGTCGAGATGATGAGCACACCTGGAATGATGGCCAGACCGACCTCCACGCCACTCTTTCCGCCGTCGAGCAATGCATCGAGCACACGGACAAAAAGTGTCTGGCGAGGGTCGTCGGGATGTGTCTCGTAGGGCGTCTTCTTCTCGGAAACATCCTTTTCTATCACATCTTCGTCCTTGTACTGCGGACATTCCTTCAGGATGAGTCTTTGCATCAGCCGTGTTGCAATGATGCTGCCTATAATGGCTCCAACGAGGCCGTAAAGCGGTTCGGTATAGAAGCCGTGTCCCATCATGAAGATAATGACGAGTAGTCCCATCGCATAGCTGCCAGCAAAGTTCACGAGGCTGATGTGCTGATAGCGTTTGAAATAGCGAGCAAACTTCGGGTTCTTTGCCACAGAGATGATGGCAGGTTTATCGCTGAGGAACGTCATCAGGGCTCCGGCGGAAGATACGCCAGGCAGGTTGAAGAGAGGTCGCAGTACGGGCTTGAGCATCTTCTGCAAAAGGTCAACTACGCCAAAAACGCTGAAGATGCGACTCAAAGCTCCCGTCAGCACACACATTGCCATCAGGTAGAAGACAGTATTGAGCAACAAATCGTGTGCCGTCCTCATAATGGTGTTGAGCATATTCGTGAAGCCCATCACCGAGGACAGATAGCCGAAAAGCGCTATGATGACTATCAGGCAAGGTATGCCGCGAGGTATCTTCTTCATTTTTTTTCTTCAGAATATCTTACCGCAAAGGCGGAAGTTCAGGACGGGATAAGCTTTTATTTTCGTTACGACCTTCAGCAGTTTGGCATTATCGCCACCTGCATTGGTGTCCTCAACTGCCATTCCGTTGCAATATACGGAGGGCTTTCCCCACAGAACGCAACCGAGATCCATCTTCAGGCCGACTCTGCCCTTCGGTACTGCACGGCCCAGTCCTATGCCCAAATAAGTCTTTACGGGTTTGACTTTCAGTTTGGCATTTATGTTGCCCTCCTCGTCGGGTTGGAGCAGATAATCTCCCAAAGCCGGCCCGTAGTTCTGCATCTTGTAGTTGGGATTCGAGGCGTTGTATTCGTTTATGGCCAGATTGGCTTTTGTCACTTCGGGTATAGGCTCTACATTGTACAGGTCCATCATCTCGTCGGAACCAAAGTAAACTCCGGCCGTAACATGAAAGCTCGTTATCATTGGAAGGGGTGTGACATTGACCAGCACTTTGCCGCCCTTCATCAAGGGCTTTGCTTTGAAGGGAACCTTCCTGATGTCTCCCAAAGGCTGATTCATGCCAAGCGAAGTGTTGAACTTGAATCCGGGAAACATCGTGTAGCCGGCTTGAATGTCTATGAAAGACGTGAATGGCACACTCGCATCGATGCCCACCCCAAATGTGCCCACATCCACTCCGATAGCAAGGTGGTTGAGGATGTGAAGATCCTTTTGGGCAGATGCGTTGGAGAGCATCATAAATGCCGCGATGAGGGGCAGGAGAGCTTTTTTCATAAACGGAGATGCTGTTAGTCGTTAATCTCGAAGTAGTTCTCAAGGATGTCCTGTGCCTGCTTCTCCTTGTTGTCGATGTCGTGAATAACTTTTCCATGCTCGAGAAGCACAATGCGCTCACTAATGTCGACTGTATGTTGGAGGTTGTGGCTGCTGACAAGAATCGTGGCTCCAGTCTCCTCGTTGTATTTCTTCAGCAAGTGCTTGATGGCATTCTGGCTACTTGGATCGAGGAAATTGAAGGGCTCGTCGAGAATGAGCACTTTTGGACGAAGCAGCATAGCCGCCATGATGCCAACCTTCTGCTTGTTGCCGGCACTGAGCGTGCGGATGAGCTTCTTCTGGCCGGCCAGTTCGTCTGCCATGAAGTGTTGGTACTGTGCAAGGAACTCTTGCAGCTGCTCGTCGGTCGTATCTGTAAGGCGGGCAATGAACTGGAAATACTCGTCGGGAGTCAGGTAGTCGATGAGGAAACTCTCGTCCACGAAAGCACCCGTCCAGTCCTTCCAAACTTCTGTTTCAGCCACATTGACATCAACTTCTCCGTCTTTCATGTGAACTGTTCCTGTATCTGCTTTTATGAGGTCGAGGATAAGGCGGAAAAGCGTGCTCTTGCCAGCACCGTTGTTGCCTACCAATCCCAGCAGTTCACCACTATGGATGGTAAGTTCAGGAATATCGACGGCAACCTTTTCGCCAAATGTCTTTCTTAAATTGTTGATGATGATTTCCATAACTATGAACTATGAATTACGAATTATGAATTGCGCGAAGCCCTGAAGCCTTCCATATTCTTATAACGTCTTGCCATAAAGCGTTTGTATACATTTCGAAGCCAGTATTGATGGGTGGCAACACCTGCTATTCCGAGCAAAGCAAGGAAGACATAACCCCAAGGTTCGCCAAGAAGAGCCGTTGCCGCTTTCTCAAAAGCAATCGGCAGGAAGAGGATAACGATGCTAACAATCTGCTGAGCCGTATTGCCCTGCTTGCTTGTTAACTTCGTGTTCATGGGAAGTGTGTTGTCGTTGTAGACAGCCATCTGGAAGAGGAGAGGGTAGAGCACACCTGCCGTGAAGAAGAAGTAGCCGATGTTCATCCACACAGACATCTTGCCAATTATCATTAAAGGCAACAGGATGATGGGTGGAATGAAGAGCAGAAGAACGTTGAAATAATACTTTGCCGTGAGCAATTGCAGGATGCTTTCGCGGCGGCTCATCAGTCCGTCGATGTAGTTGCCCTCGTAGCACATAATCATCACTAGCGTCATCATGCCCAAGACAATATAGTTGTAAAGGCAGATGAACGAGCGCATGAAGCTGTTGTCGTACACATCGCTGAAGTACATGATGACACTGAACAGCACCATCATGAACAAACCAGCAAGGAAACTCATCCTGACCGTTTTGTTGCGAAGCCGTTGCTTGACCTCGAGCTTGAAGTATTCGCCAAGACGGCCAAAGCGGTTCAGGAAGTTCAGTTGTGTGGCGTGTTTTATTTCCTTCTCTTCCTTCTTTGCAACCTCGTCGTACACCATTCCCATCTGCAACTTGTAGTTTGCCCAATACAACAGGGCAATGAGCGCACCAGTCAAGAGGAAGGGCCATAGTTTCCATTGCAGGAAGTCGTACATTAAGACGGTGCAGGGCATATCGAGCGGATTCTTGTCGGGAACAAGCATGATGGCAAGCAAAGCTCCGTGAATGGCAATAGGAAGCAAGAGCCAAGCCATGTGTTTCATAATCAAAGCCCTACAGAAGAGATAGGCATAACCGTTTGCAACAAGCAGTAGCCACCATCCAAGCAACCAGCCAAAGAATGCTATCCAGCCCAAAGGAATGGCGATTGCAATGAGTCCGAATGGAACCAGCAAGAAGAACCAATAGAGATTGCCCCACGTAAGGCCAGCCCTCGAAAGGTAGACGTTCATCAGGAAACTCCTTCGAATGGGCAACAACGCATAAGGCTGGACATTTTGTGCTGGCGTCTCTTGAAGGCCGAAGCGAAACCAAAAGTCGCAAATCAACAGATAGAGCAAACCGCCATCGAAAACATGGAAGGCTGCGACTCCATTGTAACTGCCCTTCATTCCAACAGCCATCACAACTCCCATAAAGATGAGGATAGCTGCATAATAAAGCCACATGAAAATCATCAAGAACTTCATGAAGCGATTCTTATCGAGCATAGGATGCCTTTCCGTCTTCAGGTCGGCATTCTTGCAAATCAATCTGTAGAGTTGGTACTTGTTCATTGTGCAAGATACTTTTCCGCCTCCATTGCGGCTTTTGCCCCACTACCAGCTGCAATTACTGCTTGTCTGTATTTCGAGTCGGCCACATCGCCAGCAACATATACGCCAGGAACGTTGGTGCAGGGTGTGTCTCCTTCTGTCATGATGAAGCCATTCTCGTCTGTCTTGAGCCAAGGCGTGAACAGTTCGCTATTGGGATGATGTCCGATAGCGAGGAAGAAACCGTCGATTGGCAGGTCGTATTCTCTTTCGTCACTTTCCCCTTTTCTGTATATGAGATGTGCGCCCTCGACTCCATTCTCGCCAAAAAGGCCAAGCGTGTTGGTTTCGAAGAGCACTTCAATCTTTTCGTTGTTGAAAACGCGCTCTTGCATAATCTTGCTGGCACGAAGGTATGGTTTGCGAACAATGAGGTAAACTTTCGAAGCTAGGCCTGCCAAATAGGATGCCTCTTCACAAGCCGTATCGCCTCCACCAACTACTGCCACAACTTTCTTGCGATAGAAGAAGCCGTCGCAGGTTGCACAAGCGCTCACTCCTCTGCCCATATACTTCTGCTCGTCGCTAAGTCCGAGGTACTTTGCACTAGCTCCAGTTGCGATAATCAGGCTGTCTGCAGTCCATTCGTTACCATCGTCGAGCGTGATATGGAAAGGACGAATGCCCAGATCTACCTTTGTTGCCACGTTGGAAAGTATTTGTGTGCCAAAGCGTTCTGCCTGTTGACGCATGTTTTCCATCAGTTCGTTTGCATCAACACCATCAGGGAAGCCTGGGAAGTTCTCCACCTCTGTTGTGATAGTAAGTTGTCCTCCTGGTTGAAGTCCTTCAAGCAAAACAGGAGAGAGGTTAGCACGACCTGCATAAATACCTGCCGTATAGCCTGCAGGACCGCTACCTATAATAAGAAGTCTTGTGTGTGTGCTCATCTCATGTCATTAATTAATACGTTTGGATACTCGCTTTCTTTGAAAGTGAAGAAGTCGTCGCTCAGATTCAGGTTGCCTTTGAAACTAAGGACGCTGACTCGCTGCCAGTCCTTGTTTTCGCGGAGACGAATGCAAAGGGGCTGATAGTCGCTCTTTCGGATATCGACGTAGATTTCCTTTACTTCCATCTTAGCATATCGTGCTTTAAGGTAGACCTCGTAAACCGCTTCACCCCGAAGGACAGTTTCCTTAACGGTCATCTTGAAGCCTTTCTTGTAGATGTTCATGAATGTGTAAGGGTTCATCGCGGCCATTTCCTTTTTGTTGGGCTCATCGATGTTCACCTCGTTAGCTTCCGGAACGTAGCACCAACGTGTCTTTCCGTTGTACCAGGTCTTTATGCCATCAGCCTCGAGCTTCATTTTGCTTTCCTGCAACCACATTGTTCCAGAGGAAGATGCGGTTTCAGTCCCATTCGAGAAGATGCCGGCTTTGTATTCTATCTTGACATTTCCTGCTTTACGGATGCGGTCAGCAGCTATGTCGAGCACCTTCATGGCATCCTGAGCTTGTATGCAAATGCTGACTAAAACGGTCAGCAACAAAAGAATCTTTCTCATTTTATCTAAGGTTATCCATTATCATCATTAACTGTTCTTCGCTTACACAAAGCACTTCGCGAGGCTTGCTGCCTTTCGCAGGACCTACGATGCCAGCCTTTTCGAGCTGATCCATCAAGCGTCCTGCACGATTGTAACCAATCGCAAACTTGCGCTGAATCATGCTTGTACTGCCGTTTTGCTCGCTAACAATCATACGAGCTGCATCCTCGAACATCGGATCGAGGTGTGTCATATCCACTTCTCCCAAGCCGCTATCCTCATCGCCTTCAAGCGGAACTTCCGGCAAGAGATAGGGCGATGTGTAACTTTGTTGCTTAGCAATATAATGTACAATGTCCTCGAGCTCGTTTGTATCGATGAATGCGCATTGAATACGAACGGGTTCCGAGCCTGTCATCAAGAGCATATCGCCTTTTCCGACGAGCTGGTTTGCTCCAGTTCGGTCGAGGATTGTCTTACTGTCGACGCCCGTTGTTACCTTGAAGGCCATACGTGCTGGGAAGTTTGCCTTGATGGTACCTGTAATGATGTTGGCTGTGGGGCGTTGAGTGGCGATAATCATATGGATGCCGACTGCTCGAGCAAGCTGCGCGATACGAGCGATGGGAAGTTCTATTTCCTTGCCTGCCGTCATGATGAGGTCTCCATACTCGTCGATAACCACAACTATATAGGGCATAAACCTGTGCCCATTTTGTGGATTCAGCTGGCGTTCGCGGAACTTTTCATTGTATTCCTTGACATTCCTTGCATGGGCTTTCTTGAGCAGATCATAGCGTTGGTCCATTTCGAGGCAAAGGCTCTTGAGTGTCTGAATCACTTTGTTGACGTCCGTAATGATGGGCTCTTCTGTGTCTTCGTTACCTTCAACTTGTGCCAGGAAATGGTTGACTATGGGAGCATAAAGGTTGAACTCGACCTTCTTGGGGTCAATCATGACCAGTTTCAACTCGGCTGGATGCTTCTTATATAGTAAAGAAGTGATGATGACATTCAGGCCGACAGACTTACCCTGACCTGTTGCACCAGCTACAAGAAGGTGCGGCATCTTCGTGAGGTCAGCGATGAAGACCTCGTTGGTGATGGTCTTACCAAGTGCCATAGGCAATTCATAGTCTGTTTCTTGGAACTTACGGCTGTTCAGTATGCTTTCCATCGACACCATCTGTGGATTTGCATTGGGCACCTCAATGCCAATGGTGCCTTTGCCAGGGATGGGTGCGATGATGCGGATGCCAAGCGCGCTGAGGCTTAGCGCAATGTCATCTTCCAGGTTGCGTATGGTGCTGATGCGTATGCCGGGAGCCGGAGTGATTTCGTAGAGTGTTACGGTGGGGCCGATTGTAGCCTTGGTGTTAGGCATGATTTCCACACGGAAATTGCGCAGGACGGTCTTGATGCGCTCCTTGTTGTTGCGCTGCTCTTCCATGTCGATGGCACTTGACGTGTCGTCGTAGTGTGTGAGCAAGTCGATAGTGGGGTATTTGTAGTTCTCGAGGTCGAGCTT
>JAEEGF010618203.1_pt1 | contig 15098 bp, 9 predicted proteins | sample 9134171 | NCBI WGS metagenome assembly JAEEGF01 (sample SAMN16246542, study PRJNA631951) | gut metagenome | biome: gut microbiome; feature: rumen; material: AP-attached | host: Bos | place: Iran: Karaj | collected 2018-10 | reverse complement strand
TGATAGCCCTCGATGGTGCCATAAGCGGTCTCTACGCGGGTGTGCTGACCCGCCGTGATGGGCTGTGCCTGAACGACAAATACTGCCAGCGGCAGCGACAGCAACATTGCAATTAATCTCTGTTTCATAGTCTTCATTGTTTTCTTTATAGTCATTATGTGCTGTTTTTTCAGGTATTCCGTAGGTGTCATGCCATACTCGTCTTTGAAACAGCTACGGAAATAGGATACGTCTTTAAAACCATTCTCGCTGGCGGCCTCTGATACATTGCGGTGTTCGTGAATCATCAGGTGAAGACTGCGTCGGAGACGTACTTTGAGAATATATTCACTGCCGGAAAGACCTGTCAGGAGCTTTATCTTGTGGTGGATAGCGGCATGACTCATCTGTAGGCTGTCGCCTATCATCGCCAGCGTGATGACCTGTTTCGATATATACCGCTCGATATAGTCAGTAACCTCGGCGAGGAACTGCTGGTCGGCCTGGGTGTACTTGATGCGCGTCATTTGATTACTTTGTAGATTCTAGTCTTTCCGCCCGTAGTCTTGCGTACAATGTTGACACCTTTGCGTGGATGGGAATGAGAGGAGCCGTCAAGAGAATAGTAGGTGGCATCACCGCTGTGGATGCCCGGCCATGTCACGGTTTCCATGTCGCTGCCGTTGCCTAAGCGAACGAGAGCCACATCATCGATGCGGCACCAGGCATTGGCAGCGCCATCGGCCAGAAAGCCCACTTCCACCTGCCCACCAGTAATCTCCACGTTCTGAAGTTCTATCTTCGTCCATGAGCCGGCAGCTGTTGGCAGTTCGACCCGCATAGTGTCGGAGCCCACCTTGGCATACATATACAGTTCGTTGAACGCCGCGCTGTTCTTGACATAGCACGACAGGGTGTAACTGCCGTCGGGCAGGGGCACGTCTGTGGTAGACTTGATAACCTGGCTCACCTGGCGACGGAAATCAATCTTGTCGTTGATATTCAAGCAAAAGTTACCCATCACTGTGGCTCGGTCTTCTCTCGAGTTCTTAGCATTGAGCACAGGAGAATCGGCACCCCCTATCACCACCTTGTTTCCCTTTCTCACCGTTGTAGTCCAGCCGCGCAGATAGGCCTGCGAAGGCTTGTTAGCGCTGGGAATGTTGACACGGTCGGCATCGAAACTGAAATTCTTTACGTAGTTATTGTCCTTGCCCACCCACCAGCGCCCTGTTTGTGCGTCGAGATGCCACTGCGACAGGGAATTGAAATAGGGCTTGCCGCCCACGAACGTGATGGGACACCACTGGTTGAATCCGTTGCCGTTGCCTGCGAAGCCTGCCCAGCGGTCGCCACAATAGATGACGGTCTCCTCCTCAGAGCCTCTGACGGTATAGAAGAAACCCGTCTGCGTGACGTGTCCATAGTCGGCATCGGCACCGGGCATCTTCAGCATGTTGTTGGTGGGTGTATAAGGGCCGTAGATGTTCGAAGCCTCGAGATAGTAGACATTAGAGGCGTTCCAGCCGTAGAGGTCACTTGCGCAGATGTAATACTTATTCTTGTACTTAAACATACAGTCGCCCTCACGGCCAGAACCTTTGTATACTTCGTGGCAGTCCTTTAGCCCTATCTTGCCGTCGGCGCAGACGCCGATTTCCGACAGATAGATACGCGAGCGACCCTTGCCGTAGCTGTAGCACAGATACGACTTGCCCGTGTCAGGATCGGTAAACACGGTCTGGTCGCCCGTGTTCGGCGTGCCAATCATGCTGGTCATATCTATCTGGTTGTGCTTGGTGTAGTTGCCGTATGGCGTGTTACAGGTAAATACCGCCACATTGTCATTGAACTGCACCAGCAACGCATACTTCTTGGCTTCCTCAACGTATGCTACCCCGAGACGCCCCACCCAGTAGGCCCAGCCTGCCGACGACGACGTAATGACATCGCGAAGGAAAGTCCAGTTCACCAGGTCGTCGCTGCGGTAGCAGGTCACAGACAAGAAATGTGTGATGTTGCTGTTGCTGCCGCCCAAGGCTTTTGGACAGTAGTCTACAGCCTCCTGGTATTTCACGCCATACCAGTAATAATGCTCCTTGCCTTGAGCGTCGGGAAAGCGGAAGATGCCGCCACCCTGGCTGTAGATAAAACCGCCCGAAGTGGTTTTCCAGAACGTGTCGTTGGTTATCACGTTTCCTGATTGAGCGAAGCTGCTTACGGCTGTGCAGGTCAGCACTACTGCAGAGGCTAATAATCGTCGCATCGTCATTGGTAGTCCTCCCGCCATGCCTGCCGACAGCATTGTCGTTAATGGCTTTTTTATTCCCATTTGCTGTTAGTAATTAGTTGTTTGTTTTATTTGTAAAATGCTGCTGCAAAATTACAATAAAACAGTTGTTTCTAATTGAACTATTATCCCAAAACATTGCACTCATGTAACTTTTCCGGCAAGAAATATGATGCACAGATACGAAAAAGTCTTAAAAGGTAGTTGTACTGACGTGACTTCTCAACGAAATTGAGTATCTTTGTACCGCTATTTTAAACAGCACAAAAATGAAGAACCATATACTCTTGTTGCTATTTGTATTTCTGCTGCCATGTATCGGTAAGGCACAGGGGCGACAAAGGCTCTCTTTGCCCAACCGCGAACAGCTGTCGGCTGAGCGGGTATTGCATGTGATGCAGGACTCGGAAGGATTCCTATGGTATGCCACCGAGGGCGGCGGACTCTGTCGCGACGACGGGCGACAGATGCTGGTGCTTCGCAGCGACGCTGACCATCCCGACCTGCTTGGCGATAATAACATAGCCTGTTTGGCAGAGGCAGGACAGCATATTATCATTGGTTCTTTTCATGGGGCTTACCTTCTGAACAAGCAGGACTACAGCATCAGCCGCCTGGCAGAGGTGGACGACAAGCGGGTGGATGACATCGTAGTTTCCTACAACGGGCACTGGTGGCTGACGGCCAACAAGAAGATTTATGAATATGACGGCAACGGGCTATTGCTGAAGACCTATGCCGCCGGCAACAAATATATTAATAGGTTGCATGAAGACGCTCGCCACTGCATGTGGGCCTCACAATGGGATGGAGGACTGCTCAAATTCGAGGACGGCAAGTTTGTGGCCGCTCCCTGGCCATTGAACGCAGCGCCTACCGATATCAACGACGACGGCACAAGCGGAGCACTGCTCATCGGTACCATTGGCAGGGGCGTGGTTCGCTATCAGCCGGATAATGCCACCATCGAGCAAACCTCGCCAGACGACAGTATCTGCATGAGCCGTGTCAGCACCGACCTGCAGGGCCGGTTGCTGGTGGCCGATGGAATGGGCAGTTGCTATGCACTCTGTGATGCTAAGCCGCAAGCGTGGTTTAAGGGAACCATACTCACCAGAGCCATTGCCGACTCCGTGTGCGCTGCATACCATCTTTCAGCACGGCCAACGGCATTGGCCGTCAGCCAGTCGGGCGACCTCTGGTTCAGCACCGGCAGGGACATCAGGCGCTTGAGGCAGGGGAGCGAAGAAGTGTTGCTTGCCGACACGAAGGACGTCTCGGCCATGGCCTTCACCGCAGACGGCACCTTGTGGCTCGCCACCATCTTCGGCACCTTGATGACCTACAAGGACGGGCAGCTGGCAACCGACGAGTATGCCTCTAACGAGTTTGGTGATGGCGTGACACAGCTCGACGCCGACAGTCTCGGGCGCCTTCTGATGGTCAGCGACCGCTACATACGTATCTATGACCCCGTGCGCCGCACGCTAAGGCAGCAGAGCCGCGAGGACGACGGCGTCTACACCATAGAACTGCAGGAGACACAGCCCGACAGCCGCTGGAGCCAGCCTGAGGCCAAGGTGGTGGAGCGCATGCCGCTGTGGGTATGGTGCCTGCTGGGTGCGCTCATGCTGACTCTTACTGCGCTCGTGGCATACATCTGGCAGTTGCACCGCCAGCGCAAGCGCTTCCTCGCATCCATGAAAAGCTTCACACCCGCACCCGCTTCCGAAGAGCGTGGTGAGCATACTCCCTCCGCAGAACGCTCTGAGAGCAACAGCGGCGACTCGCCTGTCTCTGAGAGCGAGACTCCGTGGCTGCAGCAAGCCATTACACAGGTGGAAGCCCATCTCAGCGACGACGGCTACAGCGTTGAGCAACTGGCCAGCGACCTCTGCATGAGCCGAATGACCTTCTACCGAAAAATACAGTCGGCCACTGGCCAGAAGCCCACCGAGTTCATACGCACCATCCGTCTGCGCCGCGCCGCCGAACTGTTGCGTGAGGGTCGCATGACTGTTACCGAAGTGAGTTTCGCTACCGGATTTTCTTCTGTTAGTTATTTCAGCCGCTGCTTCCGTGCTATGTTTGGCGTGCCACCCACGCAGTTTGAGTAGGTGCTTCTTGCAATCCAGGCTCCTACAAGGTATCGGTGGCTTGTGTGGCGCTCAGGGCGCTACTCCACCTTTATGACCTGCGAGCAATAGGCTACGGCGGCTTCGCGGTGGGTGACGATGATGATGGTGCGGGGACTGCTTCCTTGGCCGTTTGGCTGCGTGGCGGTTTGGCTGTTGGGGCTGAGGATGTTCTGCAGTACGCGGCGCTCGGTGTCGGCATCGAGGGCGCTGGTGGCCTCGTCGAGCAGGAAGATGCTGCCCGGGCGCAGCAGGGCGCGGGCTATGGCTATGCGCTGCGCCTGCCCCTCGCTCAGTCCGCCACCCTGCTCAGAGAATGTGGTGTCGAGTCCCTTCGGCAGATCGCTGACGAAGTCGGCACATGCCAGTCGCAGCGCCTCGTGCATCTGCTCGTCGGTAGCCGTAGGGCAGGCCAGCAGCAGGTTCTGCCGCAGCGTGCCGCTAAGCAGGGTGTTGCCCTGTGGCACGTACACAAAGTTACAGCGGTGGCGCGGCGACAACACGCTCTCGTTCGCGCTGCCGCTCCCATTACGGTTGTCGCCCGCATTGTAAATCGTTATTTCCCCTTCCTTTGGCTTCACCAATGCCAGTAGCAGGCGTATGAGCGTGGTCTTGCCCGACCCGGTGTGCCCCATAACGGCGGAGCACGTGCCAGGGCGGAAGTCGTAGTTAGCGTGGCTGATAACGGGCGGCAGCTTGTCGGCAGCGCTGGTGTCGTAGCCAAAGGTCACGTCGTTGAAGCGTATGCCGCAGGGGGCATCCATCATCAGCGGCTCGCCCTGCTCCTCGGCAGGCGTCTCGTCGAGTTCCATCAGTCGCTCGGCAGCGGTGAAGACGCTGACGAAGGCGGGCGCCAGACGGGTGATGTCGCGCGCCGGACCCTGTATGCGATACACCAACTGCAGGAAGGCGGTCATGCCGCCAAAGGTGAGCGTGCCGGCATGCAGGCGCAGTGCTCCCCAGAGGAAGGCGATGAGATAGCCCAGCGAGAAGCCGGAGTTGAGAAAGAAGTTGCTGGTGACAGAGAAGCGTGTGCGCCGCCGCACCCACTGTCGCAGCGTCTGCTGCTCGCCGTCGAGTCGCTGCAGCATCTGCTGCTCGGCCTGCATCGTCTTCACCAGCATGCGGTGCTGCAGCGTCTCGGTGAGCAGACTCTGTATGCGACTGTCGGTCTGTCGCACCTCGCGCGAATAGCGGCGCATGTGTGCCACATAGAAGCGGCTCACGCCGGCGAAGAGCGGCAGTATGGCAATGGTGATGCATGCCAGCCACACATCCATGCGCAGCAGGTAGAGGAAGGCGCCTATGAACATGGCGAGCGTAGAGAGCACCGACGGCAGCGTCTCAGTTAGGAAGGTCACCACCTGTCGCACGTCGCCCTCCAGACGGTTCACAATGTCGCCCGTGTGCATGGCCTCGCGCCCCTGCCACTGCTGACTGAGCAGGTGCTGCATGAGCTGCTGCTGCATGCGGTTCTGGGCTCGCACACCCAGTATGTTGCGTATCCACACCCTTGATATGCCCTCGGCAAACTCAGCCAGGATGATGATGGCCATGATGCCGATGGCCCAATAGATAGACCCCTGGCGCACACCGGCAGCGGTGTCGATGGCGCGCTGCATGGCCCACACCGTGAGCAGGCTCAGCCCCACGCCCGCCAGCCCTATGCCCGCATTGAGGCAGGCCTGCAGGCGGTTGCCCCGCAAGGCGCGCCACAGCCAGCGCGCTATCTCTCTCCACGAGTAGCGGCTCGTTGGCAGTTGGAAGATGTCTTTTAGCTTCAATATTTACGGTTTACGTTTTTTTCGGTTTATGACTCACGGTGTAGCAGCCAGCGTTGTGAACACACTTAGCGTATGTCGGCTCCCCACATCATCTTCTCGCGCAGAGTGGCGAAGTAGCGGGTGCCAGGGCGCTTCACCACACGAGCCTTATAGGGCGCACGGCTCAGGCGCAGCGTGGTGCCCTCGGGCATCTTCTGCGAGCTGCCGTCGGTGGCCACGAGGAATGTATGACTGCGGCTGCTCACGGTGAGTTCGATGGTGGCGCTGTCGGGTATGACGATGGGCCGTACGTTGAGCGAGTGGGGTGCCACAGGCGTGAGCAGCATAACCCCCGTTCCGGGCACGATAATGGGTCCGCCGTTGCTCAGCGAATAGGCTGTGGAGCCGGTGGGTGTGGAAACGATGAGCCCGTCGGCCTGATAGGTGGTGAGGTAGTCGCCGTCAATGCTGGCACGTATGCTAATCATCGACGCGGTGTCGCGCTTCAGAATGGCCACATCGTTCAGCGCACAGGTGCAGCCCTGCAACGGCTCGCCGTCGCTCTGCACCTGTATGAGGGCACGGTCCTCCACATGGTAGTTGCCCTGGTACAGGTTGTCGACGGCCTGCTCGAACTCTGCAGCACTGACGTCGGCCAGGAATCCCAGCCGCCCCATGTTTACGCCGAGGATGGGCGTCTGCGTGCTACCCACACGACTGGCAGTGCGCAGCAGCGTGCCGTCGCCACCCATAGAGATGGCAAAGTCGGCACCGCCAAAGACGGAGAACTCCTCCACCTCGCTGCACTCCACCTCGCTGAGGAGGCCAGAAGCCAGCAGGAAGTCGAAGTACTCCTCTTCTATCAGGATGTGCGCCCCGCGCTCCTCTAAACAGGAGAGCACCTGCCGCACGGCTGCCGACTTCTCGTGCTGGTAGATATTGCCGAAAAGGGCGAAAGAGAGTTGCTGCTTCATTGATATTCTATTATTAAAGTGCAAAGTTACGAATAAGTGAGCAATTATCAAAAGAAAAACCTTATTTCTTTTGTTTTTCGCTCGCTTATTCGTACCCTTGGCTGGCACCGAAAGTACTTTCGCTTCCATATAACAAATTGCTTGTTACATAAACTTCATTTAAAGAGCCCTATATCTATAGTCTGCGCGGGAGTGATGGGAGCCCGTAGGCGCGGGGATGATGGTGCCCGTAGGCCCGGGAGTGATGGCGCCCGTAGGCGCGGGAGTGATGATGCCCGTAGGCGCGGGAGTGATGGTGCCCGTAGGCGCGGGAGTGATGATGCCCGTAGGCGCGGGGATGATGGTGCCCGTAGGCGCGGGGATGATGGTGCCCGTAGGCGCGGGAGTGATGATGCCCATAGGCGCGGGAGTGATGGCGCCCGTAGGCGCGGGGATGATGGCGCCCGTAGGCCCGGGAGTGATGGCGCCCGTAGGCGCTCCCCTCCAATGTAGGGGAGGGGCAGGGGTGGGGTCAGTATTATCCCTATCCGCTTACTCAAGGGAACCTCTCACTCCTGCGGCTTGGGGTGACAACTACCCTCAGTGTATTGTCTAACCTGCGCTTCTTCAAGCCCTTAGAAAGATACTGACCCCACCCCTACCCCTCCCCTACATGGGAGGGGAGTGCCTACGGAGTCCGTGCGCTTCCGACTGCGCTCCCTGCGCTTCCATATAACAAAAATGCTGTTATTCGGGGCTTCGTTTTAGGTGTTGCCTAATTCATGACTCGGGAAAACAAAAGAAAAACCCTTTTTTCTTTTGTTTTTCGCTCGCTTATTCGTACCCTTGGCTGGCGCCGAAAGTACTTTCGCTCGGGAAAACAAAAGAAAAAACCTATTTTTCTTTTGTTTTTCGCTCGCTTATTCGTACCTTTGGCCCTGCCTAAAGTACTTTCGCTCGGGAAAACAAAAGAAAAAACCGTTTTTCTTTTGTTTTTCGCTCGCTTATTCGTACCTTTGCGCATCATTTCAGAGACAACCATGGTACTCAACTACATTTGGATAGGATTTTTTCTTGTGGCCTTCGTCGTGGCCCTAGTGAAGCTCACGGTGCTGGGCGACCTCACGGTGTTTCCCGCCATGATGGACGCCACATTTGCCCAGTCAAAGACGGCGTTTGAAATATCGCTGGGCCTCACAGGCGTGCTCTCGCTGTGGCTCGGCGTAATGAAGATAGGCGAGAAAGGCGGCCTGGTCAACGCCATGGCGCGGTGGCTCAGCCCTGTGTTTACCCGTCTCTTCCCCGACATACCGAAGGGGCATCCCGTCACGGGCAGCATCTTCATGAACCTATCGGCCAACATGCTGGGACTCGACAACGCCGCCACGCCCATGGGCCTGAAGGCCATGGAGCAGCTGCAGGAGCTGAACACGAAGAAGGACACTGCCACCAACCCGATGATTATGTTCCTGGTGCTGAACACCAGTGGACTGACGCTCATTCCCGTGAGCATACTCGTATACCGTGCGCAGATGGGAGCGGCACAGCCCACCGATGTATTCATACCTATACTCCTCACCACCTTCTTCTCTACGCTGGCAGGCGTCATCGTGACATCGCTCTACCAGCGCATCAACCTGCTCAACCGCACACTGCTGCTCACGCTGGGCGGCATGTGCGCCGCCGTGGCTGCCATCATCTGGGGCTTCAGCCGCTTAGACTCGGTGGTGATGAACCAGGTGAGTGTCAGCGTGGCCAACATTCTGCTGATGACCATCATTGTGCTCTTCATCGTGGCGGGCATGCGCAAGCGCGTGAACGTCTACGATGCCTTTGTAGAGGGGGCAAAGGAGGGCTTTACCACTGCTGTGCGCATCATTCCCTATCTGGTGGCCATACTCGTGGCCATAGGCGTGTTCCGCGCCAGCGGAGCCATGGACTGGCTCATCGACGGCATTCGCCAGGTGGTGGCATTCTTCGGCGCCGGCACCGACTTTGTGGGCGGTCTGCCCACGGCACTGATGAAGCCCCTCTCAGGCAGCGGCGCCCGTGGCATGATGGTCGATGCCATGACCACCTACGGCGCCGACTCCTTCGTAGGCCGTCTGAGCTGCATCTTCCAGGGCAGCACCGACACCACATTCTATATTCTCGCCGTCTACTTCGGCAGCGTGGGCATCCGCCATACGCGCCACGCCGTGACCTGCGGCCTGCTGGCCGACCTGGCGGGCATCATCGCAGCCATCTTCATTGCTGCACTGTTCTTCAGTTAACGCAATGGCCTTGAATGAATACTGAATCTGCAAGATAAACAAAAGGTTAGAATATGGCAAACCTGAAAGCTCTGGCCAAGGACACGGCCATATACGGACTGTCGAGCATCATAGGGCGATTCCTCAACTATCTGCTGGTGCCGCTCTACACCCACTACATGCCGAAAGAAAGCGGCGACTACGGTGTGAGCACCAACATTTATGCCTACACCGCACTCATACTGGTCATTCTGACCTTCGGCATGGAGACGACGCTCTTCCGGTTTGCCAACGATGAGAAGGAGAAGCCCCACACCGTCTTCTCCACCGCCTTCGCCATGGTGGGCGTGCTCACCGCACTCTTCCTCATAGGTGTGTTCAGCTTCATTGGCCCTATCAGCCATGGGCTGGGCTATGCCGCCAACCCCGAATACCTGCTGATGATGGCGGTGGTGGTGAGTCTCGACGCCATGCAGGCCATACCCTTCAGCTACCTGCGCTACCAGAAACGCCCTATGCGCTTTGCCGCGCTGAAGCTGCTGTTCGTGGTGCTGAACATAGGGCTGAACATCTTCTACTTTGTCATCCTTGGCAAGACATCGGTGTTCTACGTGTTCTTCATCAACCTGCTGTGCACCGCCTTCGTCACCCTGTTCTTCGTGCCCGACCTGCTGCGCATACACTGGCATGTAGACATGAGGCTGATGCGCCGCATGCTCAGCTATTCGTGGCCCATCCTTATACTGGGCATTGCCGGCATCCTCAATCAGGTAGCCGATAAGATAGTGTTTCCGCTGGTCTATCCCGATTCCCCTGCCGGAGGCGAGCTGTCTGAAAGCCTGAAGGGTGGCAGTGCCAATGTGGAGCTGGGTATCTACGGCTCGTGTGTAAAGATAGCCATGATTATGGCCATGATTACACAGGCCTTCCGCTATGCCTATGAGCCCATTGTCTTCGGCAACCAGAGAGACGAGAAGAGCAAGGAATATCTGGCAGCCGCCATGAAGTTCTTCCTCATCTTCACCCTGTTGGCTTTCATCGGCGTGGTGGGCGGAATGCCGCTGCTGCAGTACATCATCGGTGCCGAATACCGCGAAGGCCTGGGCGTAGTGCCCATTGTCATGGCGGCCGAGATTATGATGGGCGTGTACTTCAACCTGTCGTTCTGGTACAAGCTCATCGACCGCACCATCTATGGAGCGTGGTTCTCGCTGGCCGGTTGTGCGGTGCTCTTCGCCGTCAACCTGCTCTTCATTCCCAAGTTCAGCTACTGGGCCTGCGCCTGGGGCGGCGTGGCGGGCTACGGCACCGCCATGGTGCTAAGCTACGTAGTGGGCCAACGCAAGAACCCCATCCCCTACCCCATGAAGGACATGGCTATCTACACCGCCATTACGGCAGTCATCACCGCCATCATGCTCACGCTCACCTGCCGTTTGCCCATGCTGCCGCAGCTGGGCTGCAACGCGCTGCTCGTCATCGGCTTCCTGGCCGTCATCGCCAAGCGCGACCTGCCTATGGACCGCATAAAACGACGTAAGTAACTTTGCAACCAAGAGTGTGCGACGTCACATTGTGTAGTCTCTGCACAAAGACGGCCTGCGCCCAACCTTGGTTAGTAGCGCAGGCCGTCTCTATGCACAGTTATAAGGAGTGTGCTGTGGGCTCATGCGGTTTGTGCCTACTGCCATGGCTGCAGGCACTCCCCCATTACATAGTTATTTCACCGACCACTCGAAGAGTCCGGCAGAGTCATCGTCGGGCAGTGTCACCTCCAAGCGCACAGCCTTGGTACGTACAGGCTTGAAACTGACGGTGCAGGGTGTGCCTACGCTGGTGGGATAGTGGTCGGGCTGTTCTACGGGCAGCCATTGGCCGCCGGCATCCTGATAGAGTATGCGCCATGCCTTCGGAACTGCACACCCACCCCATGGCTTGTCGCTAAACCAATATACGGTAGCGGTGCTCACCTCTGCCTCGGCTGGGAACTCATAGCCAATCCACTCCGTCGAGGCTTTCTTCGGCCACCAGTGGGTATAGGGCACCGAGCGGTCATTCTCGCCTCGTGGCAGCAGGCGGTCGTTCACGGCACTGATGGCAGGCATCTTCGGTGTCGACGTTGTCACCTTGCTCTCGCTGGCCAGCGTGGCGGGCTGTGCGGGTGTGGTGGCACTAAGGTCTTGGGGCAGCCATACGCGCATCCTTCCGCTGCCTCTGTGGCACCATGCATAATACGGTATGAGCGTCAGCGTCTGGTCGGTGGTCTGCAGCTTGCCCTGCTTGTCGAAGTCGAGTGTCTGTGCGTCGGTAATGAGGGTGACGATGCTGGTACCAGCCACCTCGGTCTTGCCCAGGCGGAACTGCGGCTGCTGGTTGAGGAGTGCAGCAAACACATCGAACTGGTTGTCGGGGTGCTCTGCACAGTACACCAGCGGTCCGCGCTCTATAGCCACCCTGCCGCGGTCAGCCTCCACCCTGTTGTCGGCCCGCACTATGCGCGGCTCCATGTCGAAGTGCAGCTGTATCTTGTCGCCCTTCTTCCAACGGCGGTCAATGGTAAGATAGCCATCTGCCGTAGTGCTGGCGTCAATGCTTTGGCCATTCACCGAGCAGGTATATCCCAGACGTTTGTTGTCGGTATACTGATAAAGGTTGCTGGGCACAGGTTTGTTCTGCAGCCATCCAGGAATGCGTATTTTCATGGCAACGGCACCGGCAGAGTTCTTGTCCACCGTGATGCTCACCTCTCCATCCCATGGATAGTTCGTCTGCTGGCTGAGTGTCAGGCTCTTTCCATTGACAGCGAGCGTAGAAGTGTTTGAAAGGAAGAGGTTCACATATACGGCAGGGCTATTGCTGCCTTCACTCCCTTTCGCTCCCCTTACAGCATACACATAGCCCGGCAGTGAGGGAATGAAGCGGCAGATGTTGCTGGGACAGCAGGCGCAGCCGAACCACGCCTGTCGCTGGTGCTGGCCCATCGACTCCAAGGGGTTGGGATAGAAGAACCCGTTGCCCTCGAGCGACACACCACTGATGAGCCCGTTGTAGAGCGTGCGCTCCAGCACGTCGTAGTACTTCGACTCTCCGTGCAGCAGGAACAGCCGGTAGTTCACATACACATTGCCTATGGCTGCACAGGTCTCGCAGTAGGCGCTCATGTTGGGCAGTTCGTAGTTCTTGCCGAAGGCCTCGCCGTTGCTGGTGGCGCCGATGCCGCCGGTGATGTAGAGTTTCTTCCCCACAATATTCTGCCAGATACGTCCTATGGCGTTGATGTAGGCAGTGTCGCCTGTCAGTGCTGCCACGTCGGCCATGCCAGCATACATATAGGCGGCGCGCACAGCGTGGCCCACGGCCTCATCCTGCTGCACCACGGGCAGATGGCTCTGGCTGTAGGTGTTCTTTATCTGTGTCTTGCCGCGATAGTCGAGCAGGTACTTGGCAAAGTCGAGATACTTCTTCTCGCCAGTGGCCAAGTAGAGGCGTGCCATAGCCATCTCAGCTATCTGATGGCCAGGCACCACGGTCACCTGTCCGGCATTGGGCCCCACCTCCTTGATGCACACATCGGCATATCGGCAGGCAACATCGAGAAACTTACGCTTGCCTGTGGCCTGCCAGTAGGCTACGGCTCCCTCCACCATGTGCCCAAGGTTATACAGCTCATGGCTCAGGTCTTCTTCCTTCACCCAGCGGCGGTCGCCAGCCCAGTGGTGGGGGTTGGCGGGGTTCTGCGTGCGTGCAGTGTAGAGGTAGCCATCGGGTTCCTGTGCCTTGGCTATGATGTCGATAACGGAGTCGCAGTAGTGCTCAAGATGCTGCCACTTGCTTCTCATCTCCTTGCTCCCCATCTCCTTACTGCTCAACAGGTAGGCAGCGCCTTCGAGCGTTTTATAGGGGTCGGTGTCATCGAAGCTGAAGCCCACGCCGTTCACCTTGAACACCTTTGTGGGGTCGGCCATGTGGGCAGCTGCGTTCTCAAAGTTCTTGTAGCGGCCTTCGCTTTCGCATTTAGAGAAGGCGAGCGGCACTGTGACATTGCGCGATGCTTCCAGGCGCTGTCCCCAAAAGGTGGCAGGGGCAACCTTTACTGCGGTGAACGGAACGGGTGTGATGGGATAGCCGCTGTGCTGTTGCTGCTTCTGTGCATGCCCCACAAGCAGCGCTGAAGAGGCCAGTGCTGCAATAACGATGAGTCTTCTCATAAGTGCTTGTCTTTAAAGTTGGGTTGTTAGTATGGCTGTTGATGGTTATTAGGCAGTATCAGCCTTCATGGTTCTGGTGGTCGCTGAAGGCTGCCGCCTCTGCTGCCGCTATAATATCCTCGCGCGAGCGTTCCACGGGTTTGTGAGTGATGTCTGAGAGGTCGAACTCATCAATGTCGGCTGAGGCCTTGGGCTGTTGAGATTTCCGAGGCTTCTGAGGCGACTGTGTCTGCTGGGGCTGGTGGCTGTCTATGATGAAGTCGGTCTTGGCCTCTTCCAGGTCGGGAGCCACCATGGTAGGCTCTTCTTCCATCTTTGTGCGGTTGCTCTTGGCAGCAAAGATAGCATCTACAAACTGTGGCTCTCTGCGCAGGCGTGCGAGTGTCTCCTTCGATGCCAGCTGCTGGGCTTCCTTCTTCGAATATCCCTGTGCCGTTCCCCCTGGCTGACCCTCAATCATCACTTGAAAGCCGAACATTGGCGACCCCTTGTCGTCGAACGTCTCCTTCAGCATCTGGAAGTCCATGCGCACGCGGTTCTTCTGGGTCCACTCCAGCAGTTTCGACTTGAAGTTCACCTCCTTGTAGGCCACCTTGTCTATATTCACCATCTGCTTGAGTATGCGCTGTTTCATGAAGCGCTGCACGGCCTCATAGCCCTGGTCAAGATATATAGCCCCTACGAGCGCCTCGAACGCATTGCCGGCCATATAGCTGTTGTGGGTGTTCTGCTTGCCATTGCTCATGATAAGCTCTGTGAGGCCCATCTCCTGTGCCAGCTTCCCCAACGACTCGCGGCTCACCAGCTTCGAGCGTGTGTTGGTGAGGAAGCCCTCGCGCTTGTTGTTGAAATGATCATACACAATGTGGCCCACCACGGCATCGAGCATGGCATCGCCCAGAAACTCCAGCCGCTCATTGTTCAGTGGACGCCCGTTGTTGCCCTTCTGTCCGCTGCTCTTGTGGGTGAGAGCCATCTTGTAGTGCTCAATGTGGTGGGGATAGAACCCCATGATGCCTCGCAGGGCTACACGCAGGTCTTTCTCGTCCTGAAAGGGAAGAGAGAGGCGGGCAATGATGTCTCTGAAATTCATCTCTATAAAATGGAAGAAGTGAAGGGGGAGCGAAGGCATTCACTCCCCTATCACTTCTCTTTCACTTCGTTAATACTTCTTGAACACCACGCAAGCGTTGTGTCCTCCGAAGCCGAAGGTATTGCTCAGCGCGGCGCGCACCTCACGCTTCTGTGCCTTATTGAAGGTGAAGTTGAGGTTGTAGTCTATCTCCGGGTCTTCGTCGCCCTCCTCATGGTTGATGGTGGGCGGCACAATGTCGTTCTTCACGGCCAGCACTGTGGCCATGGCCTCAACGGCGCCGGCAGCACCCAGGAGGTGGCCCGTCATCGACTTTGTCGACGAGATGTTGAGCTTGAAGGCAGCCTCGCCAAACACCTCCTTGATGGCCTACGCCTCAGAGATGTCGCCCACCTGCGTTGAGGTGCCGTGCACGTTGATGTAAT
>JAEEGF011862840.1_pt1 | contig 15100 bp, 18 predicted proteins | sample 9134171 | NCBI WGS metagenome assembly JAEEGF01 (sample SAMN16246542, study PRJNA631951) | gut metagenome | biome: gut microbiome; feature: rumen; material: AP-attached | host: Bos | place: Iran: Karaj | collected 2018-10 | reverse complement strand
CTACAAGCTGCTCCAAAGAGTCAACCTGACGCTGCGCCATATAATTTTGCAGACCGAGAACAAGGGCGTCTATGATTCTGTAGCCATACTCCATCACAGAAGTGCAGACTTGCACATTGCGGCATCCAAGCTGAATAAAATCTAATGCGTCACGCCACGTCTCTATGCCTCCGATGCCGCTCAGCTGCACGTTTTTCAAGTCGGGCGACTGAGCCATTTCAAGAATGAATCTGAGAGCAAGCGGCTTTATCGCGCGTCCCGACAGTCCGGAAACGGTCTTATGGTTCGACACTGCCGCATCGTCGCTCATCGTGACGGACTTGACTGTGTTTATGGCGGATATGGCATCTGCCCCAGCCCGAGCAGCAGCCGCAGCCGGCACAACGATATGCGTGATATTCGGCGTCATCTTTGGTATGACAGGAATCGAGACGGCGTCCTTGACAACGGCAGTAAAGGCGGCCACGAGCTCCGGATTCTGTCCGACATCGCAGCCGAGTCCTGCCTGATGCATCTGAGGGCAGGAATAGTTCAGCTCCACGGCGTCAACCCCGGCCTGCTCCGCCATCACGGCAAGCGAGCGCCATTCGTCCTCAGTCTGCCCCATAATGGAAGCCACAATGACCTTAGAAGGGAAATCTCGCTTGAGCCTGCGCAGCATGTCAAAGTCCACATCCACAGGATTCTCACTAAGCTGCTCCATATTGCGGAAGGCCGAGAATGGCTTGCCCACGGCATCGAAACGCGGAGAAACCTCATGAATGTCCAGCATGCAAATTGTCTTGTAGAAAACACCTGCCCAACCGGCACGCAAAGCGGAAGCCACCATGTCGTAGTTTGTGCAAATGGAAGAGGACGCAAGGAAGAAAGGATTCTCGCAACGTATGCCGCAAAAATCAATCTCAAGCGAAGGCAAGCGCAACGCCGTGTCCGACGGTTTCAGCGCCGCGGCTATCTCACGAATGCGAATAGGACGGTCGTAATGGATGCAAGCCTGTTCCGCACGAAGAAGCTCGTCAGCCGAGGCGTCAGCGAGCCAACGGCCAGCAACGGAGGCATTGTCGAAACGTATGGCACGAACAGCACGCGCCGGGTCGGAATTGGAACATACCTTTGAGCAGGGGGAATCGTAGCACAACAGGCAACGGCGCGCTTCTTCACGCAAGTCAACAAATCGCTTAGCAGCGTTCATAAGTCAAAGTTTTCTCAAAAATCAAATGTATGGATGAAGTCATCCCGAATAATTCTGGAACAAAAATATTTATTTGAAAGGCAATCACAAAAAAACGGAAACACTAATTGACTAATAGCCAATTACACGAATAAAAAATGCTACAATGGAGCTTTTGCCGTAATTTATTAAAAATATATACATTTGCGTATAACAACAAATAAACCACCACATGAAAAAAGCGATTGCCACTCTCGCCGCTGCCATCGTCTGCATAGCCGGCACAGCACAAAGCACGGAAGACATCCGCGAGGACTACGCCGCAGCCAAGGAGCACATCAGACTGATGGACGACCCCGAATATCCGCCCACCAACCGCTACCAAGTCGTGCTGGAGAAGATGCTCTGCGGCTCGGGACAGCACAAGGAGACTGTCACCATGTACTTCTACGAAGACGAGGAGAACGAGGGCAACATCTGTGGCAAACGCTCTATCTACTTCGCCACTGTGAGCTACAACTTCGCAATCAGGGATTATTACGAGGAATATCTGTATGACAAGGACGGAAACGTAAAGTTCATCTACGCCAAGGACATAAACAGCGACGACTGGTCGGAAGTTGAATACAGATTCTACCTCGACAAGAAAGGCGTGATAAAGACAACAGTGAAACGCAAAAAGCAAGGCGAGGAGAACTTCACCCTGGAATACGACGGCAAGACGGGCAGATACTCCAAGGTGTTCGCCACATACAAAGGCAAAGCGTCAGCCTACAGAAACCTATTCAAGGCAATAGACAATTCCGCACTGTACTAACCGGTTACGGAATGATTTTTGATATAAAACAACACGTCATACAACAAAAATCCACATCTATGAAAAAAGCGATATTAGCATTAATGGCAAGCGTGTGCATGGCTATGGCAGCAGGCGCACAGACAGTTTACTCATGCGACTACAAAAGCGACGCCGACGTGAAGGTCTATGTAGCCGACTACAAGAGCGATGCCGACCTCGTGGTCTATAAGTGCAACTACAAGAGCGATGCGACAGGCAACAACGGCTTATGGCACTTCGTGAACTACAGAAGCGACGCCAAGAAGAAGATTTTCTTCGTGAACTACAAGAGCGATGCCGACCTCGTCATCTACTTCACCAGCTACAAGAGCGAAGCCGGATGGCGCAACAAAAACAAGCAACACTTGATGTACTAACCTGCAAACAAAAATAAACAAGCCGCTGCATATAACGCAGCGGCTTGTTTTTTTACTGATGAATCACCTAGACTGTTTAAGGCTCTGTTCAATCATATTGGCTCTATGACGCACACGAGCTTGAGTCGCCTTGCGCATTATGTCCTCTTTCGTATCGCCCGGCTGCACATCAATCTTGAACGTTCCAGAATAGCCGTGAGTTATGGCTGCCGGCGGAGCGTCATTAGAGTTCTTCGCCTGAGTCTTCACATATCCAGTACCATTGCAATGCGTGCAGCTCCACATATTGACTTTGCTGCCATTACATTGGTTGCACACATACTCGCCTGCGCCTTCGCACTTCCAGCACACCTTCATGCCCGTGCCCTTGCAAGTCTCACATTGCGGAGTTCCCTTGCCATCACAGTATTGGCACTCTCGCCATTCATCCTTGATCTGCACACCGCCTCTGCCGCGACAATGGGCGCAAACGATCTCTCCTGAACCCTGGCACATGTTGCAGCGCACCTCCTTCTTGCCCAAGCAGAAGTCGCACTCACGATACCCATTTCCGCCACAGAACGCGCAAGGACGTGCCTCCTGACCACTGCCATGGCAATAGTCACATTTTTCCTGAGCCACTGCTGGCAATGAGCAAGCAAGAATGGCTATGAATAAAAACACCTTCTTCATATTGATAACGATTTATGAGTTACAAACTAAACTACCATTTTTCTCCCATATCTTCCAGCCTCCCTTGCGCAAACTTATAGCCTGTGCGAGCAGACTTTTTCAGCCACTCGATGCCCTTCTTCTTGTCTGTGAAGAGTTCGGTCGCCTCTTCCACATCGTCTTTGTCATCTTCAAAAACATATCCACCATAGTAGAGTTTATGAAAACCAATATAGTAGAGTCCCAATTCACACATACAGTATCCGCTGCCAAGCTCTGCTCCTTTTCTGGCCCAGCAAATGCTTTCCAAAATGTCAAAGTCGGTTCCGTCTTCATACTGATACATATAAGAAACCATTTCTATGGACATAACATTGTTCATCTGGGCTGCCTTGAGAAACCACTTGAAGGCTTCGTCATGATTCTTGGCAACACCCTTGCCGTCGAGATAGCCTTTCCCTACATGATACATGGCAGTAGGGTCGCCAAGCTGTGCCAGCTCATAATTGCGTGCAAAGTTTTCCTTGTCGCTCACCTGTGCAGATGCCGTCAGCGTAGCAATGAGAAGCAATAATGACAAATATATTCGTTTCATAAATGATAAAGATTATTTTTTAAATGGCTATTGGCAATCGGGACAAGGGATTTTCTTCAATCCGCCACAACGAGGACACACCTTGTCGCCGTAAAAGCAATACTTCGGAGCCTCAGGGCATTTCTCATAGCCCTTGCCATCACACTGATGACAGTCGATGACACGACCTGTACCCTTGCAAGTCCAGCAACTTGAGTTATTATAATACTTGGAGCCGTGGCAGACGGGACAATTCTTGAACTCGCCATGACATCTGCGGCAAACGATATTTCCCAGTCCCTTGCAGATGGGACAGAGCTCCGCCTTACCGTTGCACTCCGGACATACTATCACTCCCGTGCCGTCGCATCTTCTGCAATTTGACTGCGCCTGTGCTGATACGACAGCCAACAGGACTACTGCTAATGTTAAAATGAATCTTTTCATAACAGCATAGTTTATTGGGGTAGAAAGACTTTAGCGTATAAATCACTTGTATTCCACTTTCACATCATCCTTGCCAGTAATCTCAACGTTGCAGCCCTTTGCGAGGATTACTTTCTTAAGCCATGCGGCATTGCCGACATGAAGTTTCTCCAACTTCCTCAGATTGTGCAGGTCGATTTCTTCCGCCGGAGTGGTGCCTACGCCAAATGCCGTGAGGTTTGGGAAATACTTAAGAAAATCATAGTTGTCGATGACATTGCTGCGACCGCCTCTTTCGAGAGACAGGAACGTAGCCTCCTTTGCCTCACGGCAATCCACGATGCCGTCACCGTTTGTGTCGATGTCTATGAAGCACTGCGAGAAGATGTTATTGTGCTCAATCTTCACAACAGTAACATTTTCTTTACTCTCCTGGCATTTTTTCTGTTGTCCGCCTTGGCTGCACTGCGCCTGTGCTGATATACCAGCTATCACAGCAATGACTAATGATAAAATCAATCTTTTCATAGGCGTTGTATTTAAGCGTTAAACACTTGTCGTCACTCTATTTTTTCTGCTTATTGGCTCTCTTCATCACCTGCCAGTTGCGCAGAGCCTCAAGCTTAGTGTATTGACACGGAACGACCAGCTTTCCATTGTTGTACACGCCGTACTTCTTGCCATCTGTACTGACCAGATAGCAAGGGAACAACTCATGTTCCATTCTCTCGCAATAGGAGAATCCTGCTCTTTCGCAAGGCTTGTCCGAACGATGAATCATAACATCGGCGCTTCCTGCAGGGAATATTATCTGCGGGCTGCAACCGACTGCCAGCGTCACGTCCTTCACCCAAAGACCATTGGTCAAATTCAGATGCTTCAGTTTAGGGCAACAGCGCAAGTCAATGTGCTCAACCGACGTATTGCCTACCGACAACATCGTGAGATTAGGGAAATGCGTCAAGAATCCAAAGTCCTCGATTATATTCAAGCGTCCGCCAAAATCGAGCACCAACTTCGTTGCCTTGGCAGCCTCCTCATAAGTCACAATTCCATCGCCGTCCGAATCACATTCAGCAAAGCAACGCGAAAACATGTCGTGGTCTTCTATCTTGACAAACGCATCGCTCGCCATCTGCGCCTGCACGTTGACCGCCATCATACCGATGAATGTCAACATAAGAAACAAAAACCTCTTCATAATGCATTAATTTGTTTTGTTGTATAACCATATGGTTAATCCGGCACATGTATAGAGCCGCGTCCAATGCAACGCATGCACAGAACCCTGCCGCTTCCGTTGCACGTACGACATTCATTTCGCCCTGTGCCTTCGCAGATTCCGCAAGTGTAGCTGCTGCCATTGTATGACACCTGACCCGAACCACCGCACTTTATGCAGGTATAATAAGGACGACCTTGACATGTCGGACACGTAACACTGCCCGAGCCGCCACATTCGTGACAAGGTTGTTCACCACTGACAGTGAGCAACATAGCCATCACAGACACCGCCATGAGAGCCATTCTTTTGATTATTGTCTTTTTCATCATACAGTCTTTTTTAAAGGTTTCTACTTTGAATAAACTATTTTAGGTGCCTCGCCCTTGTAAGCCACAGGATAACGGATTTCCGGCTTACAATCCTTGGCAAGAACAACTGTCTTCAACATACGCGAGTCTGACAAGTCAAGCTGTTTAAGTTTAGGACAGCAACTCACATCTATCGTTTCCAGATAGTTGAAGCCTGCGTCAAACGACTCCAGATTCGGGAAATACTTCAAGTCCTCATATGACTTGATATTTACGATGAAGCTCCTGGTGCTCATAAGACTGAGTTTTGTCACAGCCTCCGCCTCCTCTTTCGTTATATTGCCATCCTTGTCCGTATCAATTTTCTTGTTACGCAGACAAAACGCCTTGAAGCCTTCGTCCGCGAAATTCAAAAATCCATCCTCTGTCTGCACGGTGAAATAATTCTCCTTTATGAAATCAATGTTGTACTCGCAAGGAACCTCCAACTTGCCGTTACGCCAAAGCCCAAATGGTCCTATCGCATACTCCACCCCTACGATATAGATTTTTTCACCATTCTGTTCAACAGGCTCCACATATTCGTACCCTTCAGCAAACAAACCACGTGCGACTGGATCCGCCACATAAAACTCCACCTTCACCACTTCCCTTAACGGATCATCATGTGGCTCTCCTGTGATTTCAGGAGCCATAATGCCTGGCGCGACAATTATTTTCTTAAGCCACAAGGCATTAGAGACATTCACTGTCTTAATCTTCGTCAGATAGTGCATATCGATAACCTCCAACGTAGTATTACCAACCGATATGGCCTCAAGGTTAGGAAAATGCTTCAGAAACTCGTAATCCTCGATTATGTTCAGCCGTCCGCCCCTTTCTAACGAGAGTTTCGTAGTCGCGGCAGCCTCGTCGAAAGTCACGATGCCATCCTTATTGGCGTCGCACGAAGCAAAGCATTGAGAGAACATGTCGTGCTCATCAATTTTCATGAATATTCCAGTGCCACTTTGAGCCGACACAGAAAACAAAGCCATAAAAGCCAATGTGAACAATAAAAAGAAACGCTTCATATGCATATTTTTTTTAGTTGAACAAAACCGTGCACTCCTATTCTCTATTGCTTATTTTCCCATTCTTCTGCGAATACCACCCAAGACACATAATGCCAACGACAACCGCCACCACAACAATGGCCGCGCTGACTCTTTCGTCTGCGAAAAACTTCAAGTAGAATCCAGTAACGCTTATAGCATAAAGCAGCACCGCCATAAGCACACCGACTACAAGCATTCTGAACGCTCCACCTTTTCTTTCTTCGGGTTTCTTCAAATACACGTAAATAATATAAATCATGAACAGCAGAGGACCTCCAGCGCATATAATCAGGATGTACTTCCATCCACGCTCACATTCCTCAGACGCCAGTCCATTCTCCTGCCCACACACTTGCTCTTGCCGCACGACAGTTCCATCGTCTACCGTATCCGCCAACACCTTAGCTATCTCTTGCTCATAAATCTCAGAGGAACTGAGTTCTTCCGCACGCGGTTCCATCAAACAAGCACCGCAAAACAGCCACAACATCACAAGAAAAAACCTCAAACGACCACCGATGCCACACACATAGCACAAAGACCCAGGAACAGACCACGCACGCATCCGGCCATAAACCTGTTGTCTATCATAAAGATTGACATCAGCAGTATGATAATTCTTCTTTAACGCACCCATAACATCAAAACTCAATGGTCCAACACATCTGTTTCATTTTTGACTTTCCCCAAATATAAGCACCTATATGGCAATTACAAAACCTTAACCTAAAAATAAATAGCTTATAAAAAATGTTATAAAACATATCATCCCAGAGACGGCACAAACACAAACATGCACAACAACATAATAAATGAGCAACTTATTGAACGTGTCGGATAAACACTTACCTTTGCGCTGAATTAATTCAACTTTCCAGGATAAAAACATGGCATCATCAAACTTTGTAGACTATGTGAAGATCTTCTGTCGTTCAGGCAAAGGCGGCGCCGGGTCCAGACACTTCATAAGAACAAAAAGGACACCCAAAGGCGGTCCTGACGGCGGCGACGGCGGACGAGGAGGACACATAATACTCGAAGCCGACAAGAAAAAAATATTTTTCGTGAACTACAAGAGCGAAGCCGGATGGCGCAACAAGAGCAAGCAGCACCTGATGTTCTGACACGCCACGAGCCGGAAAAACAAACCGCCGCACTGACATTCAATGCGGCGGTTCTTATTTTTGCGTCAGCACTAAGGCTTCACTTTCTTGCTTTTTCTGGCTTTCTTCATGTTATGCCAGATGCGCAACGCCTCAAGCTTGGTGTAGCTGCACGGCACGACTAAGCTGTTGTTATTGTAAATACCGAACTTCTCGCCGTCCGTGCTGACAAGATAGCAAGGGAAGAGCTCGTGCTCCAGACGCTCGCTGTAGAAGAAGGTTTCCGACTCGCACCTCACGTCCGAGCGGTGAATGACGATGTCGGCATTGCCAACAGGAAACGTTATCTGCGGATTGCATCCTGTAGCCAGCGTGACGTCTTTTATCCACAGTCCGCTGCTGAGGTTCAGCCGCTCCAGCTTAGGGCAGCAGCGCAGGTCGATGCTCTCCACCGCCGTGTTGCCCACCGACAGTTCCGTGATGTTCGGGAAGCACTTCAGAAAGCCGTAGTCGTCGATTACGTTCTCCCGTCCGCCCTTGTCGAGCATGAGTTTTGTGGTAGCCTCAGCCTCGGCGTAAGTCACCACCCCGTTGCCATCGGCATCGCAGTCCGCGAAGCAGCTCGAGAACACATTATCGTTCTGTATCTTGATAAAAGCCGCATTGCCATCCTGAGCGCGCGCAGCCATAGCTCCAGCTACAGCCACCGCAATTATAATAAGCGCCTTCCTCATAATACATTCTTTTAAAGTTTTACTTCGCAAAAACTATTTTAGCCCGTTCGCCTTTGTAAGGCACAGGGTATTTTATTTCGGGTTTACAGCCTTCGGCAACCACGATAGTGACGAGTGTGCGCGAGTCGCTGACATCAAGCTTTTTGAGTTTAGGGCAACGGCTCACGTCTATCGTCTCCAGATAATTGAATCCGGCATTGAAATATTCAAGATTCGGGAAGTTCTTCAAGTCCTCATGAGAGTTGATGATGCGGATGAAGTTCCGCTTGTTCTTCAGACTGAGTTTCTTAGTCGCTGCGGCTTCCTCAGTCGAGATTATGCCGTCCTTATTTACGTCGATTTTCTTGTCGCGAAGGCAGAACGCCTTGAAGCCGTCGTCGGCGAATTCCACATCGGTGCTTTGCGCCATAGCGAAATAGTTCACCTTTATCTCCTCTATGCTGTACTCACACGGCACTTCAAGACTGTCGTTGCGCCAGAGTCCGTACGGACCGGTGCTGTTCATGCCCACGATATAGGATTTCCGGCCGTCCTGCTCGACTACCTCCACATAATCAAAGCCGTCGGACAGCAATGCGCGCGCCACTGTGTCGGAAACATAATTCTGCACCTTGACAGCCTCTCTGAACGGGTCCTCCTTGGCTTGACCTACAATCTGCGGCGTTACGCCTTCGCCAACGACAATTCTCTTAAGCCACAAAGCATTAGCGACATTCACAGTCTTCAGTCTTGTCTGATAGTGCAAATCTATCTCCTCCTGCGTCGTGTTGCCCAGCGACAATGTTTCAAGATTAGGGAAATGTTTTAGGAAACCGTAGTCATCGATTATGTTCAGCCGTCCGCCCTTGTCGAGCGACAGGCCCGTCGCCGCCTCAGCCTCAGCGTAAGTCACGATGCCGTCGCCATTTCTGTCGCATTGCTCAAAGCATTGCGAGAACATATTGTGGTCCTCGACCTTGATGAACGTATCGCCAAGAGTCTGCGCAAACACGCTGAACGAAGCCATTCCTGCAAGTGCAGTATATAAAATCATCCTTTTCATAACCCAGCCGCTTTACAATATGAATACACCAAACGCGCACCCCTAACACACCATTTCTCACTCGATTTTTCCAAATATAGGTATTATAATAACAATTACAAAAATTTAACACTCTTATCTGCGAATTATGTAATTTTGTTTACCCAAAGGCAGCGCAACACAAACTGACAGAGCCACATTAATAAGCGAACGGTGTGTTGTAATGTGTCGGATAAACACTTAACTTTGCGACGAATTAAAAATTTCCAGGATAAAAACATGGCATCATCAAACTTCGTTGATTACGTTAAAATATTCTGCCGCTCGGGCAAAGGCGGCGCCGGGTCCAGACACTTCATCAGGACCAAAAGGACGCCGAAAGGCGGACCTGACGGCGGTGACGGCGGACGAGGCGGACACATCATACTCGAGGCCGACAAAAACACGTGGACTCTGATACACCTGAAGTACGCGCGCCACATCTTCGCTGGACACGGCGAAAGCGGAGGCGAGTCGCGCTCGTTCGGCAAACAGGGCGAGGACAAAGTCATAAAAGTGCCTATCGGCACTGTGGCATACGACGGCGACAACGGCGAATTCATCTGCGAATTGACCGAAGACAAGCAGAGAATCGTGCTGCTGAAGGGCGGACGAGGCGGACTGGGCAACTGGCACTTCAAGACTGCCACAAAGCAGGCGCCAAGATACGCACAGCCGGGCGAGCCTGCCTTAGAGCGCAACGTGATTCTGGAGCTCAAGGTGCTTGCTGACGTGGGACTCGTAGGATTTCCTAACGCAGGAAAATCCACACTGCTGTCGGTCATTTCGGCCGCAAAGCCTGAGATTGCCGACTACCCTTTCACCACACTCGTGCCTAACCTCGGAATCGTAAGATACAGAGAGGACCGCTCGTTCTGCGTGGCGGACATACCTGGAATAATCGAAGGCGCGCACACTGGCAAAGGACTCGGACTCCGCTTCCTGCGCCACATTGAGCGAAACCCTGTGCTGCTGTTCCTTGTGCCAGCCGACTCCGACTCTATACGCAAGCAGTACGACATTCTGCTCAACGAGCTTGTGCAATACAATCCGCAACTCGTTGACAAGCCTCGCATACTCGGCATCTCGAAATGCGACATGCTGGACGACGAGCTGAAAGAAAAACTCCAAGAGGAAGTCAAGGAGACAATCCCAAGCGATGTGGAGACTGTGTTCTTCTCGTCGGTAGCCGGCAATGGGCTTGACGAGCTGAAAGACAAACTATGGGAAAAGGTCAGCGACCCAGCCAACCAGATAACCGAAATAAGCCATGCGCCTATAGAAATCAAGGAAATCGTGGCGCCGCAGCCAAAGGCAAACGAGGAGGAAGAAGAGCCACACACCCAGTTCATCATACAAAAAGGTACATTCAAAGGATTGCCAGACGACGAACTGCATCCGGGCATCTACAACGGCATCTCGTGGGATGATGAAGAAGAGGATGATGAAGACAACGAAGAAGACGAAGAAAACATTTAATACAAAAAAACGCTTGAGAACTCTCAAGCGTTTTTTTATACAGTTAAGCAAGTTTACACTTCCTTGAACATTTCCTTTATGCCGCCGATGCTGCCCATAAGGTTTGTAGCCTCGTATGGCAGGTAAACGGTCTTTGTCTTGTCGCCCTCGGCAAGCTCCTGCATCATCTGTATGTACTTCTGAGCCAAGAGATAGTTTGCTGGGTTTGTCCTGTCGCCAAGCGCATCGGCAATCTTCTGGATAGCCACAGCCTCTGCCTCTGCCTTGCGGATGCGAGCCTGAGCCTCACCTTCAGCCTGAAGTATCTTCTGCTGCTTGTTAGCCTCCGCACGGTTGATGACAGCAGTCTTGTCAGCCTCTGACTTCAGTATGACAGCCTGCTTCTCACCCTCGGAAGTAAGGATTGTAGCACGTTTGTTACGCTCTGCCTGCATCTGCTTCTCCATGGCTTGAAGAACGCTTTCTGGAGGAGTGATGTCCTGAAGCTCGACACGGTTCACCTTTATACCCCACTTGTTTGTAGCGTCGTCCAGCACAGCACGGAGCTTTGTGTTTATGGTGTCGCGCGAAGTAAGTGTCTGGTCGAGCTCAAGTTCTCCGATTATGTTACGGAGTGTAGTCTGAGTGAGCTTCTCGATAGCGTTAGGCAGGTTATTGATTTCATATACAGCCTTGAACGGATCCACAATCTGGAAATAAAGCAGAGCGTTAATCTGTGTCTGCACATTATCCTTTGTAATCACATTCTGCTTGTCGAAGTCATAAACCTGCTCACGAAGGTCGATGTCAGTAGTAGCGACATAACGTCCGCGGTGCATGGCTATCATGCTCTTAGGCTGGTCGATGAACGGGATGATGAAGTTGATACCAGGCGACAATGTGGCATGGTACTTTCCCAAACGCTCTATAATCCTCGTTTCCGACTGAGGAATGATAACTAAGGTCTTCTTGATGACAAGAAGAGTAAGAAGGAGAAGAACCCCTAACACAACTAATGTTTCCATAAATTATTGAGTTTTTGAAATTAAAATTTTTCCACTGTGATGATGATGCTTTCGCGCGAGATTATCTTGACGCGCGCGCCTTTCTCTATCGGCGAGCCGTCGGACGATTCCGCCTTCCAGTCGTCGCCGTCGAGAGCCACACGGCCATAGCCGTTCTGCTCGATTTCCTCGCTGACAACGCCAGTCCTGCCTATTATGGCATCGGCGTTGCTCAGACGCTCCTCATTGCCGTTGCGCATGAACTTCATGGCGAAAGGGCGCACAAGAGTCAGCGACAACAGAGAAAAAATCGCGAACGCTGCCAACTGCCAGTAAAAGCCGCCGCCACAAGCCGCGATAATAATGGAAGGAACCGCTCCGATAGCGAAACTCAGAATATAGAATCCTCCAGAAAAAAGTTCAAGAACAAGACAGCAAAGCGACACTATCAGCCAGAATTGCCATAAGTGACCCATCAGAAATTCCATAAGCAAAAAAAGGATTGGTTAAAAATATCTCCTTAAAGATAGGATTTTGATTTAACATCCATAGCATCCACGCAAAAAAAATCAGCAAAGCGGCCAATAAATATGAACAACGAACAAACGTGACGAAAATCAAGAAATAAATTATCTTTGCCAAAAACAACATTCTAAAAACCACAAAACATGAAAGCACAGACTATTATCATTTTACTTTTAGCACTCTTGGTAATCGCATTAGCAGCGAAAATCCTGTTCTTCGGCAAGGGCGCATGCAACGACAGCAAGCGTGAAGCGATAAACAACATCATGACACGCACAAGCATACGCGCCTACACCGACGAGGCTCTGACAAAGGAGCAGATAGACACTCTGCTGAGAGCCGGCATGGCTGCCCCTTCGGCACTGAACAAGCAGCCTTGGGAATTCGTGGTAATCGACGACAAGGAGACACTGAAAGCGCTCAAGGGCATCTACAAAGGCGCAAGAATGGCTGACCAGGCGGCTGTCGGCATCGCCGTGTGCGGAAACATGCAGAACACCATCGAGGGCGAAGGACAAGGCTACTGGGTGGACGACGCATCGGCTGCCACAGAGAACATACTGCTGGCCGCTCACGCCATGGGACTCGGTGCTGTGTGGACCGGAGTGCATGTGAGCGAAGACAGAGTCACTGGCGTGAGAGAGCTTCTCTCGCTGCCTGAGTACGTCACTCCACTTTGCGTAATCATGGTGGGACACCCTGCCGAGAGCCCTGAGCCAAAGGACAAATACAACGCAGAGAAGATACACTACAACAAGTGGTAGTGCTAATTAATTGCTAAAAAGCACAACAATAACTAAAGCCGGAGACGACAACGGCTCGCAAATTCTATATTTGCAGCACTTTTATCAACCCACAAAACCTCCAACTATCATGAAAAAGACAAACATTATCATTTGCGTATTAGTAGTTATCGTATTGGCATTGGCTGCAAAAGTCATTTTCTGCTGCAACTCATGCTGCGACTGCACAAAATGCGACTGCGAGAAGCAATGCAGCGAAGTCAAGTGCAGCGACAAGAAACAGGCTTGCGGCGCCACATGTGCAGACAGCGCAAAGTGCGCTAACAAGCATGCTTGCGACACCACATGCGCAAAATAAAATTTCCGAAAGAATAGTTATTGCTGAATAAGCAAATAGAAAAGGCAGGGATTTGAATCTCTGCCTTTTTGTTTTTACTGCTGTTCGTCGCCGCTTTCAAGTTCCTGACGTTCGTTCTTCTCGTTTATCGGAGAAAGCACATAACGCTTGTAGTATGATATGAGAATCGTGGTGACCGGCAACGCGATAATCATGCCGGCGACACCAAGAAGCGACCCCCAGATGGACAACGACAGAAGAATGACTGCCGGATTAAGCCCCATTTTCTTACCCATAATCTTAGGTATCAGGAACATATCCTCGAACACCTGCACGACACCGATGACAGCGAACGTCTCCAAAGCCATAGCCCAGAACGGCACGCCGGAGTCCTGTGCGCCGACGAAGGCAAAGAATCCGAGCACCGGTAGCATGATAAGCTTCATGTATGGAATAAGCGTAAGCACGCCCATGGTCAGACCCATAAGTATGCCGAGCGGCAATCCGACTATGTAAAGCCCGGCGGCTATAAGCACACCGACTATCGACGCAATCAGGAACTGGCCACGGAAATACTGGTTCATGCCGTCCTCAAGGTCCTTGAGTATCATCTCGAAAACGCCACGGTATTTGCCAGGCAGCAGCTGTTTGAACTCCACACCGATTTTCTCATAATCCAGCAGAATGAACACAAGGTACATGAACACGATGAAAAACATGAACATGCTGACAAAGAAATCGAATGAGCCGCTGATGAACGACATGACCTTCGGAACGACAGCCGACACAATCTCATTCATGCTTCCGCCGCCTATGGCCATCAGTGTGTCAACATCAACACGGCCGACCCACGCCACGACAGTCTGCTTTATCTGTTCGGGAAGCATGGTGCTGTCTTTCATCTGCGATATGTAGGCGCCTATCAAATCGCCAGTCCGCGCCAACTCGGCAATCACTGGCGGCAAAATCAGGGCAAGCAACGCCATGACAATAAGCAGCACCGACAAAAGAGTCAGCAGAATGCTCAACGGACGGTTCTTCACTCCGCACTTGTACTGGAAGAACTTCATGAGCGGATACATCAGATAGGCAAGCAGCCACGCCACAATGAACGGCAGCAGCACACCGCTGAGCCTATTAAGCAGCAGAAAAAGGAGAATCATGGCGACAAAGCCAAGACACATTCTCACCACACGGTCGAATGTGAATGGAAGGTTAAAACGATTATGCATGCTCTCCATAAAACGCTATTTGTTTTTGTTCACAGCCTCGTTATAGCATTTGCGGCACAAAGGCTCATACTCGGCAAACTCGCCTATCAGCACCTTGGCCTCGCTGTCCACCTTGCGGTGCGAGAGATAAGCCGAATCACCGCACTTCACACACACGGCGTGCAGTTTGGTCACTTCGTCAGCCACGGCACACAACGCCGGCATTGGCCCGAATGGTCTGCCCTGAAAGTCCATATC
>JAEEGF010433341.1_pt1 | contig 15100 bp, 10 predicted proteins | sample 9134171 | NCBI WGS metagenome assembly JAEEGF01 (sample SAMN16246542, study PRJNA631951) | gut metagenome | biome: gut microbiome; feature: rumen; material: AP-attached | host: Bos | place: Iran: Karaj | collected 2018-10 | reverse complement strand
GGGAAATGTCAGCCGCCGCCGCAAGGCCAAAAAAGATCCCATCAGGATCTTTTTTGCATGTTTCGGCTGACGCATCGCGGTCCGCGCGAAGGCCCTTTTGATCGCTTCCGATTCCAGCTACAGAACCGAGCTGTGGTTTATGCCATCGGGCCAAGGGACCTCCGGGGAGGGCCTTCGGCCAGAGATGGCCCTCCCCGGTGCCGCCCGCATAGGGCATATAATAGATTACAAAGGCGCAGTCTTTGTTTCCTTAAGAAAAGGAGGGGGGATACTCCCCCTCCCCGGTGCCGCCCGCCCGCTGACCGGGTAATGTCAGCAGGACAAAAGAACTGAAAGGCTTCGCCTTTCATATGGTCGCCCTGCGCAAAGCAGATTCAACGAAATTCAAAAGGCGCAGCCTTTTTTTCTTTTATTGCACAATAAAGAGGTTCTTCTCCGGTATGAATTCCGCGTACACGTCCGTTCCCTCGAAGAATTCGATCAGTTCCGCGACGGACATCTTCTCCTGATCGTGCTCCCGGAACCAGTCGTATTCCGTCCGGTGGATGTCTCTCGCAAACTTGAACGCCTGCTTGAACATGGAGAGCGGCAAGAGGGTGGTTTCCCCGATCCTGACCGTCAGATCGGTCTTCGTTCCGCAGATCACGATCGCGTCCCGGACGGCCGATCCCATCTCAAACTCCGGCAGAGCGGCGTTCGGCGCCCCCGGCGTCAGCTCCGCGGCATAGAGCGTTTTCATCTCCCCTCCGTCCGGAAGCCTTCCGCGGTATACCGAGCCGTGCACTTCCGAGAGGGGGAGCGAATCGACGACCGTCCCGTCCCTCCGCAGCTCGAGCGTGTACTGCTTTCCGAGTGCGAAGGCGATCGGCACGTCGTATCCCTCCCCGAGCGTAAAGGTCCCGTGCGCCGGGATGACATACCCGTCGAGAGACTGCATCTTTTTCGTGCCGACGGACCAGCCGTCGAGCGCCGCGTCCGTGTCCGAACCGTTGTACAGTTCGATGAAGGGACGGTCGGTGTTCCGGACCGCGACCTCGTTCAGCACGATCCCGTCCGCCGCCTGCACGGTTTGCCCGGGGAACGCGATCTCCACCGACGCCTCCTGCGACGTGAGGATCAGCACGCCGTCCTTGTACGTGCCGCCGCTCACCGTGACTTCCGAGCCTTCCGGCACGGTCAGCGGGATCACGGAGGACAGAAGGTATTTCCGCGTCTCCCCGTCCGATGCGGGGAACCATCCGAGCTCTGCCTCCCCTTCTCCGACGAGGGTCACGGAAAGGTCCGCCAGCTTTTTGCCCGACTCCTTTTCGGTGGCTTTCAGCACCGGATTCACACGCTTGACGGCGAACGACCTTAATCCGCTCACGTGGGTCTGCCATGCCGCCAGCGAACCGCCGCCGACGTTCAGCTGCTTCGCGGTGATCTCCATCTCAGGCATCATGGCGAGAGTAAACTCCCCGATCACTCCGTTGACCCGGACGGGATCGAACACCGCGGTCGCCAGCGTGCAGAAATACATGTACACCCGGTTCCGGAAGGTCTCGTTGTGCATGAGATTGTTGAAGACGTTGCGGATCAGGAGGGCGCTCTGCCCGCCGATCGTATGGTAGGGATCCTTGTTCACGTCGTGCCCGTGTCCGAAGGAAAGGTCCAGATCTTTTAAGAGGAACCGGTATCTGCCGTCACAGATCCCCTCCGCGTCCGGCTGAAATCCGTCCGCTCTTCTCCGGAAGCAGCGCAGGTTGTTGTCCGGCCAGTCCGAATTGCAGCAGTACAGCTCGATGCACATGTATTCTATGAAATTCCGGATATCCAGCTGTTCCTCCGCAGCGGCGTAGTTGGAGGCGTCTTTCGGATCCCTGACGGCCAGCTTGTTCATCATGCGGATGAAATCCTTCAGATCCTCGTCCTCTCCGCAGTCCAGCGTCCACATGCTGCCGCCGTAGTTCTCGTAGGAACCGGACAAAATCGTCAGTTCCTCCTCCGGCACGCCGTAGTGCGCCTCGAAAAAGTCCGCGTCGTAGTCTTCGATCATCATGAACACGCCGCGGTACTGCCCGTTGATGAACTCCGTCACGGGACGCATGGCGGGAACGATCTGCCCGGTCCCCTCGCAGAGCTTCAGCTGCACGGGGGTGGCGATGACGTTGTTCCCCTCGTTGTTGGATCCCCCGCGCAGCAGGATCGTATTCGCAAAGGAAACGGTCCTCCCGGTCGCGGGATCGCGGTAGCCCGGGAAGAGATCGAGCGTGAAAGTCCCGCTGTCCGGCGTATACATCCGCCGGCTGAACAGCTTCAGGGATTTCTGGGTGTTAGCCCGCGTCCATCCTCCGTTGACCCGCATGCCTCCGTTCGAGCTGAAATCGAACGCGCCGGAGCCGTCCCCGGAATACTCCATGGACATGGCCCTCTCCCATTCGATGCCGCCGTTGTAATAATTCGCGTTGGTGTTGCCGAGCACCCAGCCCTCCGGGTTCCCGTACTTTTTCGCGTCGTCCCTCGCCTTGCCCTCCACGAGGATGCCTTCTTCGTAGCCGTACAGCCCGGCGGGCTCGGATACAAGCGAGAAGACCGGCGTGGTGAAACGGCCTTCCGGCGCGGAAAAGTAAGTAAAGGTCACACTCTGTCCCACCTGTTCCGAGCCGTTATAGAGAGCCGCGCGGAGAACCGCGCATTGACTCACCCCGTCCCCGGTATCGTTATACGACAGACGGATCGCATCGGAGGCCAGCCGGTCCTGCGCTCCGGGAAGAACGCCCGTGGTCGTGGTATAGACGATCCGGTACGGCGAATCGGCGGAAAGCGTCACATGGGAAGGCCGCGTCTCTTCCGTGTAGATCCCGGGCGGGACGGACGCCGTGATGGTCGGTCCCGCCTGCTCCGCCTTGACGATCACCCGCTCATCGCTCAGGGCCGTTTCTTCACGGGCCGGGGTCTCCGCCTTCACCGTGGCAGGCGCGGGCAGCTTTCCGCGCGAACAGGATCCCGCTGAAAGCAGGACGGCGAGAATCATTGCCGCAGCCTTTCCGATTCGTTTCATCCGAACTGGTTCCTCCCGTACGATCCGCACCGCAGTTCCCGTCCCCGCTCGCAGGGATAACGGGACTGCGGCGCTTTTCCGTCTTGTATTCTCTCAGTTCCTGATCCAGACGATCATTTCCCGCGTGTCCTCCCGGTTGTCCCAGAAGGCGTAGGGGATCGCCGTGATCTCGCATTCCTCGGTATCCGCGTCCCTCCGGATCCGGTACAGCGCGTCGGAATTCCACGCCTTTCTGCGCAGCGCGGGACCGACGATCTTCACCATGCCCGGGAAGAGCGCGTCGTCCGTCTCCGTGCGGAAGTTCCCCGGATCCGTGACCCGCAGCGCGTCGAGATCGTCCCCGTTGTCGGCGGATTCGAGGCAGTAGACCACCGGTCCGCGCACGATGGCAATGCGTCCGTTGTCCGCGCGCAGGAGGGGATTGGCTTCGGCGAACTCCACCGGCATGGGCAGCTCGAGCTCAACCGTGTCTCCGTCCTTCCACTCCCTGCGGATCACGGCGTATCCGCGCTCCATCGCCGGAGAGACGGCCGCCCCGTTGATCTTCACGGACCATGCGCGCGCCCATCCGGGGATCCTGAGCGCGAGAGCGTAGTTTCCTTCGCCAGGTTTCAGGGTGATCTTCCCGTCCCACGGATAATTGCCGCTCTGGGAGATCCTGACCGCTTTCCCGCCGATGTCAAGCTCCGCTTCCGAACCCACGTACAGATGGACGTAGGCGGTGTCCGCGGAGGACGAATAGATATACCCGCCGAGGGACGTGATCATGCGGGCCAGATTGGGCGGGCAGCAGGCGCATCCGAACCAGCCGGGCCGCTTCGACTGAATATGCCCCGTCACGCCGGACCGTTTCGTCGCTTCCTCCCACATTGCGAGAGGATTGGTATAGAAGAAATGCTCGCCGTCGAGCGCCATGCCTGAGATCGTGCCGTTGTACAGCAGCCTTTCCATCACGTCCGCGTACTTCCGGTCCGGGACCATCCGCAGCATCCGCTTCGCGAAGAACACCATGGAGATCGCCGCGCAGGTCTCGCCGTATACGGAATCGTTCGGCAGGTGGTAATCGAAGGTGAACGCCTCCCCCCAGACCTGCGATCCGACGGAACCGGTGATGTACATCTGCCGGTTCGTCACATTGTCCCAGAGATCGTCCATCGCCCGGGCCAGGCTCCCGTCCCCGGTTTCGGCGGCGAGATCGGCGGCTCCGGTGTAGAGATATCCCGCCCTCACGCTGTGTCCGACGGCTTCCTTCTGCTCGCGGATGGGCTTGTGCGACTGGTTGTAGCGCTTATCGACCTTCTCCTGCCTGCCGTTTCCCCAGAAGCTGCGGTGGTCCCGCTTCTCCAGTTCTTCCTCGAAGAAATGCGGTTCCGTGCCGCGCGCGTTCACCATGTAGGCGCAGAGGTCCAGATACTTTTCCTCCCCCGTCGCGCGGTACAGGCGGCACAGGGCGAGTTCCAGCTCGGGGTGCCCGGGATATCCGTGCAGTTTTCCCTCTTCCGGGCCGATCTTTTCGCCGATCAGATCCACGAAGCGCCGCACAACGCCGAGCAGCTTGTCCTTGCCCGTCGCCTCATAGTACGCGACGGCGGCTTCCGTCATGTGTCCCGCGCAGTAGAGCTCGTGGCAGTCGAGCAGGTTCGTGAATCTCTTGTCCTGCCGGGAAATCTGGAAAAACGTGTCGAGATATCCGTCCTCCTCCTGCGCCGCCGCGATCAGATCGATCACGCCGTCGGCAGTCTTCTCAAGTTCCGGATCGGGATCGATGGCGAGACGGTATGCGACCGCCTCCAGCCATTTCGCCACGTCGCTGTCCTGAAAGACGTAGCCGCCGAACTCCCCCTGCTCCAGCCCCGCGGCGATGCGGAAATTGCGGATGGCATGGCTCGGCTCGATCCCGGGCACGTCGTCGTTGATGGCTCTCCACTGGAAGGGGATGATCTTTTCCTTGGCGATCTGCTGGTACCGGCTCCAGAAGCCGTCCGTTATCCTGACTTTTTTTAAGTCCGCGAATTCGCTCGTGATCAGTTTCATTTCTACCTCCGAGGGCTTTTCGGACGGTCCCTGCCGTCCGGCGGAGCCGCGCCGCTTTCAGAACCGTCAGATTTCGAACGTGGCCGGCGGGGCCGTAAACGAGGAGATCACGGCGCGGCCGTTTTCAAGCGCGAAGACGGCGGTGTTCCCGTCCCCGGGCGTATACATGGCGCGCAGACTCGGATAAGCGTCGAGCATGTGTTCGGCTGCGGCGACGTCTTCGATCAGGCGGGCGTCCGCCGTGAGCCGGATCCAGCGTCCGTCGGGCGTCATCGCGCAGATCTCCACCCGCTTGTTCGCGAGCATCTGCTGCGCCACCGCCTTTTTCAGACCGGTCTGGATGGTCAGCTTTCCTTCCCAGATATCGACGGTGCCGAACGGACGCACGCGCGGTTCGCCGTTCTCCGTCGTGGCGAGGTAATAGGTCCCGGCCGCCTTCAGGAATTCATAGACTTCGTTCATATGGAACCTCCCGGTTTATAAAATGAGCAAGTGTTATTTCCCGATCCCGAGATTGGCCTCCTGCCAGTCGGGATGGTTGTCTAAAAGCGCTTTCAGCAGACTGACCGCCACCGTGCCCTTCCAGCAGTCCGTCAGGAATACGGAAACCCGGTCGCGCTCCTCGAGCATGTTTTCGAATTCCATCATCATGGAATCCAGTTCCGTCGCGCTGGTCACGGTGAAATCCGGCGTCAGCGGGCAGAAGCCGGCCTGCCGCAGTTCTTCGTCCAGTTCCGCGCTCCCCGTCGTGATCGTCCATCGGGTGCGGCGCCCCATGTCCCTGCAGAAGCGTTCCCTCGCGTCGGTCAGCGCGGCGGCGGTATGATCCCCGTCGGCCGTAGCTACGCCGAAATCCCCGTAGGCCTGTCCTCTGAGGATCTGCTCCAAGCTCGCGTCCTCCCACAGAAAGACCGTGCAGGCCATGCCGAAGCGTTCCAGTTCGGCTTCGATGCTGTAACTCGTGTTGTCCTCCGGCGAGGTGCACCAGACGTAAATGACCTTCGCCGGTTCCGGGCCCGTATCCGTATTCGCGCTCACCGTTCCGTCGTCTTCTTCATACGCCCCGGCAAGCTGCTTCATACTGAGCCGTTCGTTCCCGTCCGTGACCCTCATGGTCATCCGGCCGGACTCGCCCTCCAGCGTCTCTGTAAAAAGCCCGAGCGCCTCGCAGAGCGGTTCCGCTTCCAGATAATAAATATTCTCGTCCCGGAACTGGCCGACGGTGTTCCCGATCACGCCGTTCACCGCGGACGACCCGTCGTCGAGAAGGATCGATACATACGCTCCCGTCCGCAGGTTTTCGAGCAGAAGATTCCCTTCCGCGGGATAGGTGACGACGATATCCGGAAACATCCCGAAGAAATCCGAAGGCACATAGAACGCCTCTCCTCTCTGCTTCAGAGGCTCGACGGAATCCTTGTACCAGGCCTCGTCGTTCCGAAACAGGGTGGGCATATCCGCCGCCAGGGACGAACCCGCGGAAAAGAGAAGCAGAAGAACCGCCGCCAGAAAAGCGGCGCAGATCCGTGCCGGCCGTTTCATATTCGCGTGATCCTCCTTTCTGCGGATATCTATAGCAATCCACTGAATTCACCGCACTTCATGAAACTGTCATTGCGAGACCCCGTATGGGGTCGCGGCAATCCGTTTCTTCCCGCAGGAGGACGGATTCCCACACCGGTGACAAGTCACCGGTTCGGAATGACCGGGAAAGAGCGTGTTCGTTCGGTGCTTTTATTTTGGCGGAATGCCGTAAAAGCCCCTCAGGACCCGGCGCCGTCCCGGTAGTACGCCACCGCGAGATCCACTACCAGACCGTAGCTCTTCTCTCCGGGCGTGCCCTGCATCACCAGATAGGTGTTGTTCACCGTACTGGATACCGTCGCCGCGACATTCTTGCGGTATTTGTCGAAAAATCTGCTGTAACACACGAGGTCGTTCCGCACGCGCGGATCCAGTTCCGCGGAGATCTCCTTCCGGATCTCGCGTTCGGAAGACAGGGCGGTCATGAGGTATTCGTACATGTTCAGATATCCGGAATACCGCATGAACGCGTCGTCGGATCCGATGCAGACAAGAAAGGCCATGAAATTGGCCTCGTCCTCCCGCGCGATCCCCCGCTGATGCGCCATCTCGTGAGCGGTGGTGTAGACGTTCACATAATACGGATAGTTTGTGTTCAGGTTCGCTTCCCCGGTGAAGAAAGTATACACTCCGGAAATATGCGTATACGTCATGAGGTCCGACGTCACGAGCTGCTTCACGGGCGCGCGCAGTCTGGCGAGAAAATCGTAGCGGTCCGCCAGTTCATCATAGGAATCCAGACACAGCCGGACCGTTTCCTCGTGACCGTACGGACGGACGGAACCGACGTCGTTGAAGATCATGACGTCGTCCGCCAGCGCGTTGAGCTCTTTCGTCACGATGCGCGCGGTCGAAGCGAGTTCCTCGACCTTCACCTTTTCCCGGTCGATCCCCAGCTTTTTGTCGAGGGAGGTGGTCCGGTATCCGGCTCCGAAGGCGAAAACGAATATCGCATAAAGGAAGACCGCGACGGAAAGCAGCCCGATGAGCGTCCGCACGAAAAGCCGTTTGCTCCGTCCTCCCTTCCGCACCGCGATCACGATGGCGACGGCGGCGATGACCGGGGAGCCGAGCACGATGAATTCCGCGAGCGAAAACGGGATCCAGGACGTCAGATGCGCGAGAAAGATCCGGACGGCCGACGAAACGGATCCGTTGAAGGCGTCGGCAAAGGAAACGGATCGGACGCAGGCGATGTTGATCCCGCATGCCGCCAGTCCGAGAAGGATGAATATGAACGAAACCGGATGGATCCATCGGTTGACGCCGCGCATGAGACGCACCATACGATCTCCTCCTTGAAATTATATGATTGTACCCGCCTCTCCGAACCCGAGTCCGGCGAGCAGATCCGCCATATCGCGGGGCAGCGGAGCCGTGACCTCCATTCTCTCCCCCGTCGCGGGATGGGGAAAGGAAGAGCGGAGCGAATGCAGCGCGTGACGGGAAATCAGCGGGGAAGCCGCGCCGTAGAGGGAATCCCCGGTGATGGGACAGCCGATCCCGGCAAACTGGACCCGCAGCTGATGAGTTCTCCCCGTGACCGGCGACGCCGCGGCAAGCGCATGGGAACCGGATACCGCCAGCACCCGGTATTCCGTCACCGCTTCTTTGGCTCCCGGCGAATCCGGAGAACACTCCTCGCGCTCGATCACGCTGTCCGGCTTCCGGCGCAGGAAGGAACAAATCTTCCCTTCCGCTTCCGAAGGGATCCCGTCCAGCACCGCAAGATACTCTTTTCGGATGAGGCCGCCGGTCATGGCGCCGTACATCTTGTAGGACGCGTCCTTCGTGTTCGAGGTCAGCATGCAGCCGCTCGTGTCCCGGTCCAGACGGTTCACCGGCCGGAACACGTAGGTCCTGTCCCGGTAACGGTAGGCAAGGGCGTTCGCCAGGGTGTCCAGCCGGTGGCCCTGCGAGGGATGGGACGGCATGTCCGGCGGCTTGTTCACCGCCGTAATCCAGTCGTCCTCGTATAAGATCTCCACGGGAAGATCCACGGGGATCAGATAGGGACTCACGTCCTCCGCTCTGTCCTCCGTCCCGAGGAAAAGCACCTCGCCCTCCCCGAGTTCATGCCGGACGGTGACCCACCGGCCGTCGACCAGGATCCCGTTTTCGGTAAATTTCAGCTTTTTAATCAAATTGGAAGAAAAACCGAGTTCCCGCTGCAGCACATCCTTCACGGTCCTTCCGGCCAGCTTCCCGTCGACAACGATCTCCACGGGATCAGCTCTCCATGGAACGCCAGTAGGTATAGAACGCGATGATGGTGCGCTCCTCCCCGCCGTGCTCGAGATCGTGCGCCGTGATGACCACGCCCTCCAGGGAGAGCAGTTCCCACGCATAGAGATCCTCGATCTTGGTCCGCATGACGGTCTCGCTGCCGCAGTAGACGATGAGCTCGTCCTCGCGCTTCACGATCACGCCCGCGCGCCCGATCACCTCTTCGATCCCGTCGATCCGCTCGGTCACGCACTTGATGGCGCGTTCGTTCAGATAGTCGGCAAGATCGTTTTTGTAACGCTTGGAGTGGACGTTCTTGCTCTTCGTCCAGCCCTTTGTTTTTTTCAGCATTTTTACTCCGTATAAAAGGCAGCGATTTGTGTCACTTGCCGAAATTGAACTTATTTCCCGAAAAGTATTGCAAAATCCGGCGCGGAAAGCTATTATAAAGAGACTGTTAAAGCCGGACGAAGCTCTTTTCCGCTTTATTCCGGCCGCGCAGCGCAGGCTTTGTACTGTATTATACCATAAAAGCGCGTCCGTGTGTACAGAAAAATATGAATTTTTCGCCTCAAACCGCGGCCGGGCGCGCAAAACAAGGGAAAGGCAGGCTCTGCTATGCTTCCGCTAGACAAATTCACAGACGCAGCAGCATCGGCCGTGAAGGAGAAAGGTCTTTCTCCGGACGACATGACCGTGGCCGTGCGGATGGATCTGGATTTCGACGGAAACTTCGGAGAATCCTGGCTGGTCTATGAGAAAGAGACCCGGCTGGTTCACCGTCTCCTCGGAAACCCGGACTCCATCCCCCGTAAGCAGCACAAACACCACACCGATTTCGACGACTGGGGAAAGATCGAATACGCCGCGGAGGTCCACTATCTGGATTCCTTCTCGATGGAGTATTATTCCGACCTCACCGTGGACACCTGCCTCTCCTCGACCCGTCTTCTGACCCTGAGGCACGACAGCCCGCGCCCGGACCTTCCCGAAGACATGGAAAAAGAGGAGAAGGACCGCATCCATGACGAATGGAACAAGGATACCGTCACGGAGATCAAAGCCCAGAGCACGAACGCGACCCGGCAGCGGCTCTTCGCCTTCTGCGAGCTGATCGACCGCTTCCTGCGCGGGGACGAAGTCGGCGACGACGACCAGATCTTCGAGCAGTTCAACGCGAAATGCCCCAAATGCGGACGGGTCTACGAAAATCAGTTCCGCAAGGTCTGCAAGCACTGCCAGAACAAAAACGCCCTGATCGGACGGCTGCTCGCGTTTCTGAAGCCCTATAAGATGCAGGTCGCGGTGGTCATCCTCTGCATGTTCGCCTCGTCCGCCGTCGCCCTCGTCAACCCGATCATCAACGGCCGCATCCTGTACGACAACGTCATCAACAGCGAGGGCAGATGGCACACCCTCACCAAGCTGTTCATCGTGCTCGGCACGATCGTCGGACTCGCCCTGCTCTCCCTTTTCTTCAACATCGTGCAGAACCGGACCAACGCCAAGCTGTCCACCCGCATGATGAACGAGATGAAGAAGAACGTCTTCGACTCCATGCTCGGCCTGTCCCTCTCCTACTTCAACAACAACACAACCGGCCGCCTGATCAACCGCGTCAACTACGACGCGGAGCGCATCCGTTCCTTCTACATCGACGGCGTGCCGAACTTCGTCTTCAACAGCCTGAACTTCATCGGCCTGACCTTCTTCCTCTTCTTCCTGAACTGGAAGATGACGCTTCTCGTCTTCATTCCCGTACCGATCATCATCGTGATCTTCCGGGTCATGCTCCCGAAGCTGTGGCGGATGTACTCGAAGCAGTACCGCGCCTCTTCCTCCCTCAACTCCATGCTGGGCGACTCCCTGAACGGCATCCGCGTCGTCAAGGCGTTCGCAAAGGAAGCGGAGGAAACCCACAGGTTCTACAAGTATTCCGACCGTCTCTATGCGGCGAACCTCAAGGTGAACATCACCTCCCTCACCATCTTCCCGCTCGTCTCCCTCCTGATCGGCATGTCCTCCCAGGCGATCTGGGGCTTCGGCGGCCTGCAGGTCATGGGGACGCACATGACCTACGGTCAGTTCACCACATACCTCGGATACATCGGCATGATCTTCGGCCCCCTGCAGTTCTTCTCCACGTTCACCAACCTCGTGACGGACACCATGAACGCCGCGCAGCGCATGTTCGAGGTGCTCGACATGGTGCCGGACGTGATGGAGGCCCGCGATCCCATCGTCAAGGAATCGTTCGACGGCGACATCGAGTTCCGCAACGTCTCCTTCCATTACAACCCCAACCGTCCCATTCTGAAGGACGTCAACATCAAGATCCATGCGGGCGACAACATCGGCCTCGTCGGACACACCGGCTCCGGAAAATCCACCATCGCCAACCTCATCACCCGCATGTACGATCCGATCTCCGGCCAGATCCTCATGGACGGCACGGACCTCAAGGAAATCAAGATGTCCTCCGTCCGGAAAAACATCGCCATCGTGTCGCAGGAGATCTTCCTCTTCCGCGGCACCATCGCCGACAACATCCGCTACGCCCGTCCCGACGCCACCATGGAAGAGGTCATCGCGGCAGCCAGAGCGGCGAACGCCCACGACTTCATCGTCCGGCTCCCCGAGGGTTATGAAACGGAAGTCGGCTCCGGCTCCCGTTCCCTTTCCGGCGGCGAACGTCAGCGCGTTTCCATCGCCCGCGCGCTTCTCATGTCTCCGTCGATCCTGATCCTCGACGAGGCTACGGCGGCCATGGACACGGAAACCGAACGCCTCATCAGCGACGCGCTCGCCAAGCTGGTCGAAGGCCGCACCTGCATCACCATCGCCCACCGTCTTTCCACGCTGAAGGACTGCAACTACCTCTTCGTCATCGAAAACGGAGAGATCGCCGAGGAAGGCCCGCCGGACGAACTGCTCGCCAAAGGCGGCGTCTACTACAAGCTTTACAAGCTCCAGAGCGAGGCCATGAAGAAGGTCCTCTCCGGCATGTGACCGGAGCCACAGGAGGTTAACATGAACAACGACAAGACCCCGAAGACCGACGAAAAGAAAACGCAGATCCGGGCAGAGGAGGCTGAGTCCAAAGAAACGAAGACCGCCGAATCCGCAGAGGCCAAGAAGGAAGAGAGCGCGGAAGCGAAAAGCGAAAAGGCAGCCGACACCGAAAAGAAAGAAGCAGCCGACGCCAAGGCGGAGGAACCCGCCGGAGCCGAAAACGGCGAAATCGATCCCGACGATCTCTTCAAGCACCGCGTTTCCATCAACATGACCCCCGAAAACAGCTGGTTCTCCTCTTCCGAAGGCGGGCTCATCTCCCTGAAGATCATCAACGCGGACGGCGAGGAAGAGTTCTTCGAGCGCGTGGTGATCCGCCGTTCCTTCCCGGTGACCGCTCCGGACGAATTCCTTTCCGTCCGGGAGCCCGACACCCGCGCGAAGGGCCGCGGCTCCGAGATCGGCATGATCCGGAACATCCACATCTTCGATCAGGATACCGTGGACCTCATCAACGCGGAGCTCGAGATCCGCTATTTCACCCCCGTCATCAACCGCATCACCTCCGCAAAGGAGAAATTCGGCTACAACTACTGGGAAGCCGAAACCTCCGCCGGCAAGGTCTCCATCGTGCTGACCAACCCCTTCTCGAACATCCGCGTTCTGGAAGACGGCCGGATCTACATCTTCGATATGGACGGCAACTGTTTCCTGATCCCGGATCCGAACAAACTTGACCGCCTTACCTACCGCACCATCGAGATTTACCTCTGATCTGACGGGAGGTTCGACATGAAACTGATGTATGATCTTCCGGAAGCGGACCGCGCCGCCTACGACGCAGCCGCCTCTCCGGATGAAATCCTCATGTACTGCGTTCCCTTCAACGTATGGGAACACAAATTCGTCAAGGGCTGGACGGCGGTCACGGACCGGGGCATCTACTGCATCCTCGACGGGAAGCTGCTCTCCTCCTACGAGCTGGAGCGCTGCACCGTCTTCTCCACCGAGGTCCTGTACGGCAACTGCGCGTTCTACGGCGTGGTGGACGGCACGACGACCCTTATCTGCCAGTTCCTCTCCGGCCGCAACCTGCCGCGGTATTCCGTCCTGGTGCAGGCCTGCGAAGATCTTGCGAAGAAACGGCGCGAGCACCGCGAACCCGGCGATCCCGTGGTAAACAAGGAAAACGAACATTTCTGTCCGAAGTGCGGACGCCCCTTCATTCCCGGCACGACGATCTGCCCCTTCTGCCGCAATTCCGCCGAGGTATACAAGAAGCTGTGGGGGCTGACCCGCGGCCTGCGCTTCATGCTCTTCTTCCCGCTGATGGTCTCGTTCGTCTCCCTTGCGATCCAGTTCATCCTGCCGATGATCCAGAAGACCGCGGTCAACGACTACCTGACCAACGAGAGCATCCGTCCCGTGGGATCGTTCCTCGAGGACAAGAACACCCGCGCCTTCCTGCTCATTTTCCTGGCCATCCTCTCCATCGATCTGGTCCAGAGGGTCCTCAGCGTGATCCAGAGCCGTCTGTCCGCCATCGCCGGCAACAAGTTCACCCTCATGATGCGGACCCTGCTCTATGAAAAGATCTCCACCCTGTCCATCTCCTCCATCTCCCACAAGTCCACCGGCGACCTGATGGGACGCATCACGGGAGACGTCAACGCCGTGCAGGCGTTCATGACCGGACAGCTGCCCACCCTGTTCACGCAGGCGGCTTCCTTCATCCTCGCGCTCATCTTCCTGCTCATCATCAACCCGATCATGTCCATGTTCGTGTTCATCCCGATCCCCTTCGTGGTCTGGATGGTGCGGAAGTTCTGGTCCACCATGCAGAACCGCAACCGCAAGGACTGGGTGCTCGGCTATCACGTCCGGCTTTTCCTGCAGGATATCTTAAACGGTATCCGCGTGGTCAAGGCGTTCGGCAACGAGGAGCGCGAGATCGACACCTTCCACCGCCGCACAGACCGGCACACCCGTCAGACGGAATCGAACGCCGTCCTGTTCGACACCTTCTTCCCGCTGCTCGCCTTCCTGACGAGGATCGGTTCGTACCTGATCCTGTTCTACGGCAACTACCTCCTCTTCCGGCACGCGGACAACCCGGCGGTGGGCATGAACTACGGCGATCTGCACCAGTTCAACTCCTACGCCAACATCATCTACGCGCCGCTCTTATGGATCACGGGCGTTCCCCGTCAGATCTCGGCGTTCCTCACTTCCCTCGGCAAGGTCCTCGAGATCCTCGAAGAGCAGCCGGAAGTGGCGGACATCAACCTCCCGATCGACATCTCGATCGAAGGCGACGTCACCTTCGACCACGTGACCTTCGGCTACGACAGCTACAATCCCGTGCTCGAGGACATCAACCTGACCGTGAAGAAGGGCGAAATGATCGGCGTCGTCGGGCATTCCGGCTCCGGAAAAACGACGCTCATCAACCTGCTCATGCGTCTCTACGACGTCACGGACGGCGCGATCCTGATCGACGACGTCAACATCAAGGACATTTCGCAGAACGCGCTGCGCAGCCAGATCGGCGTCGTGCTGCAGGAGACCCACCTGTTCTCGGGCTCCATCCGGGACAACATCAAATACGCGAAGCCGCTCGCCTCGGACGAAGAGGTCATCGAAGCCGCGAAGCTGGCCAACGCCCACGACTTCATCGTCAACCTGCCGGACGGCTACAATACGATGATCGGCGAAAAGGGTTATTCCCTGTCCGGCGGCGAACGCCAGAGAGTGGCGATCGCCCGCGCGCTGATCCACAACCCGAAGATCCTGATCCTCGACGAAGCAACCGCCGCACTTGACACCGAGACGGAAAAGCTCATTCAGGATGCGATCAACAAACTGGCGAAGGACCGCACCGCGTTCTGCATCGCGCACCGTCTGTCCACGCTCCGCAACGCCGACCGCCTCATCGTGCTGGACAAGGGTCACCTCGTGGAATTCGGCACGCATCAGGAGCTGCTCGACAAGAAAGGCTTTTACTGGCGGCTCGTCATGGCGCAGCGGCAGGACTCCGGCATGCTCGACAAAGCCGACAAGCTGCTCAAGGCAAAGCAGGCCAGCGCGTAATACCCCGGGAACCGCACGGCGGGAAGGATCCGAAAAATCCTTCCCGCCGTTCTTTTATTCTTTTTCTATCCCCACCCATCTTTCCCGTGTTTTCACCCATTCGTCCCGGTACCA
>JAEEGF012303646.1_pt1 | contig 15101 bp, 13 predicted proteins | sample 9134171 | NCBI WGS metagenome assembly JAEEGF01 (sample SAMN16246542, study PRJNA631951) | gut metagenome | biome: gut microbiome; feature: rumen; material: AP-attached | host: Bos | place: Iran: Karaj | collected 2018-10 | reverse complement strand
GTGAGGATTTCCATGCCGAGGATAATATCATTGCCGGCAATACTGGTTTGTATGGTGCCACCTCTGGTGAACTCTATATCAATGGTAAGGTGGGTGAGCGCTTTGGTGTGCGTAACTCAGGTGCCATCGCTGTGATTGAGGGTGCTGGCGACCACTGCTGCGAGTATATGACTGGCGGTCGTGTGGTGGTGCTGGGTAAGACCGGTCGTAACTTCGCTGCTGGTATGAGTGGTGGTGTGGCTTACGTCTACGATCCCGACCATTCCTTCGACTACTTCTGTAATATGGATATGGTAGAACTGGGACTCGTAGAGGACAGCGTTAGTCGCAAAGAACTGCTCGAACTCATCCGTCAGCACTATCTGCACACAGGTTCAGCCCTCGCAGGACGTATGCTCGACGACTGGCAACGCTACGTGGTAGACTTTATCCAGGTAGTGCCTATCGAGTACAAACGTGTGCTGCAAGAGGAGCAGAACAAGAAGCTCCAGGAGAAGATCGCCAACATCCAACGCGATTATTAATTATCAATTGTCAATTTTCAATTATCAATTGTCATCATGGGAAATCCAAAAGCATTTTTAGAAATACACCGCCAGGAGGCGGGTTACCGTCCGATTCACGATAGAATCCACGATTTTGGTGAGGTAGAGCAGACGCTCAACACCCGCGAACGTAAACTGCAGGCTTCGCGCTGCATGGACTGTGGCGTACCCTTCTGCCACTGGGCCTGTCCGCTGGGCAACAAGGCACCAGAATGGAACGATGCATTATATAAAGGCGACTGGGAGTTGGCTTACCGCTTGTTGAATAGCACCAACCCCTTCCCAGAGTTCACTGGCCGCATCTGTCCTGCCTTGTGCGAGAAGGCCTGTGTACTGAACCGTTTCAACCACGAGCCGACGACGAACCGCGAAGACGAGGCTGCCATCACAGAAATGGCCTTTCAGGAGGGTTTCATCCAGCCCAAGACTGACATCGATCGCAATGGCAAAAAGGTGGCTATCATCGGTGCTGGTCCTGCCGGACTGGCTGCTGCCAACGACCTGAACCTGATGGGCTACCAGGTAACTGTCTTCGAGAAGAATGAGGCTGCAGGCGGCCTCCTCCGCTATGGTATCCCCAACTTCAAACTGAATAAGGCCATCATCGACCGCCGCATCAAGTTGCTGGAGCAGGAGGGGATTGAATTCTGCTATGGCAAAGCCATAGCCCTAGATGATCTAGTGGGACTAGAAAAACTAGCTGGCGATTTCGACAGTGTCGTAATCGCCACAGGAACCCCAACAGCTCGTGATTTGAAGGCCCCAGGCCGAGAGCTGAAGGGCGTCCACTTTGCTCTCGAGATGCTCTCTCAGCAGAATCGCGTGCTGGCTGGTATGGAGTTCAGCAAGGACGAGCGCGTTACTGCCAAAGGCAAGGATGTGTTGGTGATTGGCGGTGGTGATACTGGTTCTGACTGTATTGGTACAGCCCACCGTCAGGGTTGCAAGAGCGTGACTCAGATTGAGATTATGCCTAAGCCCGTGGAAGGCCCTGAGGATCCACAGAACCCATGGCCTAATTGGCCTCGTACCCTCAAGACCACCTCTTCGCACGAGGAGGGTTGCACCCGTCGTTGGAACATCAATACTTTGGAGTTCCTGGGTGAGAATGGTAAGCTGACTGGCGTGAAGGTTCAGGAGATAGACTGGAAGCCAAACCCAGAGGGTGGTCGACCCATCATGGTTGAGAAGGGTAAGCCTGAGATTATCAAGGCCGAACTCGTTCTGCTGGCTATGGGTTTCCTCAAGCCTGAACATCCGGAATATCCAAAGAATGTTTTCGTATGCGGCGACTCTGCCAATGGTGCCTCTCTCGTAGTTCGTGCTATGGCCAGCGGCAAGCAGACAGCTCAGAAAGTTGATAAGTTTCTCACCTCTCACCTCTAACCACTCACCTCTATAAGTATGAGTAAAATCAGATTCACCAAGATGCACGGAGCTGGCAATGACTACATCTACGTCAATGCCATGCAATACCCCATCGACGACCCTGCTAAAGCATCAATCCTTTGGAGCGACCGCCATAAGGGCATCGGCAGCGACGGACTCGTGTTGATTGGCGCATCGCCCATTCCGGAGGCAGACTATAGCATGCGTATCTTCAATGCCGACGGCTCTGAGGCCATGATGTGCGGCAATGCCTCGAGGTGTATCGGGAAATATCTCTACGAGCGAGCCCTTACAACACAAACACAAATACGATTGCTTACAAATTCTGGCATCAAGACGCTCAACCTCCACGTTAGCAATGGCGTGGTGGAGAGCGTCACCGTCGACATGGGCGCACCTCAGCTCGAAAACCCAGAGCAGTTCGTCACTTCTCGTAGGCTGGATCAAGGCACTTTCGTCTCGATGGGCAACCCTCACTACGTCATCTTCACAGACAATGTGGACCAGGTAGGTGAGACGGGGCGTGTCCTTGAACTTCATCCTGCCTTCCCACAGCGCTGTAATATCGAGTTTGCTCGCGTGGAAAAAGATGGAATCATCCGTGTTCGCGTCTGGGAGCGAGGCAGCGGCATTACTCAGGCCTGTGGTACAGGAGCCTGTGCAACCGCTGTTGCTGCCTTCATCACGGGCCGTGCTGGTCGGCAGTCGCAGATTGTCATGGACGGTGGTACGCTCAACATCGAACTGCGCGAGAGTGACAATCACGTCTATATGACCGGTCCCGCTGAATTCGTCTTCGATGGAGAAATAGAAATGAATTAAGAATTAAGAGTTAAGATTTAAGAAGTGTTGCCTGACGGCAATTAAGAATTAAGAGTTAAAAAGTAAAAGAAGAATACTTCTAAATTCTAAACTCTAAAATCTAAAATAATAAAATATGGCATTAGTAAACATCCACTTTCTGAACCTCCAAAACAACTACCTGTTCGCCGACATCGCCAAAAAGGTCAACGCCTTTAAGGTGATGCACCCTGGTGCCGACGTCATCTCGCTCGGCATCGGCGACGTCACCCAACCGCTGTGTCCTGCCGTTACGGAGGCCATGCATAAGGCTGTCGACGAGATGGCATCTGCCGAGGGATTTCGTGGCTATGGTCCTGAGCAGGGCTACGACTTCCTGCGCGAGGCCATCCTGAAGAACGACTTCCTGCCGCGTGGCATCCACCTCGACATCGACGAGGTCTTCATCAACGACGGTGCAAAGTCCGACACGGGCAACTTCCAGGAGCTTCTCCATTGGGACAACTTCATCGGTGTGACCGACCCCATCTATCCCGTCTATATCGACTCCAACGTGATGATAGGTCGCTGCGGTGTCTACAAAGACGGGCGCTGGACCAACGTTCGCTATATGCCCACCAATGCAGAGAACGGCTTTATTCCCGACCTTCCCAAGGGCCGCCCCGTCGATGTCATCTACCTCTGCTATCCGAACAACCCCACGGGTACGGTCATTACCAAGCAGGAACTGCGCAAGTGGGTGAACTACGCATTGAAGAACGATGCCCTTATCCTCTACGATGCCGCCTATCAGGCCTATATCCAGGACCCGAAGATACCGCACTCCATCTACGAGATTCGTGGTGCCCGCAAGTGCGCCGTCGAGTTCCGTTCCTATTCCAAGACGGCTGGCTTTACGGGTGTCCGCTGCGGCTATACCATCGTACCGAAAGAGGTCACCGTCAGCACCTTCGAGGGCGAACGCATCTCGCTCAACCAATTGTGGCTCCGCCGTCAGTGCACCAAATTCAATGGCTGCAGTTATATCTCGCAGCGTGCCGCCGAGGCCATCTACACGCCCGAGGGCAAGCAGCAGATCAAGGCCACCATCGACTACTACATGCAGAACGCTAAAAAGATGCTCGAAACCCTGCGCTCACTCGGCTACGAGTGCTATGGTGGCGAGAATGCACCCTACGTCTGGATGCGCACGCCCGACGGCATGTCGTCCTGGCAATTCTTCGAGGCCCTGCTCTATGGTGCCAACGTCGTCTGCACCCCCGGTGTCGGCTTCGGTCCCTCTGGCGAGGGCTACGTCCGCTTCACCGCCTTCGGCAGTCACGAGAAAACAGAAGAAGCATTACAACGTATCAAGGCTTGGAGCAAATAACTCCAAGCCTTTTTTCTATTTATATCGAGAGCATCCGAGCAAAATCGGGTGCTCTTTTTTGTTTCTGTGTGTGATAACACATTGTAACAAAATGGTTGATTTTGTGTGCAGAGTGTTAGCAAAACGAAAGCAAAACAGAATACATACTTTACACAATGTCATTCGTGCGTGTTTTTAATGTACAAAATGAAAGAATCTTTGTAGATATTTGTACAAAGTGTCGTACCTTTGCATTCGAAATCAAACAAAGTGTAACCCAACGAGAGGGTTTAGTATTAATTTAATAAGGTAAAAAGGTATGAAAAAGATTGAAGCAATTATCCGCAAGACGAAGTTCGAGGAGGTGAAAGCTGCTTTGCTGTCATCCGACATCGACTGGTTTGAGTACCACGACGTGCATGGCATTGGCCAGAGCCGTCAGGAGCGTATATATCGTGGCGTCCAGTATTCTACCGATGTCATCGAGCGCGTTGCCATCACTATCGTATGTCGCGACATCATTGTCGATCCGACGGTGAAGGTGATTCTGAAGGTGGCCCATACGGGTGAGGTAGGCGACGGCCGCATCTTCGTGAGTGACGTGATTGACACGTGGTCTATCCGCACGGGCGAGAATGGTGACACGGTACTGAAAGACAAGAAGTAGTTAAGAGCTAAGAATTAAGAGTTAAGAACTAAATTTTCAGGATTATGAACGAAATTGGATTATCACTCGATACTGTATGGATGCTATTGGCAGCCATGTTGGTTTTCTGGATGCAGCCGGGCTTTGCGCTGTGTGAAGCGGGTTTTACGCGTAGTAAGAACACGGCAAACATCCTGATGAAGAACTTTGTCGACTTTATGTTCGGCTCGCTGCTGTTCTTCTTCCTCGGCTTCGGCTTTATGTTTGGAAGCGATACGCTGGGAGGTTTTATCGGTATGCCCAACTGGGGTGACTTGAGCTTCTATAAGGGCGACCTCCCGACGGAGGGTTTCTTGATTTTCGAGACGGTGTTCTGTGCCACCTCTGCCACCATCGTCAGCGGTGCTATGGCTGAGCGCACGAAGTTCTCGATGTACCTGATTTATAGTGCGGTCATCTCGCTGTTCATCTACCCGATAGAGGGCCACTGGACGTGGGGTGGCGGCTGGCTCTGCAACGATGCTGCTGACGGGTTTATGATGTCGACGTTTGGCGATGTGTTCCACGACTTTGCGGGTTCTGCCATCGTGCATAGCGTAGGTGGTGTGCTGGCGCTGATTGGTGCGCTGGCCCTGGGTCCGCGTGTGGGCAAGTATGCCAAGGATGGTAAGAGCAACGCTATTCCTGGTCACAACCTCGCGATGGCCGCACTGGGTGTATTCATCCTCTGGTTGGGATGGTTTGGTTTCAACCCCGGTTCGCAGTTGGCAGCCAGTGGTGAGGTGAACCGCATCGCCATCAGCCACGTCTTCCTGACCACGAACCTCGCAGCGGCTGCAGGTGGTGTGGCAACGATGTTCCTCACCTATATAAAATATGGTAAGCCGTCGCTCTCGCTGACGCTGAACGGTGTGCTGGCAGGTCTGGTTGGTATCACAGCAGGTTGTGACCTCGTATCGCCCTTCGGAGCCGTCATTATTGGCCTCGTCTGTGGTATCGTGCTGGTTTATGCCATTGAGTTTATCGACCACAAGCTGCATATCGACGATCCCGTTGGTGCCAGCTCTGTACATGGTGTATGTGGTATTTTGGGTACACTTATGACGGGTCTGCTGTCAACATCTAATGGTGCTTTCTACGGTCACGGTTGGGGATTCTTCGGTGCAGAGTTGTTTGGCATCCTCGTCATTGACCTTTGGGCTGCTGCATGTGGCTTCGCCTTGTTCTACGGCATCAAGAAACTGCACGGTCTGCGCGTTGACAAGCGAATCGAAGAGGAAGGCCTCGACGTTTATGAACATGGAGAACTTTGTTACAATTAAGAATTAAGAGTTAAGAATTAAGAAGTATCGGGCTTTGCCCGAGTAAAAATTAAGAATTATGAAGGTATGAAAAAGATTGTTTTATTTGCAATGGGTTTGGTCATGAGTATGACCTCCCTTGCTCAGGATGAGATTGAGACCACAATTAGTGGAGATATCGTAAGTAGTTATATCTGGCGTGGTCAGGATTTAGGAAGTGCTGCTATTCAGCCGACGCTGGGTGTGGGGTATAAGGGTCTGTCGCTGACTGCATGGGGCAGCTACGGACTGGTGAACACTGCCGATACGAAGGAGTTCGACCTGACACTGGCTTATACCACAGGAGGTTTCAACATCGGTATCACAGACTATTGGTTCGACAGGAATGGTCTCGACCCAGAGGGACGTTACTTCAAGTACGATGCCCACGGCACGAACCACGTCTTCGAGGCTAACATCGGCTACGACTTCGGCCCACTCAGCCTACAGTGGTTTACGAACTTCGCAGGCAACGATGGCACCAATAAGGACGGCAAGCGGGCCTACAGCAGTTACATGGAAGTAGTTGTCCCATTCAAACTTTCTGCCATAGAATGGACTGCTACGGCCGGTGCCGTCCCCTGGTCCACAACCTCATACGGCACAAATGGCTTTGCGGTGACCAACCTGTCGCTGAAAGCTACGAAGGAAATCAAAGTGACGGACACGTTCTCGATACCCGTCTTCGGACAGGTGGTCGGCAACCCGTGCTCACAAAAAGCATACCTGGTCTTTGGGTTTACGCTGCAACCTTAATCTTCCAGGTACGTATCCTCCCCCTGTCGCGATGGCAGGGAGAGGATTGTTCTGTTATTACTATACAAACGGTTAGTGAGCCAGAGCATCAAACAGGCGAGTGAGGGCTTCGTCGGCATCACCGTTGGTTTCGTTGAGGAGGGTGACGAACTTGGAGCCGATGATGGCACCGGCGGCGTTCTGCTGGGCGGACTGGAGCGTCTGGCGGTTGCTGATGCCGAAGCCAATCATTCTTGGATTACGTAGATTCATGGCATTGATGCGTCGGAAATAGGCCTGCTTGGCGTCATCGAACGACTGTTGGGCACCGGTGATGGCGGCAGAACTGACCATGTAGATGAAACCAGCGGTGTTTTGGTCGATGAAGCGGATACGCTCTTCGCTGGTCTCGGGCGTGATGAGCATGATGACGCGCAGGTCGTAGCGGTCTGCGATGGGCTTGACGATCTTTTGGTAGTCATCAAATGGGAGGTCGGGGATAATCATGCCGCTGACGCCAGACTCGACGCACGACTGACAGAAAGCTTCGATGCCGTAGTGGAGGATGGGGTTAAGATAGCCCATGAGGATGAGGGGGATATGCACATCGTTCTTGATGGCCTTGAGCTGGGCGAAGAGTTTGGTAAGTGTCATGCCGTTTTTGAGGGCCTGAGTGGCAGCGCTTTGGATAACGGGACCATCGGCCAGCGGGTCGCTGAAGGGGATGCCGACCTCGATGAAGTCGATGCCGCGACGCTGCATGGTGAGGATGACGTCACCTGTGCCTTCGAGTGTGGGACAGCCAGCACAGAAATAGAGCGAAAGGAACTTTTTGTCTTTTGGTTGCTCAGCAAAGAGCTTGTTGATTTTATTTGCCATAATTCAAAAACGTTTTTAATTTTACAATATCTTTTATTCCAGGTTCAATCTCGAAACGCGAGTTGAGGTCGATGCCGATGCACTTGGGATGTTGGAAGGCGCGGACGCTTTCTGCATCATCGGGGCCGATGCCACCGCTAAGCAGAAAAGGCGTATCGCCATTGTAGGCTTCGAGGATGCTCCAATCAAACTTTTCTCCGTTGCCGCCTACGGATTGGCCTTTTGTGTCGAAGAGGAAATAATCAACGAAGCCTTGGTAGCGTTTGGTGGCTTCGAGGTCGGCCTCGGTGGTGATGTTGAAAGCCTTAATAATTGAGAGGTGTGAGGTTAGAAGTAAGAGGTGAGAGATTTGCTCTGGCGTTTCGTGACCATGTAGCTGAATGAAATCCAAAGCATAATCATCTGCAATCTTCTTGATGTTCTCAACATCCTCATTGACGAAGACGCCTACACGCTTACACTTCTGTGGCAGAAAGGTTGGGCGCTCACAAACGTAACGACTGGATTTAGGATAGAAGATGAAGCCCATCATGTCGATGCCTAATGCCTCGACTTCGCGGATGTTCTCCGCATTTCTCATTCCACAAACCTTTATTATCATAACTCTAAGATAAAATCATTTAATGCCTGCCCTGGATCGGCAGTCTTCATAAAGGTCTCGCCAATGAGGAAGCCGCGGAAGCCGGCTTGACGGAGACGACGAACAGTCTCAGGATTGCTGATACCACTCTCGCTGACCTTGACAGCATCCTTTGGCAGACGCTCTGCGAGACGGAAAGAGTTCTCTACGTCAGTAACGAACGAGCCAAGGTTGCGGTTGTTGATGCCGCAGAGGTCGGGCTTCAGTTCGGCATATTCCAGTTCGCGTTCATCGTGCATCTCTAGCAGGACCTCCATACCCAACTGATGAGCTTTGTCCATCAAGTGTTTGCACTCTTTTTTGCTAAGACATGCAGCTATCAGCAGCACAGCAGAGGCACCGCAAAGGGCGGCAGCATAGAGCTGAGCCTCGTCGATAACGAAGTTCTTGTAAAGGATGGGTAGTATGACACCGCTTTGACGCGCCTGACGGATAAACTCGTCGTTACCGCCGAAGAACTGTTCATCGGTAAGGATGCTCAGGGCGGCAGCACCGTTCTGCTGGTACGACAGCGGGATGATGTCAGCGCGTCCGTCTTCCTTGATCCATCCCTTCGAGGGCGAACGGCGTTTGAACTCGGCGATAATACCAGAGTCGGATGCCAGCAAAGCTTCGCGGAGGGAGGGCTTAGGGGCACAAAGCTGTTCTATCTCCTCGCGCTTGTGGGCGATGATTTGCTCCAAAATATCTTTTGCCATAATCCTAACTGTTTAATTCAACGAACTTCTTAAACGTGCGAAGGGCAGAGCCGCTATCGATACTCTCACGGGCTATGGCGATGCACTCCTCGATGCTCTTCTGTCCTTTCTCCAATACCTGTATACCAAAAGCAGCGTTTGCCAGAACGATATTCTTCTGGGCTGGCAAGGCACGATTCTCGAGTACGGAGTCAAAGATTTGCGCAGCCTCTTCCTCTGTGGCGCCACCTACGAGTTCCTTTGGTTTGGCTATATCAAAACCTAAGTCCTTTGGTGAGAAGATGCGTTCGTAGTCCTTGGTAGTCACCTTGAAGTCGCCAGTCAGCGAAATCTCGTCGTAGCCGTCGATGGAGTTCACGATGCCGTAGTCGATCCCCAGGCGCTGATAGACCTGATTATAGAGCCGCATCTGGTCGAGGTTGGCGACACCCAGGAGTTGGCATTTAGGCTGTGAGGGGTTGACTATAGGACCTAAGAGATTGAAGATGGTGGGGAACTGCAGCGCCTTGCGAATGGGCCCCACGAACTTCATGGCGCGGGCGAAGAGCTGGGCATGGAGATATACGATGCCAGCCTCATTGAGCGAGCGGTTCAGACGGTCGATGTCGTCGGTGAACTTGATGCCGTGGTGCTGGATGACGTTCGAGGCACCAGAAACAGAAGTTGCCGCATAGTTACCATGCTTAGCCACCTTGTAGCCGGCTCCGGCGATGACGAAACACGCTGTTGTAGAAATGTTAAAAGTGTTCTTGCGGTCACCGCCCGTTCCAACTACATCGATATATCTGTCAGCCTGAAAGATGGCCGGCACACCAGTTTCGAGGATACCGTCGCGGAAACCAAGGAGCTCGTCGACGGTGACACCGCGCATCTGCAGGCACGTCAGCAGGGCGGTAATTTGTTCATTGGGGTACTCACTGTGGGTGATGCCAATCAGGATGGTCTTCATCTCCTCGCGGGAGAGCTCTTCGTGGTTCAATAGGCGGAAGAGATAGCCTTTCATTGTCTGTTCCATATTATTAATCTTTGAAATATGAACTTTGAAATTGATGATTACTTTTATAAAAACATCCAATTCTGGAGCATCTTTTTGCCCTCGGGGGTCAATACGCTCTCGGGATGGAACTGGATGCCGCGGACGTTGAGTTCGCGATGACGGAGAGCCATGATCTGTCCCTCGTCAGAGACAGCAGTGATCTCAAGGCAATCTGGCAAATCCTCGCGAGAGACTACCCAAGAGTGATAGCGTCCGATGGTGATATCGCGAGAGATTCCACTGAAGATGGGGTCGTCGGCTACGATGTGGCATGGGGTAGCCACGCCGTGGAAGACATCGCTGAGGTTTTCTAACTTTGCACCGAACACCTCGCCGATAGCTTGATGACCAAGGCAAACACCGAGGATTGGTTTTCTGCCAGCATAGGTGCGGATTACATCGAGCAGCAGACCTGCCTCTGAGGGGATGCCAGGACCAGGTGAGAGGATAATCTTGCTGTATGCATCGAGGTCTTCGAGGCTGAACTGGTCGTTACGCAGGACGGTTACCTCTGCCCCAAGTTCCTTTACTAAATGACTCAAGTTATAAGTAAACGAGTCGTAATTATCAATGATTACTACTTTCATAACGTTTCTGCTTTAAGTATTGCCTTGCGAAGGGCACCAAGTTTATTATTCACTTCCTGTAGTTCATATTCAACATCGCTCTTGGCCACGATACCGCCACCAGCCTGGAACCACAACTCGCCATTACGAGAAACGAATGTGCGGATGGTGATGGCCTGATTCAGTGAGCCGTCCAAGCCGATGTAGCCGATGCAGCCACCGTAGGCACCGCGGTTGTGAGGCTCGTATTCAGATATCAGTTGCATGGCGCGAACCTTCGGAGCACCAGAAAGTGTACCAGCAGGGAAGGTGTCGATAAATGCCTTGATGGGATCAGCATTTTTATCAAGTTCGCCAGAGACGCGTGATACCAAATGGATGACGTGGGAGTAATACTGAAGGTCCTTGTAGAAATCGACCTTCACATCGTGACAGTTGCGGCTCAGGTCGTTGCGGGCCAGGTCTACCAGCATCACATGCTCAGCATTCTCTTTGGGGTCGTTGCGCAGGTATTCTGCACCCTTGCGATCTGCCTCAGCATCACCCGTGCGCTTCGTCGTGCCAGCGATGGGGTCGATGTAAGCTTTAAACATTGACCATTGACCATTGAACATTGAACATTTTTCTATGCGGCAGTGGGTTTCAGGCGAAGAGCCGAAGATACGGAAGCCGCCGAAGTCGAAGTAGAACAGATAGGGCGAAGGATTGATGCTACGGAGTGCACGATAGAGTTTGAAGTCGTCGCCCTCATATTTCTGGATGAACCTGCGACTGAGCACAATCTGGAACACATCGCCACGCAGACAATGCCGGATGCCACGACGGATGTTCTCACGATGCTCATCATCGGTCAGTGTAGAACGCACTCCGCCCATAGGGTGGAAATCGTAAGCCTGCACATTGGCGCGGTTCATTGCACGGTAGATGTCGTCGATGTCGGCAGCATCGCCCAGCGTGACAATCTTCAGCTGACTGTTATGATGGTCGAACACGATCACCACCTTATATAATATATACAGCATGTCAGGCGCATCGTTCTTCTCCTGCGTCTCGTCCTTTACGGCGATGTCTTCAAAGTAGCGCACGGCGTTGAAACTGGTGTAGCCATAGAGACCGCAGGCGCTCACGTCGTCGCCCGTCACCTTGATGCGGTCGATGAGGGCATGCATGGCATCCGCCGTGCCGTATGTCTTGTTGATCTCATGACGCTCAGTGGTTCCATCGGGAAAAGCGATGGATGCCGTGCCGTGTCCGATAGCCACGCTGGCCATTGGGTTAATGCCAATAAACGAACGCGAATTGCTCTGGTCGTGATAGTCCGAGCTCTCCATCAGTGCACTCTGCGGATAAAGATCGCGCAGACGCATATACACACCAACTGGGGTATAAAGATCCGCCAAGATGGTCTTCGAAGTTGTAGTATAGTTGAATGTATTCATAATAAATCCGTGTTAATCCGTGTAATCCGTGCCTAAAAATTGCCGTATTCCTTTGCCATTTGTTTGTTCTTCAAATACGTTTCCACATCCTTGTCGCCACGGCCGCTGACCGTCAGCACCACCACGTCTGAGGGCTTGAACGTAAGTTTCTTCAGCGCCGCAATGGCATGAGCACTCTCAATGGCAGGTATGATACCTTCCATGCGCGTCAGCTCGTAGCCGCCGTAGATGGCCTCGTCGTCGTTGATGTTCAGCACCTGTGTCCGGCCTTTCTTCGCCATGTTGCAATGCATCGGACCAACGCCAGGATAGTCGAGACCTGCGCTGATGGTAAATGCCTCCTGTATCTGTCCGTCGTCATCCTGCATCACCAGCATCTTGGCTCCGTGCAAAATTCCAGTCGTACCACGATGAATCGTTGCTGCAGTATAGTCGGTATCATAGCCGTGTCCACCTGCCTCTGCCAACACGATCTTTACGCGCTCATCATCCATATAGTGATAAATAGTACCAGCGGCATTGCTTCCACCCCCGATGCAGGCGATGAGGTAGTCAGGATAATCGCGGCCTACTTGCTCCGTCAACTGCCATTTAATCTCTTCGCTGATGACGCTCTGCATACGAGCCACCAGATCGGGGTAGGGATGAGGCCCCATCGTCGAACCCACGATATAGAAAGTGTCGGCAGGATGGCAGCACCAGTCGCGAATGGCCTCCGAACAGGCATCGCTCAGCGTCATGTTACCCGTCCTTACGGGATGAACTTCAGCTCCTAGCATCTTCATTCTCTCCACGTTGGTGTGCTGGCGCTCCACATCTGTTGCTCCCATAAACACCTCGCACTTCATGTTCATCAGTGCACACACTGTCGCCGTTGCCACACCGTGCTGTCCGGCTCCCGTCTCGGCAATGATACGCGTCTTGCCCATCCGCTTCGCCAGCAGGATTTGCCCGATGGTGTTGTTGATCTTGTGCGCACCTGTGTGGTTCAGGTCTTCACGCTTCAGATACAGCCGACAACCGTACTTCTCGCTCATTCTGCGGGCATAGTAGAGGGGAGAGGGACGCCCCACATAATCCTTCAACAGCGCATGATACTCGGCCTTAAACTCTGCGCTCTCGATGATCGGCAGATAAGCCTCCTGCAGGTCATGTACACACTTGTAGAGAATCTCAGGCACGTAAGCCCCTCCGAATTCTCCGTAAAAACCGTTTTTGTCAACTTGATACTTTCCCATAACTTATATTTTTTGATTGTGATAATGCATAAAAGAAGGAGGCGCGTCGCAAGAACGACAGGCCTCCGGAGTATCTCTTATACAAACTTATAGGTACGCGGCTATCTTCTCACGATCTTTTGAATCTTGAGTTGCGCCACCACCAATAGTTTGCTATTCTCATCATATCTATTTTCTATTTTGATGTCTATTCGACTGCAAAAGTAGTGTATTTCTCTGAAACAAACAAACTATTTCTTACTTTTTTCTCAAATAATTTTTCCTGTTTGACACTTTGCACAGAAATTGCCCTTTTTCCAGCAAAAGTGTAAGGAAAGTACTGTTCTATGGCCTCTGTCTCTTTTCAATATGTCACACACCTATCGAGTCAACCAATCTTTACACAGATGAACGAAATGTCGTTCGTATCTTTTGGTGGCCGATAACAGATTGCAACGAAATGATAGATTTTAAGTGCAAAGTGTTAGCAAATAGAAAGCAAAACATGTATATAACTTTACAATGTGTAAGTTGATTGCGTTTTTAACAAACAAAAAGTAAACAATATAGCCATTTCTTGCAACAAATTGTAGTACCTTTGCATCGTCAAACAAGCAAATTGACATTATTAATAATAAAAATAGGTAACATTATGGAAGCATTAAGATTTCAGGTTGTCGGAGAGGCGTTCAAGAAGAAGCCGCTCGACGTAAAAACACCCAGTGCAAGACCTTATGAGTATTTTGGTAAGAAGGTCTTCAATCGTGAGAAGATGTACAAGTACCTGCCGAAGCAGGTTTATGAGAAGATGATAGACGTGATGGACAATGGCGCCCGTCTGGATCGTGACATCGCCGACGCTGTGGCTGCTGGCATGAAGCAGTGGGCCATCGAGAGCGGTGTGACACACTATACGCACTGGTTCCAGCCCCTGACAGAAGGAACTGCCGAGAAGCACGACTCTTTCATCGAGCACGATGGTAAGGGCGGTATGGTGGAGGAGTTCTCCGGAAAACTGCTCGTTCAGCAGGAGCCGGATGCCTCGTCGTTCCCAAGCGGTGGAATAAGAAGCACTTTCGAGGCTCGCGGCTACTCGGCATGGGATCCCACGTCGCCCGTCTTTATCATTGACGATACGCTGTGTATTCCCACCGTGTTTATCTCTTACAGCGGTGAGGCACTCGACTACAAGGCTCCGTTGCTGCGTGCTTTGCATGCCGTCAACGTGGCTGCTACGGAGGTGTGTCACTATTTCGATCCCAGCGTGAAGAAGGTAACCTCGAACCTCGGCTGGGAGCAGGAGTATTTCCTTGTAGATGAAGGACTCTATGCCGCCCGTCCTGACCTGTTGCTGACGGGTCGCACGCTGATGGGACACGACTCTGCCAAGAACCAGCAGATGGACGACCACTACTTTGGTGCCATCCCTGAGCGTGTGGCAGCCTTTATGCGCGACCTGGAGATTCAGGCGCTGGAGTTGGGTGTACCCTGTAAGACGCGCCACAACGAGGTGGCTCCCAACCAGTTTGAGTTGGCTCCTATCTTCGAGGAGACGAACCTGGCCGTTGACCATAACATGATGCTGATGTCGCTGATGAAGAAGGTGGCTCGCAAGCACGGTTTCCGCGTATTGCTCCATGAAAAGCCTTTCGCAGGCATCAACGGTAGCGGTAAGCACAACAACTGGAGTCTCTCGACCGATAACGGCATCCTGCTGCATGCTCCTGGCAAGACCCCCGAGGGTAACCTGCGCTTCGCCACGTTTATCGTTGAGACGCTGATGGGTGTTTATCGCCATAACGGCTTGCTGAAGGCCAGCATC
>JAEEGF011127333.1_pt1 | contig 15101 bp, 9 predicted proteins | sample 9134171 | NCBI WGS metagenome assembly JAEEGF01 (sample SAMN16246542, study PRJNA631951) | gut metagenome | biome: gut microbiome; feature: rumen; material: AP-attached | host: Bos | place: Iran: Karaj | collected 2018-10 | reverse complement strand
TATCTCCAGGCAGCTCTGGATGTGGGGCTGATTCCGGCGCTGCTCTTATTTGTATGGCTTGCGGCCATGATAATCAGGGGCCGCATTGTCAGAAAGTACAGGGAACTTGCCGCTGTGATACTGATCCTGGCACTTTTTGATCTTCATATGCAGTATGAGCTGATCCTCATGATCCTGATACTGTGTTTTGACTTAAGCGGTGACCTGACAGGGAAAAGAGATGCTGACAGGGATAGAACCAAACAAAAGGGCGGGAAACTTTCTTTAAAGAAACTGACGAATCTATTCATGGGCTGCAGCTTTGGCAGGTATACGAATATTCAGCGGAAGGAGGACAAAGTCATCGCAGGGCTGATGTTTGCTGCCTTCGCAGTGCTTACCATCCCCTTTGCGTCATACAGGCTTGGAGACTATGAGCTGATGCTTAAGTTCTTTGCCCATGACACGGAGGCTGAGATCGGGATACTGGCCGTGACGGATGATGCGGACCGGGCAAGAGAGGTGGCCTTGGATGTGATCAGCCACAACAGATATGTTCCGGATGCATACAGGCATCTGGCCTTTACGGCGCTGATGAATGACGACTTTGAAGCGGTTCTTGATAACATGGATGAGGTTGTAAGGCTCAATAGGTACAAATTGAAGGACTATGAGCTTTATGATAAAATTCTTGATGGTATGTTGGAGGCTCTGTCAGGGGGACAGACCGCTGCGGAATCCGGGGAAGATTCTGAACTTCTACAGCGTGTCTTGAGTACTAAAGAGGTACTTCCGAACAAGCTAAAGGCACTTGAAGCGACCACTGATCCGCTGGCATACAAGCTGAGAGACGTACCGGAATTCTCTTGGGAGTGAGAGAAAAATACTAATGGGGGTAAGAAATGAAAAGTAAAAAGTTAACGTTGTTACTGGCATTTGCTATTGCGGCCCAGACTGTGCTGACACCGCTTACTTCTTTGGGCAGTGTATATGCTGCATCAGAAGATACGGTCATCATAGCTGCAGCTGACAGTAGCGAGGCTGATGCTGCTGAATCGAATGAAGAAATCACTTCTTCGGATTCAGAGACTGACACTAAAGAAAGCACTGTGTCAGATGATGAAGAGAGCGCATCTTCCGGTGAGTCGACTGACACGAAAGAACCTGTCACCGGAGATGAGGATGAGGCTCCTGAGGATGAGACACTTGAAGATTTGGATTCTGAAAGTGCCGAGGATTTAGAATCTTTGGAGGATGAACTGATAGTAGAAGACGAGCTTGAAGCAGTGTCAGATGATGAGTCCGAAGATTCTGCGGAGCTCCTTGGAAAAGAGGTTGAGGATGCAACCAATCTTTTAGGCGATCCTTTTACTGAGGGCACAGTGTGTGATGTTAAGGTTATGCCTAAGATCTACAACTATTACAATGACAAAGGCTATGGTTTTGCTTTTGCTATAAAGACACAGGACAGTGCAAATGAGACATTTGAATCTGTTAAAGATCTTGCGGGAGCAGAGATCAGGATCCAGGTTGACAATGAATACTCTACCGTATTTTACAACGGTAATGAATGGTCCACCGGATATGCGGGAAAATACGTGACCTTAAAAGGTGACTATTTAAGTAAAGACATTAAACCCGGCATGCATACCATAAAGGTTGCAGTTAAAAGAAATGGAGTATGGTATACCGGTTCTGCTAATACGGAATTTATTTATGAAGATATAAAGAATCAGAATTATGATGTTCATCCGGAAGGCAGCGAAATTGATTATCATGCCGATTTTGCATATAACTCATATTTCTCGGCAAAAGCCGGAGGGCTAGTCAAAGATGTCAGTTTGGATATGGGAAGCGGCTATACAGAACTTAATGCTTCCGGTCATCAGTTTAAGTCAGTAAAGCTGGTAAAACATGGGACTGACACTTCTGTAGCTAATGGATATCGCATTCGAAGCGGCTGGTCAGGATCTTGGGGAGTAAACGAGCACTATAAATCTATAACAAGAGATTATACTAATCCGGATATTGTGATTCTGCAAGGAATTTCCAGCAAAATGCCTGCTGATTGTTCCCTGAGTCTGTATTGTAGTTTTTCAATTGAAAAAGATATTGATGAAGGCTGGTATGATGTAGTAGCTGTTGCAGATTCCGGAGCAAAAGCAAGATTTAACAATGCCTATTATGGCACCAAAAAGACCATTCTCTACCATATGGGGTACAAGATGTGGAACGAGAATGGAAATGTATTGAATTCGAAGGCTTCTCCTTATGTGGCTGCATATATTTATGGTCTGAACATCAGTGAAGATGCGCTTCCTACATATTATAAAGATGGTAAAGCTTTGACAGGAACTGCTGCATATAAGGAAAGAATAGTAAATGACGAAGGATATAGTTTTCTTCTAAACAGGTTAAATCCAGATGATGCAATATGGGATAATGATACAGTAGAACTTGACATTGCACAGACAGGGCTGCCTGAAGGATTTTTGGATCTTACGCCCGAATATTTTGGTACTAAGATCGATGTCGATTTAAACGATGAGTTTGATAGAGAGTATGAGACATGCTATTGGGCAGATAATGAATATAGTGATCTGGATTATTATGGCAAGGCTACGTTTGAAGTAAAAGAACTGGACGGCATGGAACCTTTATACTCCGGTTCTACTTTAAAGGGTACGTCAGTAGCGGAGATGATCCCTGTCAATCAGAGATATAAGTTTGACCCGAATAAAATTTACAGAGTGATCGTATATGATCAGTACGATCATGCTGCAGCAAAGGAATACTACACTCGTTTTAAGACCGGAGAGGCAACCGCAGATTCAGTTTCGGTTTCAGTTAGTCCTGCTGAAGCTACGATACAGGTCGGTGGAACTGTCAAGCTTAATGCGACAGTTGAACCCGATTCCATAGCCGACAAGAGCGTTACATATAAGAGCAGCAAGACATCCGTAGCGACTGTTGATGCAGACGGCACCGTTACAGGTGTAGCACCCGGAACCTGTGATATCACAGTCACAACCAAAACAGGCGGCAAGAAGGCCACAGCTAAAATAACTGTTGTCGAGAAGGTGGTACCTGTTAAGGGCATAAGTATTTCTAAAGAGGATAAAGTGATAGCACTGCTTGCCGGTGACAGTCATGAGGTTACCTACACTTTGGACCCGGCTGATGCTACTGAAAATGATGTGGAATTTACAAGCAGCGATGAGGCCGTTGTAAAGACCAATGCTAAGGACGGCCTGATCTATGCGGTAGGTGCAGGAAGTGCAACGGTAACATTAAAAGTTTCATCACCATCAGCAGGCTCAAGCTATGAAGATACCTGCAAGGTAACTGTTACAAAGGCACCCGTAACTGCTACATCTATAAGCCTTGATCACAATGAGATCACTTTAAAACCCGGATCAAGCTACACTCTTCATGCAACGGTTAATCCCTTTGATGCAGATGTTAAGACTGTCAGCTGGAGAAGCACTGACACAGGTGTTGTAAATGTGAAACCTTCAGAGGATGGACTTTCTGCAGTAGCTGTTCCTTTCGGTCCCGGAGAAGCGGTAATCGTAATTGAGCATAAAGATGGCTGCGCAGCAAGCTGCAAGGTCACTGTTCTTGGTGATGATTCGAGTGCTAACGGCGATGAAAAGCCTGAGGAAGAAGAGCACGATATCTGGATCAGTATGATTTCTGATCAGACCTATACGGGAGGAAAGCTCGCTCCCAGGATCCGCGTATACGACGGATCTACTGAGCTTGTAAACGGCACAGATTACACTGTTACCTACAGCAATAATACTAATGTAGGACATGTCGGCGACAAGGATTCCAAGGGCAAAGATATTGCACCTAAGGCAACCGTTAAGTTCAAGGGCAACTACAAGGGAATAGCACTTTACAGGTCCTTCAATATAGTTCCTCTTAGCATTGAGACCGGCTCAGAGAGTGATTTCTTTGATGCTTCTGATATCGCTATAGACTTTAAGGCAGGCAAGACCTACAGTCCTGTTCCTGTACTTACACGAAACGGTAAGAAGCTCAAGGCCGGCGCAGATTACAGCTATGCATATCTGTCAGGCGGAAAGGCTGTAGATAAGATAACAGAGGCCGGTCACTACGAGATAGAGATCAGCGGTAAGGGAAATTATTCAGGCACTATAAAGGTCAACTGCGATGCCTTCAGTAAAGGCGCAGAGTATGTGCCCATGAGCAGTCTTGCCATCAAGGTTGATCCTGCAAGCTATGAGTATGATGCAAAGGGTGTGACACCTGCATATACTGTTACATATGACGGCAAGCCTGTTGATGAGAAGCTGTATTCTGTATCATATCTAAATGACAGCAACAAGCGCGTAGGAACAGCAACAATTGTCTTCAGATCCTCAGGTGAGACTGATGGATATAAGCTTATCGGTGAGAAGCGCGTGCCCTTTAAGATCACAGGTACTGCCTTGAACAAAGCAGCTGATGTCAGCGGCATAACCGACAAGGCTTATACAGGAGAAGAGATCACACAGGATGCAGTAAAGGTTACCCTTAAGGCAGATACAGCTAAAGAGCTTAAAAAGGACGAGGATTATAAGGTAACTTATTCCAATAACATAAATGCCGGAACTGCAACTGTGACATTTACAGGAATCGGCGGATACACCGGAACACTTAAGAAGACCTTTAAGATCAGCAAGGTTTCTGATGCTGACATCACCGTGGCCCCTGTATCTGATGTACCATTTGTCAAGGGCGGAGCAAAGCCTGTTCCTACAGTGACTTATAACGGAAAGACCCTTAAGGTATCTAAGGACTTCACGGTAAGCTATAAGAATAACAATGTGGTTACAACTGATTCTGTTAAGAACAAGCCCGAGATCATCATCAAGTTCAAGGGTAATTATGAAGGACAGAAGACTGTTGACTTTAACATTGCAGCTCAGTCTATTGCAGCCCTTAACGCATCAGTACCTGACAAGGCATATAGCGCCAAGGCAAATGCATGGATGTCAGCTCCCGTGATCACAGACCTTGACGGCAAGAAGCTTCAGGCCGGTACAGATTATGAGAAGCTCACAGCAGCTGACTATGATTACATGGGCAAGAACTGGGGAGCAGTTCCTGCAGCAGGCTCCAAGGTAACCGTGACTGTAAAGGGCAAGGGCAACTATAGCGGAACTATAAAGGCAAACTATTATATCTTTGCCAATAACATAAGTAAGGCCAAGTTTAAGATTGCCGATCAGCAGTACACCGGTATGAATATCTCCCTAGATAAGGAAGACTTCACTACCGCAACACTTAATGTTAAGGAAAACGGCAAGAGTGTGACTAAGACTTTAGTACTTAACAAGGACTTCGAGATAGTGTCATATGAAAAGAACATAAAGACCGGCACCGCAGCCGTATATGTACGGGGTATCGGCGGTGACTGTGATCTTGGCGGAATAAGAAAGCTTACCTTCAAGATTGTCGCCAAGGACAGCAGCGCAAGCAGTTCTTTATGATTCCATTAAACTGACTCTCGAACTTGCTATGGCAGGATCCGGAATCCTGTGCTAATATGTGATATATCTAAAAATAATACTGATAGTTATATGGTGCCGCTGCAGCAGCTCTTTGGAGGCTGCAGCGGTTAAAAGGGAAACAGGTGCAAGGCCTGTGCGAACTCGTCACTGTATATGAGGAGTGAGGCCGTCACAAGTAATGCCCACTGGTCTAAACCGGGAAGGGAGACGGCAGTATGATGATACATGAGCCAGGAAACCTGCCATATAAGCTGGTACAGGAAGTAATTCCGGATCACGAGTAATTGATCGTACTGATTCTTGCAGGGCTAAGAGCCCTGTGTATTATTGTGCGCCAAATGCCCATTTCGTGATTACGGAATGGGTATTTTGATTTTGTGGGGAATGGATCATCTTATGCGATATTCGTTTCCCTGCCTGTACCTCTTTCAGTGAAGAAGGAGGAAAATTATGAAAAAGAAACTGGTAACATCACTTCTTGCCATGGCAACAGCCTTTGGTATGCTGGCAGGCTGCGGAGAGACCAAGGCTCAGCCGGTGGCAGAGCAGCAGGAAGAACCGGCGCAGGAAACAGCCATAGAGGCCCCTGCAGAGACAGAGCAGGTTCAGGAACAAAGCGATGAGGAGAGAGCCAAAGAGGTAGCTGACCTCATCGATGCAATTTATGTTCAGGAGAGAACTGATGAGACAGATGAGCTGTGTCAGAAGGCAAGGGAAGCCTGGGATGCCCTTACGGACGCTCAGAAGGAGCTGGTTGAAGGAGAAAACGCTGACCCTGATTACTTTGGAAGAGATACAGGTGATGCCTCCAAGGATGATCCTTTAAATTCAGATGACATCGGAGAGAATGAACTTCTGGTTGTTAGCTTCGGTACTTCCTTTAATGACAGCAGAGCAGAGGACATAGGCGGAGTTGAGAAGGCATTGCAGGCAGCTTACCCTGACTGGTCCGTAAGGAGAGCCTTCACAGCACAGATCATCATCAATCACGTTCAGGCCAGGGACAATGAAAAAATCGACAACATGGATCAGGCTCTTGAGAGAGCAGTTGCCAACGGGGTAAAGAATCTTGTGGTTCAGCCTACACACCTTATGCATGGAGCAGAGTACGATGAGCTCACAGATGCTCTTAGTGAGTATGCTGACAAGTTTGAGAGCGTGACTGTTGCTGAGCCCCTTCTTGGCGAGGTTGGCAATGATGCCACTGTCATCAATGAAGACAAAAAGGCTGTTGCAGAGGCTGTAGTGGATGCTGCCGTTAAGGATGCAGGTTATGATACATTAAGGGATGCCGATGCAGATGGCTGCGCCTTTGTACTCATGGGCCATGGAACCGCCCACACTGCTAAGGTCAGCTACAGCCAGATGGCCACACAGATGAAGGAGCTGTCATATGACAACGTATTCATCGGGACTGTAGAGGGTGAGCCTGAGGAGACAGCCTGCGAGAATATAATTGAAGCAGTTAAGGAAGCCGGCTACAAGAAAGTCATCCTTCGTCCCCTGATGGTAGTTTCAGGAGATCACGCCAACAACGATATGGCAGGAGATGATGAGGATTCCTGGAAGAGTATGTTTACTGCATCAGGTGCCTTTGATACAGTTGACTGCCAGATTGCAGGTCTTGGAAGAATTGCAGATGTTCAGGCACTTTACGTGGAGCATGCAAAGGTAGCTCTTGAAAGCACAGGCATTGAGGCGACTTCAGATGCGGCAGGCACTGCAGATCTTAAGGACGGTGAGTATCAGGCTAAGTTTACCACAGACAGCTCCATGTTCAAGGTCAATGAAGCCTATGAGGATATGGGAACTCTGACTGTGAAGGATGGACAGATGACTATCCATATCTCACTTGCCTCCGAGAAAATATTAAATCTTTTCCCGGGAACAGCAGAGGATGCCCAGAAGGACGGCGCAGCACTTCTTGAGCCTACCAAGGACCAGGTGACCTACAGCGACGGAACCACTGAGACAGTAAACGGCTTTGATGTTCCGGTTCCATATCTTGATAAGGAATTTGACCTTGCTCTGATAGGTACAAAGGGAAAGTGGTACGATCACAAGGTTATGGTAGCATCACCTGAGAAATAAGGACTATTTATGAAGATAATTGCTATTCTGAAAAAGAATACAGCTCTTTTAGCAGCACTTTTAATGACAGTATTAGTGACCTCCTGCGGACAGCAGGGGGTTACTTCTGTTAATACGGACAGTGAAATTAGCACTGAAAGAAACACTGAAAAAATCACTGAAAAAACTTACCTGGTGGACATCACCTTTGAAGGAGGCTCCGGGAAAGCCTACATAGAATCTCCGGTGGAGATCACAGAAAACAAAGATGGTATGACCGCCAGATTCGTGTGGAGCAGCAAAAACTACGACTACATGATCGTGGACGGAATAAGATATGACAATGAAAATGATGGTGGAAATTCCACCTTTACAATACCTGTAGAAAACACGACAGAGCCCCTCACCGTCATAGGTGATACTGTTGCCATGAGCACTCCCCATGAGATTGAGTACACCATAATCTGGGGAGAAAAGAAAACAGACGCCGCAGCGACTGTTGGAGAAAAAACTGCAGGCACAGATGGCGAAAAAGCTGCAGGAAAAGATGATGAAAACACAGCAGGAGCAGATGATGAGGCTATAAGCTCCCGGCCGGAAAAAGATTATCAGCAGACAAAAAAGTCAGCACAAAAAGCACTGACTGACTTTGGACTAAAGGAGACCGGAAAGACAAAACTTACCTACGCCACCGGCTTTGAGATAGAAAAGTACGGAGACTACAGCCTTATTTCCATAGACAGGTCAGGGGTGTTCCTCCTTATTCCGGAGGAGGGAGATGTGCCGGATGGTCTTCCGGAGGGGATTACTCTTTTGCATAAACCACTGGATGGTACCTATCTGGTGTCCACTTCGGCCATGGACCTTGTAAACGCCTGCGGAGCCCTGGACATGATAAAGCTAACGGGAACTGACAAAAATGACTGGTACATACAAGCGGCAAGAGAGGCGATGGATGCAGGGCAGATAACCTATGCAGGCAAATACAGGGCTCCGGACTATGAGCTCTTACTTGAGAGGAACTGCAATCTTGCCATTGAGAACACAATGATCTATCACGAACCTGCAGTAAAAGAAAAGCTTACGGAGCTGGGGATCCCTGTTCTGGTGGAGACCTCCAGCTATGAGTCTCATCCCTTGGGAAGGCTTGAGTGGATCAAGCTTTACGGAGCGCTGTACGACAGGGAGGCTGAGGCTGACAGCTTTTTCAAGGAGCAGCTTCAGGTTTTTGACAGCATCAGTGACAAAGAGAAAAGTACAGACAGTACAGTACTCTTTTTCCATGTCACGGCAAACGGACTTATAAACGTCAGGAAAAACGGCGACTATATAACAAAGATGATAGAACTGTCAGGAGGCAGATATGCCCTGACAGGGGCAGGAGACGGTGAAAATGCTCTCTCCTCCATGAACATGCAGATGGAGGATTTCTATTCAGAGGGACGGGATGCTGATATTATTATATATAACAGCACCATTGCAGGAGAGCTTGGATCCATTGATGACCTTATTGCCCTTGATCCGCTGTTTAAGGATTTTAAGGCCGTAAGGGACAAAGAGGTCTATTGCACGGAAAAAAATCTTTTCCAGAAGACCACCGGTGTCTCGGAGTTTATGAGAGACTTAAGTGATGTCTTTAATGGTGTCAAAAGAGATTACACATACCTTAAGAAACTGGAATAAGCATGAATAGTACAAGAAAGAATGCCATTATCTTTTGCCTGATGCTGATGGTGACAGCGCTGCTGTTTCTTGTGAGCATCACCCTGGGAAGCACCAGGGTTCCCTTATCGGATGTGATACGGGCTCTCACCACAGGGGCATCAGATAACAAGCAGGGCACAATAATAATGAATATCAGGCTTCCAAGAGCAGTGGCTGCAATCCTTCTTGGAGGAGCGCTGGCGCTGTCGGGATATCTTTTGCAGACCTTTTTTGCAAACCCCATAGTTGGGCCCTTTGTGCTGGGGATATCCTCAGGAGCCAAGCTCTTTGTGGCCATCACCATGATCTTCTTTTTATCTGTGGGGAAAGAGATGGAACTTAATATGATGGTTCTGGCTGCCTTTGTGGGAGCATCTCTGGCCATGGGCTTTGTGCTTCTTATATCTGTAAAGGTAAGGAGCATGAGTGTACTTGTGGTGTGCGGTATAATGACAGGTTACATCTGCTCTGCCATAACGGATTTTGTGGTGACCTTTGCTGATGACTCCAACATAGTCAATCTCCACAACTGGTCCATGGGAAGTCTTTCCGGTGTCAACTGGGAGGAGATAAGGGTGATGGCGGTGATAGTACTGGTATGTCTGTTAATGACCATTATGATCATCAAGCCCATGAATGCCTACAGACTCGGGGAAGTTTACGCTTCAAGCGTGGGAGTGAACATAAAGCTTTTGAGATTTTTTCTTATCTTTATATCAAGCCTTCTTGCGGCCTGTGTAACTGCCTTTGCGGGGCCTATCTCCTTTGTGGGAATAGCAGTGCCTCACCTGGTGAGGTCGCTCTTTGGAAAGGACAGCCCGAAGGTGATGATACCGGGGAGTTTTATTGGAGGAGCCGCAGTGACGATCCTGTGCGATGCTGTGGCAAGGTGCATATTTGCCCCTACGGAAGTAAGTATCAGCTCGGTGACCGCATTTTTCCTGGTGCCGGTGGTCATATATATGATGATAAAAAGGACAGACAAAAGGAACGGATAAATGTCTGATAACAGAGGTATAAATACAGAAAAACTCAATATCGGATACGGAGAAGACCTGATAAGGGACATCTGCATACAGGTAAGGCCCGGCAGGATCGTGACCCTGATCGGTCCTAACGGCTGCGGCAAGACAACTCTGCTTAAGACACTTACGGGAGAGCTCAAAGCCAGAGGCGGGCGGGTTCTTTTTGATGGAGAGGACCGGAAAGACCTCAAACAGACTGAGATAGCAAAGCGCATGTCCCTGGTGATGACGGGAAGGATAAGGGCTGAGCTTATGACCTGCAGGGAGGTGGTGGAGATAGGGCGCTACCCCTACACCGGACACCTTGGGATACTGACAGAGTCCGACAGGGAAAAGGTCAGACAGGCCATGGAGTGGACTGATACTCTGGACCTGGAAGAGTGTCTTTTTACAAATATCAGCGACGGACAGAGGCAGAGGGTGATGCTGGCCAGGGCCATCTGCCAGGAACCGGAGGTACTGATCCTGGATGAGCCCACCACTTTTCTGGATATAAGGCACAAGCTCCACATGCTTCAGAAGATAAAGGCCATTGCAACAGACAAAAATGTGGCAGTTCTTATGTCACTTCATGAGCTTGAGATAGCAAGGAACATCTCCGATACGGTGGTGGCCCTTGGCGAGGGCAGGGTCCTTGGAATAGGAGAGCCCAAAGAGGTTTTCACAGAGGACTTTATCAGAAGGCTCTATCACATTGAGGGAATGGATCTTGAGCTTTTGGGAGGCGTGCCATGGCTAAAGTGATAATGATACAGGGAACCATGTCCAATGCAGGGAAGAGTGTCATAGCGGCAGGCCTGTGCAGGATCTTTGCAGATGACGGCTACAGGACAGCTCCCTTCAAATCCCAGAATATGGCCCTTAACTCTTACATAACCCGGGAAGGCCTTGAGATGGGAAGAGCACAGGTCATGCAGGCAGAGTGTGCAAGACAAAAGCCCCTTTCCATCATGAATCCCATACTGCTAAAGCCCACCGGGGATACTTCCTCTCAGGTGATAGTAAACGGAAGACCTCTTTGCAACATGAATGCCATGGAGTATTTCAGGCACAGGCAGGAATATGTCAAAGACATTATGGCAGCCTTTAACAGACTCTCTGAAATGGTGGATATCATTGTTGTTGAGGGAGCAGGCTCTCCTGTGGAGATGAATCTCAAAAAGGGAGACATAGTAAACATGGGCCTTGCAAAGCTCATAGATGCACCGGTCCTGCTGGTGGGAGACATAGACAGGGGCGGCGTCTTTGCTCAGCTTCTGGGTACCCTGGACCTGTTTGAAGAGGATGAGAGAGCCCGGGTAAAGGGGCTTATTGTCAACAAGTTCAGGGGAGATGCGGCTCTTTTTGAAGATGGAGTGAGGATCCTTGAGGAAAGAGGAAAGACAAAGGTTGTGGGAGTTGTGCCCTACCTGGATGTAAAGCTTGATGATGAGGACTCCCTTTCCGAGAGGTTCGTTTCCAGGGGCGTGAGAAGCTTTGACATTGCAGTGCTGCGGCTTCCACATATATCAAACTTTACTGACCTTAATACCTTTGAGCAGATGGAGGATGTGTCTGTCAGGTATGTGGATGACCCTAAGGACATGGGGGATCCTGACCTTATCATCATTCCGGGCACCAAGAATACCATAGGGGATCTAAGAGCTATACATAAAAGCGGTCTTGCTGAGGCAGTGACAGACTTATCCTCAAAGGGCACAGCGGTCTTCGGAATCTGCGGGGGCTTCCAGATGCTGGGAAGAAGGATCGATGACCCTTACAGTGTGGAGGAGGGCGGATCTGAAAAGGGCCTTTCTCTCCTTCCTGTGGATACCGTGCTGGAGCTTGAAAAGGTAAGGACGGGCTTTGAGGGAAAGGTAGCAAAGGCTACGGGAATTCTCGGGAATATTAAAGGCCTTGATGTTGAAGGCTATGAGATCCACATGGGAAAGACCACTGCCTTTGAAGACATCCCGGAATTTACATCCGGGGGAACGGGCTACTGCAAGGGCAATGTATATGGCACCTATGTTCACGGCTTTTTTGACAAGAGACAGGTCTGCGTATCTGTCGTAGAAAGCATAGCCTCAAAGAGGGGCAAGTGTGTTGATACCGGCAAAGTCATCGACTATGCAGCCTTCAAGGAGCAGCAGTATGATCTTCTTGCCAAAGGCCTCAGGGAGAGCCTTGATTTGAAATATATCTATGACATCCTGAGAATATAGATTTGTGTATTTCCTTTGAAATTCATCCCGGGCAATGCGCATGCCATATCATTCAAGAATGTGTGGAGAAAAGACATGACAGCTGAAGAGTTATTTGACATAAGAACAGGTGAGCCCGACAGGCAGGTGTATGCCCTGTCTTTAGGCAGGTGGGATGCACTGGCCAAACCCATTGACGGCCTTGGCGCCTTCGAGAAGACCATAAGCCGCATCGCCGCCATTCAGGGCAGGGTGATCCCGGATATCTCAAAGAAGGCCCTGGTCATAATGTGCGCAGATAACGGGGTGTTTGAAGAGGGCGTGTCCCAGACGCAGCAGAGAGTTACGCTGGATGTGGCGAAGCTGATGGGCGAGGGCAAAAGCTCCGTGGGAAGCATGCTTAAAGGGTATCCGGTAGAAACAGCAGTTTACGACGTGGGCATCAACTCTGATAAGACTCCTGAAGGAGTAATAGCTGCGAAGGTACGAAGGGGCACTGCCAATTTTACAAAGGGCCCTGCCATGGAGGAAAAAGAGTGCCTTGCAGCAATTGAGACAGGTATAAAGTCGGTTGAAAGTCTCAGGAACCGGGGCTTTGGGATCATAGCAACAGGGGAGATGGGGATAGGAAACACCACCACCAGTACAGCTCTTTTATGTGCCCTGGAGGGCCTTGATCCAAAGGACTTCACAGGCAGAGGCGCAGGTCTTTCTGATGAGGCGCTTCATAGAAAGACACAGGTAATAGAAAGTGGCTTAAGGCTCCACATGGGCCAACATACAGGCAGGAAGTTAAGTGACCCTAAGGATGCTTTCGAGGCACTTCGCCGTCTGGGAGGACTGGATATTGCGGCCCTTGCAGGAGTATTTATAGGCGGCGCGGTATATGGAGTTCCCGTTGTCATTGACGGCCTTATAAGTGCAGTGGCGGCACTTACTGCGCAGAGGCTCCTGCCTGGGTGCAGTGGATATATGATCCCATCCCACATGGGCAGGGAGAAGGGAATGGATATCGTAATGCAGGAGCTGTCCTTAAGGCCTGTCATAAATGCAGACCTGGCCCTTGGAGAGGGCACGGGAGCGGTACTTATTTTCCCGATGCTGGATATGGTCATGAACCTTTACGGCGGGGGAACTGCCTTTGATGAAACTGATATTGACCGGTACGAGAGGTTTGAGGGATGATCACACTGATTATCGGAACACATAACAGCGGCAAGTCTCTTGTGGCCGAAAAGCTCTCCACTGAGAGTGGGGATGACTATAGGATCTATCTTGCCACCATGAAGGTCATGGACGATGCGGGAAAAGAGAGAGTGCACAGGCACAGAAAACAGCGGCAGGGCAAGGGCTTTGTTACCATGGAGAGGACCATGGATATTGACAAGGTTCTTGGAGAGATCAAAGACCCGCAAAATACAACGGTGCTCCTTGAATGTGTATCTAATCTTGCGGGGAACGAGATGCATGATAACCCGGGGGGAGTAAAGAGCGCCGATACCCTGGCCGCGGAGATAAGACTTCTTGCAAAGGGCGTGCACAATATGATAATAGTCACCAATGAGTACGACCTTAAGGGTGAGGGCTATGATGCGGATACAATACGATATGTGGAGTTTCTCCACGAGATAAATGACAGGATAGTTTCTTTTGCCGACAGGGTCATAGACCTAAGGCTCCAGAACACAGGTGATATTGAGAGGAAAAAAGATTGAAGCTATTGAGATGCCTTGCGATTTCTTTTTCATTATACAGTAAGATCCCGATGCCACGGTTTGAGTGGAAGGATGAGGACTACAAGGCAAGCCTCATGTTCTTTCCAATGGTGGGAGTGGTCATAGGAGTCCTTATCCTTGCCCTGAATGAGCTTTCCTTCATGGCAGCAGTTCCAACGGCAGTCAGGATAATCCTTACGATTCTTGTGCCCATCCTTGTGACCGGAGGCTTTCATCTGGACGGATTTATGGACACGGTAGATGCCCTGAGCTCCTACGCAGAGAGGGGCAGGAGGCTGGAGATACTTGAAGACCCCCATATCGGGGCCTTTAGCGTTATCGGGCTTGTCAGGTGGCTGCTTATCTATGCGGCAGCAGTGACGGCTATTGTTTTAAATGATAAAAGTGATGTTAAGGTGATGGCTGTTTTTTGCCTTACCTTTGTGATATCAAGAGCCTTAAGCGGCCTTACCTCGGTACTGTTTGTAAAGGCCAGGAAAAAGGGAATGCTCTATGAGGAGACCAGGGGAGCCTCAAGAGGAAAGGTGATAGCCCTAAGTATGTGGCTTGTAGCGGGAGCAGCGCTGATGATAGGCCTGAGTATCTTTCGCGGGCTCTTAATATGTCTGGCTATAGCACTGTATACGCTTTACTACCGCCGCATGACTATGGACAGATTCGGCGGAGTAACGGGAGACACGGCAGGGTACTACCTTACTGTGGTAGAGGCCATGTCAGCAGTGGTACTGGCAATTTCTATATATATGATGTAATGGTCAAAATTTGATGTCACGGATTGTTCCGCGGGATGCGCGCCTACAATCCTCCGGAAAATATATATTAAAACGGAGAAACATTCTATCAGATGCTAAAAGAGCTGTTTTTATATCACACCATAGGTCT
>JAEEGF010864401.1_pt1 | contig 15101 bp, 13 predicted proteins | sample 9134171 | NCBI WGS metagenome assembly JAEEGF01 (sample SAMN16246542, study PRJNA631951) | gut metagenome | biome: gut microbiome; feature: rumen; material: AP-attached | host: Bos | place: Iran: Karaj | collected 2018-10 | reverse complement strand
TTGTTGCAACGCAGTTCGGGGACATTCTTCTCGAGATTCGTGACGGTCTTGTCGTACTGCTCGGCGGTGGGGCCGTTCTGGGCGATGCCGCGGATACCCTCGGCGGCGAGCTGACGAAGCTTGTCAGCGGAAGGCGGGTTGGTCTGGAAGACCACCTGCATCATTCCGAACTCCTTCGGCTCACGGGCAAGCTGCAACGACACGCTGGCGCCATAGGTGCCGCCCTCATCCTCGCGGAGAGTCTCGACATAGAGCATATTGAGGATGTACTCAAGAGCCTGGTATGTGAGTTCGTTCTCGACGGAGTACTTGTCGTCCATACGGTAGATTTGAGCGACCGTGGTCATAGGGGTCTGCATATCGACCGCAAAATCGTTGAGTACGTTCTTGCGGGTCAGATCCTCGTTCCTGTCGATCCACTTCGGGGCCTTCTTGCCCTTCGGCAGGCTACCGACATACTTCTCTATCAGCGGCTTGACCTCATTGAGGTCGAAGTCTCCGACCATGATCATCGTGGAGCCGGCGGCGTCCTTGTACAGTCCGCGGATGACACGCTCGATGGTCTCGAGGCTAGCCTTGTCAAGAACCTCCTCGCTGATCAGGACATTGCGGGGATTGTTGTCGTAAGCGGTGCCGATGAGCTCCTTCTGGAGCCTGTAGTTAGGCTGGCTGACATAGTTGGGAAGGATGGCGCGGAGAGTCTGCTCGGCCTGGTCGAATGCATCCTTGTCGAAACGGGGATCGGTATACTGCAGGTAGAGCAGCTGGAGAGCCGTCTCGAGGTCCTTGCGGGTAGATGATCCGGCGACGCCGGTATTGAGTCCGGTAAGGTTGGTACTGACCGAGCACTGCTTTCCCGCCAGCATCTTGCTGACCATGGAAGCCGGGAACTGCGACACACCGTTGTAGCTGGAGAACATCGAATAGAGGTTATCCTCGAACGAAGGCAGGTCGGCCGTCTCGATCAGGCTGGTTCCACCCATCTTGTAGAGCATGAAGGTAATGCGGTCCTTTTCGTAGTCGGTGGGAAGAAGGACGACCTTGACGCCATTCTTGAGCGTCCACTCGGTAGCGCCGTAGATGGTGCTCTTGCTCTTCTTCACCTTCGACCCCTTGAGGGTGGAAGGATCGAGGAACTCGGTGGCGATGGCCTCGGCTGCGGGAGCCTCGATCTCGGCATTCTCCACCTCCTTGATGACGGAAAGCAGCTCGGCATCGGTAGGATGGACAAGTCCTTCCTTCTCGGGGCCCTTGTACAGCACGACCATATTCTCGGCGGTAATCATCTGGGAAGCCAGCATGTTGAGGACATCGGCGCTGATCTGGGAAAGGAGCATCTGGACGACCTGATACTCGGTAGCAGGCTCCATATAGGCGTAGTTGTCAAAGAAATTGCTGATGAGACCCGGGACGAAATCGGCGTTCTTGCGGGTTTCGGCCCTCTTGGCACGCGTCTCATAAACCGACTCGATCTCGGTCTTGGCGCGGTTGACCTCGTCCTCGGTGAAGCCGAAACGCTTCATCTTCTCTATCTCGGTGAGGAAGGCGCGAAGGCCGGTGATGGCCTCGCCGTCCTTGACCGCGACTCCACCGATCACAGCCTCGCAAGTCTCGCAGAGATTGCCGACGCTGAGGTCGGCGGCGAAGAACGGAGCGCCGGGCTTGGAGACGATCTCATCGAAACGCTCGGACATGATCTGGGAGACGACGTCTATGACGAGGTCCAGGAGCATGCCCTGGGCGGTGTTGTTGATTTCCTCGGGACGGCCGTCACTCTTCCAAAGGACTTCGAGCTGGGTGCTGGTGACCTCGGGGTCGGTAAGCACGGCGACGACGGGTTCCTCATTGCCGGGGATCATGATGACATCCTTTGCCTTGGGATTCTCGGCGGCGGGAATGTCGGCGAAGATGGTCTTGATTTTCTGCTCGACGGCATCGACATCGACGTCACCTACGACGATGACGGCCTGCATGTCGGGACGGTACCAGGTCCGGTAGAAATTGACCAGGCTCTCGGGCTTGAAGGTCTGGAGGCTCTCGAGCTGGCCGATGAGGGTGCACTCGCCGTATTTGGTGTCACCATAGTAATAAGGAAGGGACTTCTCGTGCAGGCGCCAGGAGGCGTTGCGGCGGGCGCGGCGCTCCTCGATGATGACTCCGCGCTCCTTGTCGATCTCCTCGGGCTCGTTGAGCACGAAGTGAGAATAGTCGTGAAGGATGAGGAGGCAGGTATCGACCACGGTCTCGCGGACGAGCGGGATGTTGTTCAGCATATACTGGGTCTCCTCCACTCCGGTGGAAGCATTGACATTGCCTCCGAAGGAGGCGCCGATGCTCTCGAGCCAGTTGAGGATGCCCTTGCCGGGGAAGTTCTTGGTGCCGTTGAAGCACATGTGCTCCAGGAAGTGGGCCAGGCCGTCCTGGTCGGGGGCTTCCTGGATGGCGCCGACGTTGGTCGCAAGATAGAACTCGGCGCGGTTTTCGGGCTTGTCGTTATGACGGATGTAGTAGGTAAGTCCGTTGTCAAGCTTGCCCTGCCGCACGGCAGGGTCGTTCGGCAGCGCCTGCATCTGCTGCGCTCCGGCAAAGGGAACGGCGGCAAGGAACAGGGCCACGATCATGAAGAAACGTTTCATATACTTTAATATTATTATAAATCCGTCAAATTTAAGAATAAATGAGGACTTTTTGAAAAAACTCACCTATCTTTGAACAACCATAAGAAGGACTTATCATGTTTGAGGACTCAAGAATAAAGGTTTTCCTCGCAGTAAGCGAAGAGAACAGCTTCACGAAGGCAGCCAAAAGGCTGGGGATAAGCCAGCCGGCAGTCAGCCAGAACATAGCCGAAATCGAGAAGGCAGTCGGGGCCAAATTGTTCACCAGGAACAGGAATTCAGTGACATTGACTCCCGAAGGAATACGTTTCAAGGAGTTTGCCGGTCAGATCACTTATTGGTACAACGCAGCTTCGGAAGCGTTCCGCGACAAACCCGTCGAGAGGATCGTCCGTGGTGAAAAGAGCAAGAAAGACCTGCGCATAGGCATAAGCGAAGATTATCGCTGCTTCCTGGTCCCGCAGGGGTCTCCGGACGTCGACATCGACGTCGAGAGCATCGACGGCGGGATGAGCGTCAGGGTGATACGAAAAATGGCGGAACCCGGAGGCTCCGCCAATGTACTGTTCTGAGATCTGCGCTACTCTGCTTCGATGGCGCCCATGGGGCAGGCATCGGCACAAGCTCCGCAGTCGATGCACATATCCGGGTTGATGCTGTAGACATCTCCCTCGGAGATGGCGCCCTGAGGGCACTCCGACTGGCAGGAACCGCATGCTACACAGATGTCAGGATTGATTTTGTGTGCCATAGTGCTGTCAATTTTGGTTAACGATTCCGCTGTTATCAAATACAGTGCCGCAAATGTATGCGATTTAATTGGATTTATCAAATGATTGGAAAGATTTTTGTTATTACCTTTGCATCATGAAAAAGACTATTTCCATACTTACCGCATTGACCGTCATTTTCCTGGCAACGGCCGCCGCGTACGCACAGAACGAAGGCAACGTCAAGGTGGACAAGATGGTCCACGACTTCGGCGACATCTATACCGACGAAGGACCTGTTTCCTGCACATTCACCTTCACCAATACCGGCTCCAAGCCCTTCCTCCTGCTCACCGCCGTCGCATCCTGCGGCTGCACCGACGTAGAGTGGACTAAAGAGCCCATCCAGCCCGGCAAGTCCGGCAAGGTCGAAGCCACCTTCGACAATAACGACGGCCCCTACCCCTTCGACAAGACCGTTACCGTCTATGTTTCCGACGTCAAGAAGCCATACGTGCTGCATCTACGCGGAACCGCCCACGAGAATGTCAAGCCGCTTACCGAGACATATCCCATCAAGATCGGCAACATGGGCATCAAGAACCTTGAGAACAAGGTCGGGAACATGTCCCAGATGGAGACCAAGAGCGGCAACATCGTAATCGCCAATGTCGGCATCACCCCGATGAAGCTCGAATTCGAGAACGTTTCCGAAGGCCTGACCCTGGACATCTACCCCAATCCCATCCCGGCCAAGAGCGTAGCCAACCTCAATTATACCATCAAGGCCAGCGTAAAGCGCTGGGGCAAGAACTGGTATTATGCCACCCCTGTCATCGACGGCAAGCACTACAAAGCCATCGGGAAGGTTCCCCAGCCGGAGAAAACCGAAGGCGGCGAGCATTTCTACACCGAGCCCAACACCCGCATCGGCATCGGCAAGGAAGAGATAGCGTTCTGGGCTGTGACCAAAGCCAATTTCGCCACTGTGTCCGCCGACGCCAAGAAAGATATGGCCAACCCCACTTTCAACAAGAGCACGGTCAGTTTCGGGAAGCTTGCTTCCGGAGCAAAGACCACCCTCACCTTCGAATATACCAACAACGGCAAGAAGGAGTCCGAGTTCTACAAACTCGACGCCGACTGCAGCAACGTAAAGGTAAAGGAGATGGAGAAGACCGCTCCAGGAAAGAAGGGCAAGATCGTCGTGGAACTCGATACCAAGGGCATGCCCAAGGGCGAGAACATCATCGCGCTTAACCTTTTCACAAACTCCCCTTTCAGGCCCGTCATATCCCTGCAAATCGCCGGTACGATCCAATAATTTTTGTATATTTGCGAAAATTTCGCAGATAGAACACTATGGCTAGTACTCCCGTTACCAACTATACCGACGACAACATAAAAACCATCGAAGGAGTCGAGCACATCCGGCTTCGTCCCGGCATGTACATCGGCCGCCTCGGCGACGGAAGCAAGGAAGGTGACGGCATCTATGTCCTGCTCAAGGAGATCGTGGACAACTCCATCGACGAGTACGCCATGGGCTTCGGCAAGCAGATCCTGATCAATATCGAGAACGACGAAGTCTCCGTGCGCGACTTCGGCCGCGGCATCCCGCTCGACTCCGTCATCAAGGCCACCAGCATACTGAACACGGGAGGCAAGTTCGACGACAAGGCCTTCAAGAAGTCAGTAGGCCTGAACGGCGTCGGCACCAAGGCCGTCAACGCACTCTCCGAGAGTTTCCACGTTTGCTCTTTCCGCGACGGCGAGAGGTCGTGGGCGACCTTCGAGCGCGGCGAGCTCGTGGACAGCGGCCGCGGCGAGACCAAGGAGAAGAACGGCACCCTCGTGGTCTTCAAGCCGGACTCCATGATGTTCAGCAAGTTTTCCTACAACCTGGACTACGTCCGGACCATGGTCAAGAACTACTCGTATCTGAAGAAAGGCCTTACACTCATCTTCAACGGCGAGTCCTACAAGTCCGAGAACGGTCTGCTCGACCTGGTCAACGAGAACCTCTCCGAGGCTCCCCTCTACCCTCCCATCCACCTCGAGGGCGAGGACATCGAGATAGTGCTCTCGCACGGCAACTCCTATGGGGAGAACATCTCCTCGTTCGTCAACGGCCAGAACACCCGCGACGGCGGCACGCACCTGGCGGCGTACCGCGAAGCGGTCGCCAAGACTCTCAAGGAGTTCTTCAAGAAGAACTACGACCCCGTCGACTGCCGCCAGGGCATCGTCGGAGCCATCAGCATCCAGATCCAGGAGCCCAATTTCGAAGGCCAGACCAAGACCAAGCTCGGATCCACCTACATGTGGGAGAAGCAGGTCAAAGGCAAGGACGGTGCCCTCACCACCGACATAGGCCCGACCATCCGAAGCTTCGTCAACGACTTCATCTCCAAGAACTTAAATAACTACCTGACCATCCACAAGGAGCTGCAGCCCATCATCGAGGAGAAGATCAAGGCTTCGCAGAAGGAGCGCGAGGAGATCTCCAGCATCCAGAAGAAGACCCGCGAGCGCAACAAGAGGGCCAACGTCTATAACCGCAAGCTCCGCGACTGCCGCTTCCACTTCAACGACAAGGTCACGGAGAAGAATGCCGAGGATGTCGAGAAGTCCAGCATCTTCATCACCGAGGGAGACTCCGCAAGCGGAACCATCACCAAGGTCCGCAACGCCAACAACCAGGCCGTGTTCAGCCTCCGGGGCAAGCCCATCAACTGTTACAAGGAGAGCCGCAAGAAGGTCGCCGAGAACGAGGAGCTCAACCTTCTGATCTCAGCCCTCGGAGTCGAGGACGATCTCGAGAACCTCCGCTACAACAATATCATCGTGGCCACCGATGCCGACGACGACGGGATGCACATCCGCATGCTGGTCCTGACTTTCATAATGAAGTATTATCCGGACCTTATCCGTCGCGGCCACGTCCACATCCTTCAGACTCCCCTCTTCCGCGTCAGGAACAAGAAATCCACGAAGTATTGCTATTCCATCGAGGAGAAGGAAGATGCCGTCAAGGTCCTCAAAACCGGCGTGGAGATCACCCGTTTCAAGGGTCTTGGAGAGATATCCTCCGACGAGTTCGTCGATTTCATCGGAGAGAACATGCGCCTGGATCCCGTGAAGCTTTCCGACGAGGAGTCCATTTCGGACATCATGTCCTTCTACATGGGCGACAATACCATCGAGCGCCAGAACTTCATCCGGGAGAATCTCCGTTCCGAAGAGGAGCTGGAAGACGTCAACATCTGATCTTCCGCCTCGTCACGCGCGCGAAAAAGATTTGGTTTTCACCGAAATAAACCCTATATTTGCAGCCCTTTGCGGATTTTACCGTCCCAAAGGGCTGAAATTTTATATTTAATTCATTAATCTACAACAAGATGTTGAAACAGTACGAAACCGTATTCATTGCAACTCCCGTTTTGTCTGATGTTCAGATGAAGGATGCGGTTGCCAAGTACACCGATCTCATCAAGGCCAATGGCGGTGAGGTTGTGTACGAAGAGGACTGGGGTCTCAAGCAGCTTGCTTACTCCATCCAGCACAAGACATCAGGATTCTATTACCTGATCGAATTCAAGGCCGATCCCGAGTTCGTGGCCACCCTCGAGACCCAGTACCGTCGTGACGAGCGGATCCTCCGCTACCTCACCGTCGCTCTCGATAAGAACGCCGCGGCTTACGCCGAGAAGAGAAGGAACAATAAGCTCAACCCCAAGGCCGCTCCCGCAGAGGAGGAGGCTCCCAAGGCTGAGGAAGAAACCGTAACCGAAGAGTAATCAGGAGGAAACATTATGGCACAGAACAACAACAATGGTGAAATCCGTTACCTGAACCCTCCTACCGTAGAGGTTCGTAAGAAGAAGTATTGCCGCTTCAAGAAAGCCGGCATCAAGTATGTTGACTACAAGGACGCCGAGTTCCTCAAGAAGTTCCTCAACGAGCAGGGCAAGATCCTTCCCCGCCGTATCACCGGTACTTCCCTCAAGTTCCAGAGGAAGGTCGCCCAGGCCATCAAGAGGGCCCGCTCGATCGCTCTGCTTCCGTATGTTACTGACCTCCTTAAATAATTGAGAGTTATGAAGATCATTTTGAAGAAAGACGTTGCGAATCTCGGCGAGGCCGGTGAAATCGTAGAAGTTAAGACTGGTTACGCTCTCAATTACCTCGTTCCCCAGGGATTCGCCTGCATCGGCACTCCCTCCGCCATCAAGCAGCACGAGGAGACCATCCGCCAGCGCGCACACAAGGAAGCCAAGAACATCGCCGAGGCTCAGGCCTACGCCGAGAAGATCGCTTCTTCCCTCGTCAAGATCCCTGTCAAGGTCAACGAGGATGGCAAGATCTACGGCTCCGTGACTCCCGCCCAGGTGGCCGACGCTCTCGTCGCCGCAGGTTTCGAGGTGGACAAGAAGAACATCGAGATCGTCTCCGAAGAAGTCAAGGAGCTCGGTGTGTACGATGCCAAGGTCAAGTGCTACAAGGGCGTTTTCGCCGACCTCAAGTTCGAGGCCGTCGCCGCCGAGTAATCACTTGCACGGATAAATGGAACCGACCCTCTCACAGGGCCGGTTTTTTTTGTGCAGTTAGCATAATTTTTGCTTCGTGATTTCCGCACAATCAAAGCATTATGGAAAAGAATCAAACCTTCTGGCAGAGTCCATTGATAAAGGTGGGACTGATTGCCTTCCTGGCTATCCTGATGATGATTCCCCTCAGCATGATCCGGAGCCAGGTCGCTGAGCGCTCTGCGCAGCACGCGAATGCTCTCCACGATATTTCCGGCAGCTGGGGCACGTCACAGACCTTCTCCGGCCCATGGATATCATACAAGTATCTGACTACCGTCAAGGACGAAAAGGAGACGGTCAAGGCAGAGCTGTACCCGGACAGCCTGAAGTATGTAGTGAACAGCACCACTCAGGTGCTGCACCGTTCCATCTATGACGTTCCCGTATATACGGCGGACATCCGGATCAACGGCACGTTCACTCTCGACTCCAAGCTGCCGGAGGCCAGTGGAGCCGCCGAGCTTATCCTGGAAATGGGTGAACTCAAGGGCATACAGGGACATCCGACTTTCACCGTATGCGGAGAGGATCTGAAGGTCCAGTCCGGCAGCAATGGCATCAGGGCGGAGCTTCCGATCCCCGAAGGGGCTGAGGAAGGCGACGTCCTCCCCTTCTCCATCTCTATGAGACTGAACGGATCGGAGTCGATATACTTCAAGCCTGTCGGCAATCTGACCGAGGTGATGATGGAGTCCGACTATCCCGATCCTTCCTTCGGCGGCGACTACCTGCCCGTCGAGAGGTCCGTCCGGGAGGATGGGTTCTCAGCACGGTGGCTGGTGTCGCAGATCACGATGACCTCCTCCTCCACCAATTCCTTCGGTGTCAGACTGGTCAAGCCCGTCACCCAGTACCGCCAGACGGATAGAGCAACCAAGTACGGTATCCTCATCATCTTACTGGTATTCATCGCTGGGTTCGTGGTGGAGATCATTTCCCGCAAGCCCATCAGCATCATCCAGTACCTGGTCATAGGCGCATCGCTGGTGCTGTTCTATTCCCTGCTGCTGGCCTTCTCCGACTTCCTGTCGTTCGGAGTGTCGTATCTGATCGCATCGGTGATGACCACGGTGTCGCTGGGTGCATATTTCATCGGCATCGCCAAGGGCAAGTGGGCATTCCTGCTCACCGCACTGGTCGCCCTTGCCTACGGCGTCATCTACGTGCTCCTGCAGATGGAGACCTACGCCTTCCTCGCCGGCACCCTGCTGCTGTTCATCATCCTCTGCGTCATCATGTACCTCACCCGCAACCTCCAGCTCCGCACCCCCGGCACTGAGTAACACCCTCCGCATCCTTCGACCGCCGGTAGAAGGATGCAGGAAAAAGGGCACATCCTTCGACCGCTGGTAGAAGGATAAAGGGGAAAAAGAAGCGTCCGTCGTTCAAAACAGAACGGCGGACGCTTAAAATATATGCCGGCTGGCGCTATGCCGTAGCGGCCTCGAGCTTCTTGAGGAAGGAGAACATCACGACTCCGGAGATGACGCACAGCGCCATGAGGACGGTCCAGTTGACCCAGAGCGGAACATTGTCCCAGAGCATCGAAGGGATGGAGCTCAGGTAGTTGCCGATGGCGGTGGCGGCGAACCAGCAGCCCATCATAAGGCCCTTGTACTTCGGAGGAGCGACCTTGGACACGAAGGAGATACCCATCGGGCTGAGCAGCAGCTCGGCGAAGGTGAGGACGAGGTAGGTGCTGATGAGGTAGGTCGGGACGACCGGATCAGGAGACACGCCGCCGACGGCCGTGAGGGTCGAAGGAGCCGGCTGGCCCTTGGAGGCGGCGAGCATGATGAGGTAGCCGAGAGCGGCGACGAACATTCCCAGACCGATCTTCTTGGGAGCGGAAGGCTCCTTGCCCTTATTGGCGAGGGCGCCGAAGATAGCCATCGAGACCGGAGTGAGGGCTACGACGAAGAACGGGTTGAACTGCTGGAACTGCTGGGGCAGGATGTGAAGCGTAGGAGCCATGCCCTTGTAGATGGCGTAGGCGCCACCCCACAGGAGCAGGGTCACAGCAGCGCAGATGGTCTTGGCCTTGGAGGTCTCGGACTGGAAGGCGCCGAACAGCGTGTACACCGATACGGCGATCAGGAACAGAGGCCAGATGTTGAATCCGATACGGAGCGGTCCGGAAACGCTGTCCTGGGTGTAGTCACGTGCGAAATAGGTCAGCGAGGAGCCGTTCTGGTGGAAAGCCATCCAGAAGAAGATGACCACCGCGAACACGAAGATGAGGGCGACGATGCGGTCCTTGGTCTGCTTGGGAGTGAGCTCCACGACGTTCTCGTTGGCAGCGGCGGCCTGCTTGGCATTGACGTCCGTGTGCTTGAACCAGGAACGGAAGCCGAAGTAGATCGCCATCGAGAAGATAAGGGACACGCAGGCGACCGCGAAACCGAGGTTGTAGGCAGTCGACAGCTGATTGATATAGTACTGGCTGAAGTCGGAAAGGCTCATGGCCGCGACGTCGGAGCCGGGCATCATGGCCTGAAGGTTCTGCAGGGCGGAAGGATCCTGGAGCGTGCCGTTCAGGCACTGGTGCGCCAGGGCGGGGATGTCGGCCTTGTAGATGAGGCCGGACTTGGCGAGGTGGCTGTTGGTCAGCGCGGTGGCGGCGGTAGGGGCGAACATGGCGCCCACGTTGATGGCCATATAGAAGAGGCTGAAGCCGGAGTCGCGCTTGGCGCTGAACTTGGGGTCGTCATAGAGGTTGCCGGTCATCACCTGGAGGTTGCCCTTGAAGAGGCCGGTACCGACGGCGATGAGCAGCAGGGCGCCGATCATCATCGCCAGGGCCAGTCCGCGGTTGGCGAAGGCGTCGGTGGGGATGGCCAGGCAGAGATAGCCCAGGAACATCACGGAAACGCCGGTGACGACGCACTTGCCGAAACCGATCTTGTCGGCAAGCCAGCCGCCGAGGACGGGCATGAAATAGACAGCTGCCAGGAAGATGGCATAGAACTGGCCGGCCGCGGCGGCGGTGAAGCCGAACTTGGCCTGCAGGAACAGCAGGAAGATGGCCAGCATGGTGTAGTAGCCGAAGCGCTCGCCGGTATTGGCCAGCGCGAGGGCGTAAAGACCTTTGGGTTGTCCTTTAAACATATAAGATAGTTTTAAATGATATTATCATTATGTGCAAGTACACAAAGATAATTATTTTTGGTATATTTGTCAAAATGGACGTGTAGAGTGATGAAGAAAATTTGCGCACATATCGTCACTGGCTGCATATGGCTCCTGGCCTTGCTGCCGCTCAAAGTCCATTATGCGCTGGGAGCCTTCCTGGCCTGGATGATGCGCGTCGTCGTGAAGTACAGGAGGAAGGTCGTGGAGACCAATTTAGCGCATTCGTTTCCGGACAGGAGTCCGGAGGAGCGCCATGAGATAATGAAAGGCTTCTACCGGCATTTCGGAGAGCTCATCGCCGAGGCGGTGTGGTTCGGAGGCTGCCGCTCCAAGGCGCGCCTCCGCCGCCAGCATCTCTGCGAGTTCGCCGGACTGGAGGAGCACGCAAAGGAGCTGGAAGGGACCAAGGGCGTGATGTACCTTACCTCCCACTGCGGCAACTGGGAGCTTTACGGCGGATGGTTCCAGTATGCTCCCCAGGGGTCGCTCCCCTACCGCGAAGAGCAGGTCATCGCTCCGTACAAGCGCCTGAGCAGCGATATCTGGGAGGATGTGCTGGCCCGCAACCGCTTCTGGCCCATGGAAGGGTTCGAGGGCTACGTCGAGTCCCGCAACGTGCTGCGCTATACGCTGGAGCACGGCGACAGGAGGGTGTTCCTCTTCAACACCGACCAGTACCCTTACCGCGGCGCGCAGGGTTACGAAGTGCAGGACTTCCTGCACCAGCGCACCATGGCCATGACTGGCGGAGCCGCCATCGCCTGCAAGTTCGGCCTGGCCGCCATGTACACCCGCTTCGAGAGGGTCTCGAAGGGCCATTACCGGATGAGCTTCCGGACCATCGCGAAGGATGCGTCGAAGATGACGCCGGCCGAGATTACCGAGCGCTATTATGCCATGCTCCAGGAAGACCTTGAGGCCCAGCCCTCCAACTACCTCTGGAGCCACAAGAGATGGAAGAACCTTTATGACTACAAATAACCGACATAAAACACTAGCAAAATGACTATCAAAGATTTGGAACCGAAAGTCGTGTGGAATAACTTCTATCAGATCACACGCATCCCCCGTCCTTCGAAGCACGAAGAAAAGATCCGTCAATACCTCCTCGACTGGGGCAAGGCCAAAGGATTCGAGACCTTTGCCGACAAGACCGGCAACGTCATCATCCGCGTCCCTGCCACTCCCGGATTCGAGAACCGCAAGGGCGTGATCCTTCAGGGACATATGGACATGGTCCCGCAGAAGAACGCCGATACTGTACACGATTTCGTCAAGGACCCCATCGAGACCTGGGTGGACGGAGAATGGCTCCGTGCCAAGGGCACCACTCTCGGCGCAGACAACGGCCTCGGAGTGGCGATGGCCCTCTCGGTGCTCGAGGACCCGTCCGTCAAGCACGGCCCCGTCGAGGTCCTCGTCACCTATGACGAGGAGACCGGCATGACCGGCGCCCGCGCCCTCGAGCCGGGCATCCTCAAGGGCGACATACTCATCAACCTCGACTCCGAGTCGGAGGGCGAGCTCTATGTCGGCTGCGCCGGCGGCCTCGACGCCGTCGCATCCGCGACATACGAGCCCCAGCCCTGGCCGGAGAAGGGATATGCCTGCTACGAGTTCGCCGTCAAGGGCTGCCAGGGCGGCCACTCCGGAATGGACATCATCCTCTGCCGCGCCAATGCCAACAAGCTCGCGGCCAGGGTGCTCGAGACCCTGCTGGACAGGAAGCTCGTGAAACTCGTGGACCTCGAGGGAGGAAGCCTCAGGAACGCAATCCCGCGCGAATGCTTCGCCACCGTATATGTGACCAAGGCCAACCTGGCGAAAGTGCAGTTCATCGTGAACAAGTTCGCGGCCGAGGTGACTGCCGAATATGCCGCAACCGACCCCAAGCTCAAGGTGGTCTTCGAGCCGTACAAGTGCGCCGAGGGCGAAACCTGCGGGGAGGACGACTGCCGTTACTGCCAGAACGATGCGGCCCTGAGGTTCATGCGCGCCATACTCGCCTGCCCCGACGGAGTCAGGAGGATGAGCGACAGCATGCCGGGTCTCGTGGAGACTTCCAACAACCTTGCGATGGTCAAGGTCCTCAAGGGCGAATTCATGGTCAAGTGCCTGATGCGCAGCTCCGTGGACACCGCGAAGGCGGCCCTCGCGCAGGAGATGGCGGCCGGATTCAAGCTCGCCGGCTGCAAGATCAGGTTCACCGGCGGCTACAGCGGCTGGGCCCCCAACCCGAAGTCGGAGATCCGCAACCTGATGTCCGACGTCTATGAGAGGCTCTACGGCAAGAAGCCCAAGGTGATGGCCATCCACGCCGGCCTCGAGTGCGGCATCCTTTCGGGGGCATACCCGCACTGGGACATGGTCTCGATGGGTCCGACCCTCCTCAGCCCCCACTCCCCTGACGAAAGGGCGTACATCCCTTCAGTGCAGAAAGTATGGGATTTCCTCAAGGAGGTCCTTGCGGAGATCCCCGAAAAATAACAGATGACAGAAGAAACAAGACAGAGGCTCATCGACTGGGCCGCTGAATACAACGACCCGGTCTATTTCGAAGAAGACCCCATCGCGTTCCCCCGCGAATTCGTGAGGCGCGGTGCGGACCTGCGCGACGTGGAGATCGCCGCCGTGTTCGCAGCGCACTTCGCCTGGGGACGCCGTGCGATGATCGTGCGCGACTGCGGCAGGCTGTTCGACCAGATGGAATGGAGGCCGTTCGACTACGTCATGGCGGGAGACTACCGCGACGACGATACGAGCGTGCACCGCACCGTCAAATGGTCCGAAACCGCCCGCATCTGCAGGCGCCTGCGCGAATGGTACCGCTGGCACGACAGCCTCGAGGGGCTCAGCGTGCCGGAAATACGCAGCACCGTATTCAGGCAGAAGGAGAATCCAAAGGCCGCGGACAAGAAGATCCGCATGATGTGCCGGTGGATGGTGCGTAACGACGGCAAGGTGGACCTCGGGCTGTGGAAGAAATCCTCCCCGGCGGACCTGATCGTACCGCTCGACGTGCACGTCTATACGCAGGCGGTCGAACTCGGGCTGACGAAGCGCAGGCAGAAGGACCTGAAGACGGCCGAGGACATCACGGCCGCATTCCGGGAGATCTGGCCCGACGACCCTCTGCTCGGAGACTTCGCCCTCTTCGGATACGGAGTAACCCGCTGATGCCTAAGATGTACATCATCTCGGGATGCAACGGAGCCGGCAAGACGACCGCCTCCTACACCATCCTTCCCGAACTCCTGGAATGCCGGGAGTTCGTCAATTCGGACGAGTTCGCGAAGTCCCTCTCCCCCTTCGACCCGTCCCAGGCATCCATTGCGGCCAGCCGCTACATGCTCCAGAAAATCTATTACCTGCTGGAGCACAAGCAGGATTTCTGCGTAGAGACCACGCTTGCGACGCGCTCGCTCGTGGGAATCATCCAGAAGGCGCGTGCGGCAGGATACACGGTCACCACCCTGTATTTCTGGCTCAATGCGCCCGAGCTGGCGATCTCCAGGGTCAGGGCGAGGGTGGAAGCCGGCGGACACAACATCCCCGAGGACGTCATCCGCAGGCGCTACTACATGGGCCTGCAATATTTCTTCAACACCTACATCCCCATCTCCGACAGGTGGGTCCTCGCGGACAATTCCAAGACTCCGTTCGTGACGGTGGCGGAGGGGATAGGCAAGATCACCTACATAAAGGACAACGAATTATTCCATACAATCAGAAGTCTGGTTATCACGGATGAACAATCTTAAAGACCATTTCGGGGTCACCGGCGCCCAGCTCCGCACGCTCGTGGCGGAAGGCTTGAAGGGCGGCGGCGACTGGTGCGACCTGTTCTTCGAACATACGATCTACAACGACCTGCTCCTGCGCGACGGCGAAGTCAACTCCGGAGGCTGCCACGTGGACTACGGATGCGGCATACGCGTGCTCAAGGGCGAAAAGACCGGATATGCATATGCGGAGACCACGGAACCGGCGGCGCTGCTCTCGGCGGCGAAGGCAGCCGCGTCCATAGCGGACGGAAGCGGCAGCGCGAA
>JAEEGF011863963.1_pt1 | contig 15103 bp, 19 predicted proteins | sample 9134171 | NCBI WGS metagenome assembly JAEEGF01 (sample SAMN16246542, study PRJNA631951) | gut metagenome | biome: gut microbiome; feature: rumen; material: AP-attached | host: Bos | place: Iran: Karaj | collected 2018-10 | reverse complement strand
AAGGATGCTCCAAGTGGATGGAATACGGATAACCATTATTTCTATGAAATAGTTAATCGTAATGGAAAGGACGTTGATATCAAATTGAGCTTCAGTTCCAGAAACATGTCTGAAGAACAGTTAAACAAGTGCCGAACAATTAGTGAGCTTGTTGATACAAAACCAGCTAAGGATGATTGGCAATGGTGGGTTGTATTTAAAACTGCTAAGGTTACGATTCCTGAAGACTTAAACAAAGATGCGATATTTGCAGGTTTAGATACAGTTCTTAAAAGCGTTTTTGAATTTGAAAACAAGCTGTTTGATGAATTAGTTAAGAGCTGAACCCAATAAATTCTACACAAGGCTCTAAAGGATAGAGGGTAAAATATGAAGGAAAGAAGCTCTATTGTTCCAGGATATGAAGCAGAGATAGAGAATGATTATCTGACTTCTGCAATGGACGGTGATAAAGATGCTATTAAATGGTGCCAGAACCACTTTATTGACACTTTACCATGGGATAAAAGAAATAATTGGGCGGAAATATCGGTAGAAGAAATCCATGCACATCCAAAATGCTCATGGGTTTTCAAGATAGTTGGTATAAATAATGTACTACAATGCAAAGAGGGCTTTTTTGACAAGATAACTTGTAATGAAAAGGTTATTCGAAATAAAGGACTTGTACGTTTAGGATTATCCTCACTAAGAAAGTATATGGAAAGCTAATGCCTCTGAAAACTAAAAGGAGGGAAATGTAATGTTCGGAATAATACATTTTCTATGGACATTAATATCAGATGCAGGATATAGATTTAAAGCAGGATGGCATGATTCCCATGCCCATGTGGACGAGCACACTAAGACATATATGGGATATGATGGAACACTTCGTGATGCGATGACCGGTCAGAAGAGATATTGGGAGATAGACAGCAATGGAGATGAGGTTTTAAAAGACTCTCCTACACATGTAGTAAGAAATTTGTCTGAAGAAAAAAGGAAACAAGAGTATTCTGCATTACAAGAAACAAGCAATGGAGAAATTGCATACAGAACTAAGCAAGTACGTATGGTTGAATGGTTTAATCCAACAACGGGTTATGTTGATAAGCAAAGAGCAATGATATACAAGGATTTGAAAAACGGAAATGAATACGTGCGACTATCATGTAATGTCCAAGGTGAAGAAAAGGAGTTTTATGCGTTTGCTAAGGACCCATATACACTCGCTAGAATGAGTGATAGGCAAAGGAATATAGAACTTGCAAAGAAAAAGAATTATAAGCCAAATTGGATAGACCATCCTGAAGAAGAATTAGCATTTATAAATAAATACAATAAACTTCCCATTGATTATCATGGGCGTTGTCCAATCATTTATTTAAAAAATAGTTGAGCTGTTTTATTAGCAATATTCATGCTATTGGGATGAATATGGACGAGGATTACATTTATGGGAATGACAGCGGAGGAATTTGCAAAGTTAGTAGACAGTAAGGCTGGCGCCAATTTGTCTTTTGATGAATGGCTTGAGCTTGACAAGGAAGCGCATAAGCTAAGCCACGAGGAGTTTGACAAATTTTGTGAGACGGGTAGTGGCCGAATATTTGGTGACAGAATAAATCTAATAAAGAGCATTAAAGCAGATATAGATAACAGAGTATATATAGTTGATCCAAATGATCCGAGTAAACTAATAGATATATCCAAATGTGATGAGGATACTTGACGGAAATGATTCAAGACTGCTGTGCTTGTGTGGTTTTGTTGTTTTTAATGGTGGAAATATGCTGCAGGAATTACCAGACGAAATACAGAATGATTATATAGACAGTGCTTTGTTGGTGGACAACTGGCTGCACCTCATTGTCGAAGAACAGCTAAAAGAGAGCGCTGATAACAATTATATAGAAGAATAGCAATACGAGATGCTTAAAGTATATAATGAGTTTTAAGAGATCGATTTATCCATATAAACAATCTATGTAAGGAGAGTAACTGGAATGACAGTTGGCACTTCTCGGAAATCATATCAAGATGTAATACAAGATCAACTTAAAGATGCAACAAATTTGAAGGAGGGATATACGAGAGAATTCGAAAGTGCACGCAAAAAGGGCAAGTGCGAATGGGCTGAAGAATGCCTCTTTTGGATTTCAGTATATAGCAACACCATCGCAAGATTAAAAGGGGATCTGGAATTGTAAATTGGCTCAAAAGATTTTAAAAAGATTATAGATAAAAATGTAAAGGGGATTGTTCAAAAAGGAGAACAATCCCCTTTTTATGCGAAACGAACAAGTCAATACTATGTTGCGTTTTTTATGGTGCGTCAAGATACTTGACATGCTATAAAATTAATTATATAGTACAGTCATAGGAGGTGAATGTAATGGAGGAGAAAATAATAGCCAGATTACAGGATAATCTTGTAACAATCAGACATCTTTTAGGATGGTCTGCAGAAAAGCTAGGGGAAGGAATCGGAGTCTCAAAACAGACTATTAGCAATATGGAAAACAAGAGGTCTCCTATAACAATGGCACAATATATGGCCATTAGAACAATAATAGAGAATGAAATTAACAGTCGATCTGATGAGGAAAAGATTTATTTAACAAATGCAATTTCTCTTTTGCTAGATGAAAATGATTCACTAAAAAAAGAGGAACGTGAAAAAGCTATTTCGGATACTAAAGTAATTGCAGCCGCAACGGCTGGAGGTGCTGGAGTGGCTGCTGTCACTGCATTAGCTGGAAGCCTTTCGATAGGCTCTGCCGGATTGCTTCCGGTTGTAGCTGCAGGATTTGCGGGGCCAGCGGGATTGGCTGTGGGCGCTGCAATTGGTGCTAGTATTTGGTTACCAAAACTAATGAAAAAGAATGATAAAAATCGAAAGGATGGTAAGAAGAATGGTAAAAAGAATTAATAATATTCCTTTAGAACAAATTGTTGCTAAAGTGGCAAGTTTAGGCGTTCCCGGTCTTGTACTTGTAATAGCTATTAATGCAACAGGTTTAGCTGGAGGCGCGGCTATTATGGCGGCATTGGCTTCAATTGGTCCTGGCGGTGCACTAATGGGAATTGCAACTCTGGGAGTTATATCTCTTGTCTCTCAGGGAATTGTTACTTATGGTACAGAGACTATTCTTGATGGCGTAATAAAAGAGTTGTACCTTCGTGGAGAAACAAAAGAAACTATTAAACAAAAAATACAAGCTTACCCTATTTCTAAGAAAATGAAGCTGGCTTTATATGATCGTCTAGATTCATTTACACTTGATAAGTATGTAATGGTTGCACAAGTGAACGTACTGTCTGAGAACACTTGAGAATATGCTGATATTTATTAGAGTGTTTCAGTGATGAAGTGGCAGTAATTTCTGGATGAGACGACTGCACTAGCTACTTTTACAAGAACCGAACATAGTTGATTGTTTCTAGAAAGGAGATACCGCCTATGCTTAAAAATCTATTGAAAATTGGTGCACAGATTGCTTCTAAAAATGATCTAATAGCTGTTCTTGTCGATGAAGATGGACAAGTGCTAGATGCCGTATGGGATGGAGTAGATGATGGAATAATCATCATAACTGATAGCCTTAAGAAGTATCTGATGATTCTTGCAGAGATACTTAAAGACACTCAATCCATCAAATAGAAGTACCATGAGTAGTGGAGGAATTTGCATGTCAACTGCAGCGGACAGAATAGCTGTTTTTGAGGATACGTTAGCATGGATAGAATCTGATCAAAAGTTACAAGAATCAGTAGAAGAATCCAAAACAAAGACTTTTGTTTTTTATGAGGATTATTATCCTCAGTTCAATGTAATTAAACTAAAAGATACAGTGATAAAGATATCTGGAGACAGGAGCTTTCAGGCGGCAAAAAGACTGCATGACGAGAACAATAATTGGAAGATTGCAGTTATGAATTTCGCTAATGCATTTCGTGCTGGGGGAGGAGTAGCTGATGGAGCAAGCGCACAGGAAGAAAGTCTCTGTAGAATATCGACTCTTTATCCTGTTATCAGTTGGGATTCTTTAAAGGATACTTTTTATCAACATCACCATGACCTTGGTACTCACACTGCTTCAGACTCTTTAATATACACCGAGGGAATAACGATTTGTAAAACAGATGAAGATATTCCTAAACGTTTACCTGTAGATGAGTGGGTAACTGTCGATGTGATGACTATAGCTGCACCGGATCTAAGATTTGGAGCGCTTTATTTAAATGAGGCAGCATTATTTGGATATCATGTTAAACGCGCAATACATATGCTAACTTGTGCAGCAGCCAAAAAAGCCGATGTACTTGTGCTCGGAGCATTTGGCTGCGGTGCTTTTATGAATAACCCCGAAACGGTGGCAAAAGCATATAAATTAGCTATCCAAGAGTTCCCGAAGGTATTTGAAAAAATAGAATTTGCTATATTTTGCCCTCCAGATGAAAGCTATAATTTTGATGTTTTTAACAGAATTATGTCTAATTAAAGGTGGGTTAATATGCAACAGTTTTATGTGTTAGGAAAAAAATGCTCAACTTACATATCTACAATAATACGTGGAAACCGCCAGAGCCATTTGGTGACATCGACAAAGCTTTGCCCAGTCTAAAAGGACCTGGCGGAGGTCCATTCCTTTATATCAATAATCTAGAGTCGTATTTAGATTCCGTTTATCTGGCTAATGATAATGATGGGAATATTGTTACGAGAAGATTTGTATTTCACGAAGGGTATCGGTGGAGTCTAGAGGATGAGGCGTTTTTTGTCGAAAATGTCGTCTTAAATCCCAGTATCCAGTATGACAGCAAGATATTAGATTCCATCTTTATATTCTATAATTCCATACATCCTGAATGGAAGATCAAAAAAAGATCCACCCAAAAAACTATACTACTTGATCATATTTACAATTGTTTAGTAAAGAATACTATAAAAGAACTGTTATATAAAGCGGGGCTGGACTATCTTGCTGCGTATTCAGATGCAGTCGATGAGTTCAATCTTATAGAGTCAACTCCTTCCGGCTTATATGAAGGGATACCAATAAAAGTGTTACGAGCATTGAATTGTGAGAAGGGTGCACTTTTACTGAATGATCATTTTTCTAGATTGATAATAAAAAAGCTGAATTGTTTATCTCCTACTACTTTTAGTGAAAGTTTGACTAATGCACAATGTGTTTACTTAAAAAAACTCGTTTACTCCGGCTTTGATGACAATGAAATAGTAAAACTTTTTGAGAAACGGAAAGACTATTACTCTTATGACTGGAGTAGTTCTTATATGCTAGATCTACAAATTCAATTAGAACCCACAAAACAAGAATTAGACATGATATGTGGTCTTGATCCGATTTTTGCTGCGTATATTCAGGATAAGAACAGTAAAATGAGTATTATTCACAGGTTAAAGCAAGATCTTATATATGATGAAGAAACTATTACCAATAGGATACGAAGGTCAAATCTACGCAGAGGAGATTCTTTTGAAGAAGTTTTTGGTGATTACATTATTAGACTACCGCACAATACCAAAGACTATTATCGAGAAGCTATTTATATGCGGAACTGTTTGGTTAAAAAATTCTTAGGATATCATTATTATAATGTTACTACTATCTTGTTTTTAAGAAGACGTGAGAAACCTAACGAACCATATATCACATTTGAAGTCTATAAAAATGAGCTTTATCAGGCCTTTCACAGATATGATGAACCCTGTACGTATAATGAATCAGAGTTAATTACTAACTATTGTAAAAGGCATGGAATCAAAACGGAGAATTGGAAACTAGGCGCATCTGAGCAGTGGAGAAAAGATAATAGCATTACTAATGAGGATAAGTTATATGAAGATGATGAACTTCAGCAGTAAAAATAATCAAAACAATAACGCGATAAAAATGCAGCCACGAATACCATTAAATGCAGCTTATTGTTATGCATGCGGCGCCTTGAATGCAAGGAATTATGTGTGTCCCAAATGTCATGAAGAATATATGCTGTTTGGAGATAATAAATATTGCTTTTACTGCGGAACGCCGATAACTTCATCGCATATCAAATTAGCTACTGATCAGCATACAATTATGCAAATAGTATCATTAAAATATAACATTAAACCCGAAGAAATAAAATCGAAAAAAAGAGACTTTTCTATAGTACTTGCTCGTCAAGTATATATGTATATTTGCAACGATATAACTTCTCTATCTCTGGAGGAAATAGGTCGATCAATTGGCAATCGTAATCGTACATCAATAAAAAATGGAATTTGTCGAATACGTGCAAAAATAGCCCAAGATGATAATTTTGCTGAGGAGATAAAGTCTATTATGCGGGAAATACAACAAAAATGATGTGAGCATTGTTTATATTTTGTTAATTATTGTGTGTTACAATGACTATGTATGATTTCGACATGGAGGTAGTGATATGGCAATATTTGATGAACTACGTAAAAATATTAAGAATCACAAAATTGATAAAGAGAGAGAAAAAAGAATCAAGCAAGAAAAAGCAGCGGAAGAACAAAAGAAAGCTGATGTTGAAAAACGCAAACTTCATTCCAAAATACGCGACCAATATATTTCAAAGATGCCAATAACTGAAAATGGTATTTATGGAATGAGGCGATTAAAACCGGCCCCATTGCATATTTTCGGTACCGAACTAATACAACTATTATGTTTAGATAAGGATTTATATATTGGTCACAACGAACATATAAACATAAATATAAATGATGTACATGCAGAGATATTTGAGGTCAATGAACCTCTTTTGGATGTATGCGAAGCATTATCTTGGTTTATTCCCAGATACGAAGATGAATACATGTATCCAGATGGTGATTTTAATTATTCTGTTGATCAATGTCGCTTTAACAAAGATTATGCCAGTATTTTTGCAGACAGATATGTTTATGGTAAATCTAATGAACTACAAAAAGCAAAAATTGCTGATGTAATAAGCACATGGATAAAGCGAAGACCGGTTGAAAGCGAAGAATATGACCAATGGATGAATATAATTCATTCAAGAGAGGAATATGTTGAGAATATATGTTACGACAGAACTTCGACATCACCAATCCAACCAACATACTCTAGCTACAAAGGACCCACAAAATACGATGCAAAGATTATCGCTGGCGAGGAGGGCGAGGCAGATGTTCGATATGCTCTAAGTTGGCTCCCAAAAAAGTTTAAGACAATTCAAGGAGACCAGACTCATAAAATTTATATTAGAAATGATAAATTTAGAGATGAAAAACAGGAGTTTGATCATATTGTCATTGGTCCTAACGGACTTTTCCTTATAGAAACCAAGAATTATGGCGGAAAAATAACGGTGGATTCAAATGGCAACTGGACACAGGAAAAAAATGATGAGAATCCTACAGGTGTTAGAAATCCCGAACAACAAGTATTTCAACACGAAAAACTCATAAGATCTATTGTTCAAAGTTCTGTTCCTGTAATAAGCATCATTTGTATAGCCAATGACCGGACAACAATTGAAGGTATATCCAACAGCAAGATTCCTATTGTAAAATCCGATAGAATTACTAGTTATATAGAGGATTACAAATCAAGTTGTACGCTGACTGAAGAATTAATTGATGAGTGTTATAGACTGATACAAAAGTATATTGTTGAAGATACTGATGCAAATAAAAGACGGACAATTAACGATGAAAAATGGGAACAAATAGGAAAAACTACAAATTCTAGCCCCAATAGTGTCAATAATGATTATTCTTATTGTGGCCCGAAAGGTACATCTAATTATGATACTGTTACTTCTGATGTTCAGGTCTAGTCTGTCTCACCAAGTATAACGTCCCTCAGCCATTAGCTGCACTATGGCTGAGGGTATTCTTTGGGTTCAGTGTACACAAAAGCATCTGCTTTCATGAACAATTTTAGCCAGGGACCAAGGACCATGTATACGCGGTTTTAATAGCGATATTGTTCAGGATATTCAGATGACCATTCTCTGAACACAGAGCACAGGATCAGATTTGATCTTTAGATAATTTATCCATAGACAAATTATAGAACGCAACAAACACGAACAGTGAAGAAGTTAACGCGACCTCTTCAGTGTATTTGTCAAAAGTCGCGATTAATTCTTCAATTAAAGGTATATGATGGAGAGAAGTAGACTCCATATTGCGTAAAATACCAATTTTATGTGGTATAATGTATGCGGACTTTATCACAAGATCAGCGCCAGCGAGATCTTGGACACCAACAACATGAGAGCTTAAAACAACAATCAGAAATAGATAGACTTTTACAAGAACTTCAAGAGCTTGAAGCCCAGGCAAAAGCGGATCTTCAAAAAGCCCTGGATCGCTTTGAAAAGCTACAAGCCTACAAGTCTGCTATGAATGGCATCAATGGCTGATAATAAGCTTCCGATAGCTTTCGCTATAATAGTTGTTGTCCTTGTGGGTAATACGAAGTCCGGAGATAAGGTCGCTTCGGCTGTTACTGTTATTCTCTCTGTCAACATCCTTTGCTTCTTCAGCCTCTGATGAGAGCTCTTTAGTCATTCTTTCATTGGCACCTGCCATTTTCAGATCTTCTTTAGCCGGTATTTCTTCTTCTGTAATTTCTTCTATTGCAATTTCTTCTGCAGCTTTTTCTTTTTTTGATATTTCTTTCGAAATTCCAGCAGAAGATGTTTCTGAAGAAGACTTATCACTTACAGATATCGAACTATCAGGCAAAGGTTCCCCATTCCTTTGACATCCGGCAAGGAGCATACTGCTTATAAGACCTATGGCTAAAAAAGCTTTTACTCTTTTCATGACTTCGCCTCACTTGAATTTTAGATGTTTATATAATTATACACTACCACATGGATGTAGATGAAATCTATGCGTTTTATAAAAGGCCAAAAGTATAGGACGAATCATATCTTACTTCAAGGGGAAAAGAAATTGCTGAGCCTTTAAGAGTGGCTTTAATAGATAAGGGACTGTCGCATGTGACAGTCCCCTATAATAGAGAGTGAATGACTATCTTGCTCTTAAAGCCACAAGATCAGGGCCTTTACCTGCAAGCATATCCTGTACGCGTTTTCCAATAAGAGTTGAATAGATAGGATGTGTAAGTATGTAGAATTGGTCTTCTTCTACGGCGTTGAACACTCTCATTCCAACAGAGTCAATCGGTATGCCTGTTAGGATAACCTGCTCAGCCCATTTCTGGCCTCTGGCAAATTCCTCACTCTGATAATAAGGATTTGAATCATCCCTATACTGCTCAGGCTTATGTCTCTCAGAATGATGCAGATCAGTCTGAACAAAGCCGGGGCAATATACACTTATGGAGATATCTGCGCCATCAGCCTGAAGATCATAGCTTACGCTTTCTGCCAAAGCGACTGCAGCATGCTTTGTTGCATGATATGCAGGCATTCCGTTCGAAGTGATAAGACCGGCCACAGAGCAGGTATTAACGATATTACAGTGAGTTCCCTGCTTTTTCATGATAGGTATTACCTTATGCATGAAATAAACATGGCTCAGGAAATTTGCATGAGTGATCCATTCCCAGTCTTTTACCGGGGTATCCCAAACTGTTCCGGGAAGAACAACACCGGCGTTGTTCATGAGAAGATCAATCTGTCCGAATTTCTCCATTACTTCATCAACTGCCTTTTCACAGTCTTCAACCTTCGTTACATCAGCCTTTATTGTGATAATTTCAGCTGCTCCAAGTGACTTTGCTTCTTCTGCTGCAGCATCAACCTCATCCTTTTCAATATCGACAGCAGCAATACGCATCCCGCGTCTTGATGCTTCCTTTAGGAATTCTCTTCCAAAACCGTTTGCAGCTCCCGTGATAAGGGCTACTTTATCTTTAAACTCTTTCATCAGTAAAATCCTCCTTTATAATGTTGAAGCTCTTCCAAGGCCGTCAGTTGTTGCTTCAGCAATTCTTCCGGGAGCATTGGCATCGCCGAGTACTATTACATTGTCAAAGTTCTCTTCAAATTTTTCAGAAATATCATTAGATCTGACACCCAGTGCAAGAACAACAGTGCCTGCAGATATCTTTGTAAGCTGTCTGTTTACTGTGTTCATCACTACAACACCTTCTTTGTCGGCTGACATGAACTGTTGTCTTGTAAGCACATCAATACCAAGCTTTTCAAATCTCATGGTAAAATCAGCTATAACGGAACGGTAGAGACCTTTTCCGATATCGCCCATCATTTCTACAAGAGTAACTTTGTTTCCTCCCTTTGTAGCGATTGTTTCAGCGGTTTCCATTCCGGTCACACCACCACCTATAACAACAACATCGCCTGTAACATCTTTTTTGCCCATAAGATATTCTTCGGCTGTGATTACATTAGCGCCATCAACACCTGGAAGAGATGGAATTATAGGTGTGCCACCTGTAGCTAAGAATACTGCATAAGGATCAATTGCCTTAACAGCTTCAACAGTAGCTTCTGTGTTCAGTTTTACTTCGATTCCGTTCTTTTCAATCCTGTAGATAAGTGAATCAAGATATGCCTGGAGTTTTTCCTTCATGATAGGCTTTGTAGCGATATTGAGCTGTCCTCCGAGAGAAGCTGCTTTTTCAAATATCACAGGTTTAAATCCACGCTCGCAGAGAGTAAGAGCAGCAACCATTCCTGCAGGTCCGCCACCGATTACAGCAACGCTTCTTCCATCACCTGTGCGCTCAATATTTGCATAGTCAACTTCCCTGCCACACTTCGGGTTAACTGCACATTTGATATGACCGCCATCTGAAAGAGATGTAAAGCAGTAAAGGCATCCGATACATTTGTTAATCTCTTTGCCGCGGTCTTCCTTAGCTTTATTAGCCCACTCAGGATCAGCAAGATGAGCTCTTCCAAGACCGATGTAATCACATACGCCTTCTTCAAGAAGCTGTTCCGCAACCTCAGGATCCTTGATATTATTTGTAGCAATTACAGGAATCTTTACATTCTTTTTAACTGCTGCAGCAAGATGCTTTTTCCAGCCCTGAGGATATGATGAAGGCTCAATAATTGTGGTTGCGGTTTCATAGATACCGCTTGAAATATTAAGCACATTTATGCCAAAACTCTCAAGAGTTCTTGCAATTTTTACAGTATCTTCGATCTTGAGACCACCCTCAACAAATTCGTCAGCAGATAAGCGAACTGAAATCAGGAACTTAGGTCCGCACATAAATCTGATACCTGTTATGATCTCTTCAAGAATTCTTATTCTGTTATCAAAAGATCCGCCATAACGGTCTGTTCTTTTGTTTGTATAAGGTGAAAGAAACTCATTTAAAAGGTAGCCATGAGCTGCATGGAGCTCAACGCCATCCATACCGGCTTTCTGTGCGATAACTGCACCTTTTATGAAATTCTTTACAAGAGCAGAGCACTCTTCAGTGGTCATTGCTCTTGGCATTTCCTTAGTTACTTTACACATAACAGCTGAAGGCGCAACAATCTGCCTTCCGCCGATTATAGATGATTTATTTTCTCTTCCGGGATGCTGGAGCTGGACAAGGATCTTGGTGCCATATTTGTGGACACGCTCAGCCAGCCTTTCAAGGTGAGGAACATGCTTAGACTCAGTTGCTCCAAGCTGGTTTGGCGTTCCGATTCCTTCTACCTCATCAACTCTTGTTATCTCTGTTATGATAAGTCCTACGCCGCCCTTGGCACGGTCTTCATAGTACTTGATTATGTGCTCGTTTGCTTCTCCTGTAGGAGATGCTAAAGACACACCCATTGCAGGCATAACTGTGCGGTTTTTTATACGCACGCCCCCTATACGCCCGCTTTTAAAAAGTTCTTTGTAAGCCATAAAAACCTCCTTTTATTGCGCCTAATAACTGACGCTTAATTTTGTGCATGAAACACAATATATGGTTAAAAATATATTTGCGTCTCATTTGTTAAATCAGTATAATCATACTATTAAATCTGAGATATTCATGTCCATAAATCCCATGCATGAAATTGATGATTTACATTGTGCACAGAGCACAAATAAGCGACACACACTGACAAAATCATGATTTGGAATGGTTCCGGCTAAAAGTGCAGGATTATAGAATAATCGAGTCTATACATATTTAACGAGGAGTATAAGATATGCAGTTTTCAGAACTTGCAAGTTTAATCTCACAAGAAAATGAATGCATTGTAAATGAGGGTAATTCATCAAGGGAGCTTACGCATTTTGCTTTTTTATCTGAGAATATGATAATTGATGACCCTTCATGTCTGTATATTGGCAAGGTCAACAGAAAAAAACTTCATGGAGAGATGGAGGGGAAATGCTTTCTGACGCCTACAAGAAACCTCTCAAAAGGCATTTCTTTTATCTGTATACCGGAAAGTGAAATGATGAATTGCATGAATGTCCTGACTTCAGCGTTTTTCAGAATTTCAGATACAGAGAAGAGATTTGCAAAGCTTAAGGAGAGCTTTACAAGAAATGCGCCACTTGACGAACTTATTAATAAAGCGGCACTTTTTCTGGATAGATCGATTTTGTTCATAGATCTTGGTTTTAAGGTGATTTCATACTCAACATCAGTATCTATAACGGACAATCTATGGAAAAAGTTCATAAAAAGAGGTGCATGCTCTTCTGAGTTCATAAATGCTATGAATGAACTTATGCCGGTATCTACAATGCCGGGAAGTTCTGAAGCTTTTAAGGTGAACTGTTCTGTCTCAACAGAAGAGCGACTATGCTCTCAGGTTTTTGTTGAAAGAAGACCGGCAGCATACCTGGTAATCTTAGATAATAATAAGGGTATACTTCCTTTTCACAGAGAGTATCTTGCAAAAGTCAGTGATCTTCTGGCTTCTTATGTGTCGGAGAATCATAACATTTCTCTTTTATCAGAAAGAAAAGCAGAGGAATCTTTTGTGAAACTTCTTGATGCAGATAAAAATGAGGAAAAGGATATATTAAGTACATTTCCGGAGATTAAAGAGGGAAGTTTTTGCATCGTCATAAGAGCACGTCACCACTCAAGACATGAGCTGTTTTTCATCAAACAGCTTGTTGAAGCTGCAGACCCTATGGAAACAATTTTTACATACAGAGAACTCGTTGTTATCGTAACTAATAATCACGGAATCATTGAACATATTAGGGGAAATGGTGAACTTCTCTCAAATGCTTCTGAAATTGGTATAAGTGCAGATTTTGAAAGGGCAGAGGATTTTCCGAAATGTTTTCAGAATGCCCAGGAAGCATGCAGGATAGGGAAACAGATTGGGGCAGAAGAGAAGATACATTATTACGAAAAATACCGCTTCTATCAGATATTAAATCATGTGTCTGATGTGGAGCTTCTGCGGGACTATATTCATCCTGCACTTTTGACTTTGCACAGGTATGATATCGAACATTCAACAAAGTTTGTGGAGACTTTAAAAGAGTACCTGGCTGACTCATGCTCAGTCAAAGAAGCTGCCAAAAATCTTTTCCTTCACAGAAATACCATGAATTATAGGATTGGTAAGATAGAAGAACTGACAGACATTGACTTTGATGACATAGAGACAGTTTTCAGGCTCCAGTGTTCATACAAGATAAATGCCATTTTGCATATGTTTTAAAACTTAGTGGTTTTGATCATTGTATATTAATTCCAAACAACCAGTCTTTAATATTGGTATCTCCCATAACGGCAAGTTCTACATGATGATAGCTGTTGGTAGCATCAGGAGAGCCATCAGCACCGCAAGAATTCATTTTGTCATCAGAAAACTCTGTAAAATGGACTTCTTTTGCACTGATTTTTTCTAAACCAAAGAACCATTAGAAGATGTTCGCGGGATCTGTGACTGCATTACTATCTCTGAATTTAAAAGAGAGGGGGTAGGAATTCTGTATACTGACAAGTTGAAGTATTATAGTCATCCTTTATTTGAGGACTTAGACATGCTTTCTATGAGAAGTGATATATTAACAGCCTTTATGGAAAAAAAAGACATGATTAATAATGAAATCATTCCACTAAAAGGTCTTCACAGCATCAATTGGCAGACAAAAGCTGACCATAATTGGTCTTATGGAGCTACTTCTTTGCATTTGTATTTTTCATATTTATTTGTGCATCCCCATAACAGTTAATAAGAATAAACCCTTGGCATATGTAAGATTACCGTAATGGTGTAAAAAACTCTTGGAAATTGTATTCTATCGAATATTCGGCTTTTTACAGCTTTAACTTTAGAAGTTCGGCTTTTTATACCCCTATCTTTAATTATTTTACAGTTTTAGCTTAAATCGACAGAAATTGTAGCGATAAAGTAGGTGAGTAGATATCATTACCTATGCGTATAATTTAAGATAAAAGTTTAAGATAAAATCGCAAGTTAACAATTTGTTTTCAATTCTTTTAAGTCTGGTTAAAGTTTGGTTGGTACTATAAATATGTCAGATGAAACGCAATACATAATAAAACAGATAAAGTTTCTTTTTCATAACTGGCTGTTTTGCAAGAAGACAGCCATCCTCCCAAACACAAGCCAGAGGGCTTCATATATTAGATCCTGTCGTACTCATAAAGTGCTACAGGATTTTTTGTAGTTTTAGGCGATTTTAGGCGATGGAATAGTACTTTATCACTTTTCGCAAAACCATAGTTTTTTGAAAAGTGATATGCTATAATGTTTTCGAAAGGGCTTAAGCACGCAGGAGGACAAACTATGCCAAGTAAGTCTACAAAATACTCTGATCTGATAAACAACCTTTTAAAGGATATGCCTGATTTCATCATGGATTTTGTATATAACACCGGGAAAAGTTACGCTACAAAGCTGGAGTACTGCAGAGATGCAGGTATTTTTCTGGATTTCCTGATTAATTACTTACCTGAACATGACGGAAAAACCAGAAAAGACATCACGATGGATGACCTGGCCAAAGTAAGTGTTCTGGATGTACAGCGATATCTGGGATTATACACGGAACCAGACATGCCCCTGTCTACAGCCAAAAGAAAACGTGCATCTTTGTCTAGGATGTTCGGATATTTTGTAAACATAGAGAAACTGAAGAATAATCCTGTCGCCAAAACTGATACCATACGTGTTCCCA
>JAEEGF011152770.1_pt1 | contig 15104 bp, 14 predicted proteins | sample 9134171 | NCBI WGS metagenome assembly JAEEGF01 (sample SAMN16246542, study PRJNA631951) | gut metagenome | biome: gut microbiome; feature: rumen; material: AP-attached | host: Bos | place: Iran: Karaj | collected 2018-10 | reverse complement strand
TCGTAGCCGGCAGAGAAGAGAACAAGGGAAAGAACATCGTAGTTCTTCTTCCGGATTCAGGAGACAGATATCTTTCAACACCTCTCTTTGCAGACTGATAAGAGTTTACAGAAGTTTCTTTTTCATAAAATATTAAGGTTGCTCCACGGCTCATTCGCTGTGGAGCAATTATCATAAACAAAACAGGATATGGTGGCTATGGGAAAATACGATTTTGACAGGATTATTGACAGAAAAAATACCGATTGTATCAAGTGGGACTTTGGGATGCAAAGGAAGGGCAGGGATGACCTGCTTCCCCTCTGGGTTGCTGATATGGATTTCAGACTTCCCGACGAAGTGGTAAAAGATATTTCGGACAGAGTACAGCACGGAATATTCGGTTATACGGATCCGGGTGATAAATACAGAAATATAGTAAAAGAGTGGTATGAGAGAAGACATGGTTTTACCTTTGACGGGCGAGACATAACGGTAACTCCGGGAGTTGTCTATGCAATAGCCATTGCCATCAGGGCGTTTACTGAGCCCGGCGATGCTGTTATCATACAGCAGCCTGTTTATTATCCTTTCTCGGAGACAATAGTTCTCAACAAGAGAAAAGTCGTAAATAATCAGCTTGTTTACAAGGACGGGCATTATGAAATAGACTTTGAGGATTTTGAGAAAAAGATCATTGATAACAATGTAAAGCTGTTCCTGCTCTGCAATCCGCATAATCCTGTGGGAAGAGTCTGGACCAAGGATGAGCTTACAAGGCTTGCGGAAATCTGTGACAGACATGGGGTATATGTGTTTGCTGATGAGATCCATTCGGATTTTGTTTATCCCGGATTTAGGCACACATCATTTATGAGCCTTGCACCGGAGCTCAGAAAAAGACTGGTTCTTGGAACATCTCCCAGTAAGACCTTTAACCTGGCGGGACTTCAGGTTGCAAACATCATCATTCCTGATAAGGAAATGCACAGGTCTTTTGACAGAGAAAATGAAGCTGCGGGTTATTCACAGCCCAACGTCCTTGGAATGGTTGCCTGCATGTCGGTATACACAAAGGGCGAGCAGTGGCTGGATGAATTAAAGGACTATCTCAAGGGGAATCTTGATTATGTAAGAGAGTTCCTAAATGAGAATCTTCCTGAAGTAAAGCTCATTGAACCCGAGGGAACATATCTTATCTGGCTTGATTTTTCAAAAGTAGTAGACAACCACAAGGAATTAGAGGATATTATTGTAAATAAAGCAAAGCTCTGGCTTGATCCGGGAATCATATTCGGAAAAGAGACAAAGCTTTTTGAGAGAATCAATATAGCATGCCCGAGGTCAATATTAAAGCAGGCTTTGGAGCAGCTTAAAGATGCACTTTAAGGTGATGGGGGAGTTGCTGGGTGAGTCACTGGGGACGTTTCAGTTTGACTCATTTTGCGAATCAAAATGAGTCAAACTGAAACGTCCCCAGTGACTCACCCAGTGGCTCCAAAATTCCGGGAGGAGACATAAATGGAAAATTACAGCATAGAGACGGTCTGTCAACTTAATGACAGATCAATTGCAGATCAGTGGGGAGCTTTGAGTTTCCCGATATATCAGTCGGCGACATTCGCTCACAGGGGATTGGGCGAGAGCACCGGCTTTGATTACACAAGGATGCAGAATCCTACAAGACAGCAGCTGGAGTACGTGGTTGCTCAGCTTGAACACGGAACTGATGCAATGGCTTTTGCCAGTGGGATGGCAGCAGTTGCGACAGTGATGGAGCTGTTTAAGCCGGACGATCATTTTATAGTTGATTCCGATCTCTACGGCGGAAGCATAAGGCTCTTTAACGAGATCAGTAAAAAGAACGGTCTTACCTTCACTACGGGAGATCTAAGCAGCGGGGATTACAGATCTCTTTTCCAGAATAATACCAGGGCGGTGTATCTCGAGACACCCACCAATCCGATGATGAACGTGACGGACATCGCAGAGCTGGCTGTGGAGGCTCACAAAAGGGATGCACTTCTTATTGTTGACAACACGTTCCTGTCACCTTATTTTCAGAACCCGCTTGACCTGGGGGCTGACATTGTCATTCACTCGGGCACCAAGTTTCTGGGAGGACACCACGACACAATCGGCGGATTTGTTGTTGTTAAGGATAAAGAACTTGATGAGCGCCTGCGCTTTATCTACAAGACAACAGGTGCAGGGCTTTCACCTTTTGACAGCTGGCTGATCCTGCGCGGTATCAGAACTTTGTCGGTAAGACTGGACAGAGCACAGGAGAACGCTTTCAAAATCGCTGAGTATTTAAAGAGCAGCAAGTACGTGACCAGGGTCATCTATCCGGGACTTCCCGAGCATCCCGGTTACAAGATTTCTTCGAAGCAGGCCAGAGGCTATGGAGCAATGCTCAGTTTCGAAGTTGAGTCAAAAGAGCTTGTGGAGCATATCTTAAAGAACCTCAAACTTATATACTTTGCTGAGAGCCTTGGGGGAACTGAGACGCTTGTGACTTATCCCATTACACAGACACATGCCGATGTGCCAAAGGAGCTTTTGGCCAAGAATGGAATAACAGACAAGCTTTTAAGACTTTCGGTAGGAATTGAAAACGCGGACGATCTGATTGCAGATCTTGAGCAGACCTTCGCTTCATTCTAAGAATAAAAAATGGTCCCTGGGGACGGGGTCAGCGGTTCATTTTCAGAATATTCTGAAAATGAACCGCTGACCCCGTCCCCAGGGACCATTTTGGCTTTCTTATTTCTCGGATTTTTATACTTTATTGATTTAAAGATGAAAAGTGTGCTATCATGTTCAAAAATATTTCCTGTAAGGAGTTTTAACATGACAATACTTCAGCTGAAATACGTTATTGCTATTGACGAAGAGTGCTCGATGAGAAAGGCTGCAGACAGGCTCTATGTTTCACAGCCGGGTCTTTCAAGTGCGGTAAGGGACCTTGAGAGTGAGCTTGGCATTCAGATATTTGAAAGAGTCCACAACGGCGTGGTGACGACAGCTGCCGGAGCTTCTTTTATTGCTTATGCAAGAAATGCCGTGGAACAGTTTGAAAAGGTCGAGGACAAGTATCTTAATTCCAAGAATGAGAGACCTACATTCTCAGTATCCATGCAGCATTACACCATAGCTGTAGATGCCTTTATAGATACGGTAAAAGAGTTTGATCTTCCCGAGTATCAGTTTTCAATCCGTGAAACACAGACAAGTGAAGTAATAGAAGATGTTAAGACCTTAAAGAGCGAAGTGGGCGTAATTGCTCTCAGCGATTTTAACAAGGCGACATTTAAGAAGATATTTGTGGATGCAGCGCTGGAGTTCCATGAGCTCTTTTCCCGCGACACATACGTATACCTCAGCAAGGATCATCCTCTGGCTGATGCAAAAGAGCTTTCGCTTGATGATCTTCAGGATTACCCCTGCATGGTATTTGATCAGGGAGACAACACCTCTTTCTACTATAGAGAAGAAGCCCTGGCAACATATGACTACAAGAAAGTGATCTCTACCAACGAAAGAGCCACATCCATCGAGCTTATGCTCGGACTTGACGGATACGCTGTCGGCGCAGCAATGCTCGGCGAGGGCAAGACGTCATCCGATATCCATGTTATCAAGCTCAAGGAAGATGAGATGCTGACCTTTGGCTACATCACCAGAAAAGGCCAGGAGCTCAGTGAAATGGGCAGAACCTTTGTTGAGAAGCTTGAGAGACATAAGGAAGTCTGATCACCCTATAAGCTTTATTTATCGGCGTCTATAATTCCCTCGATATTGCAAGGGTGCAATCAGAGGGGTATATTATAGTAAATCAAAGAAAACAAGACATGAACCGCTCAACCGGGCGGAACGAGGAGGGAAAATTATGAAAAAGAAAGTATTGGCAAGCCTTGTACTTGCAACAACACTGGCTCTTGGAGCCCTTACAGGTTGCGGCGATACAGCACCTGCTCAGACTACAGACAACACTACAGAAGCAGCTCCTGAGGCTCAGGCAGAAGCTCCCGCAGAGGCAGAAGCACCTGCTGCAACAGATTCAGGTGACAAGAAGATCACAGTCGGTGCAACACCTGTACCTCACGCAGAGATCCTTGATAACATCGTAAAAGAGGTTCTTGCAGAGGACGGATGGGAACTCGAGACAGTAGTTTTCTCAGATTACGTGCTTCCTAACACATCACTTGAGCAGGGAGAGCTTGATGCTAACTACTTCCAGACTCTTGGTTACATGAACCAGCAGAACTCAGATGCAGGTCTTCACCTTACAGCAGTAGCCGGCATTCACATCGAGCCAATGGGTATCTACTCTCAGAAGTACAAAGCCCTTTCAGAGCTTCCTGATGGCGCAACAATCGGTATTCCTAACGACCCTGATAACGGCGCAAGAGGACTTGACCTTCTTGTTCAGAAGGGACTTCTTGTTTCAAAGGGTGACTTCGGAACAGATCCAAGCTACACAGAGGATACACTTACCAAGGATAAGGATGCTAACCCTCACGGATATGTGATCACACCTCTTGAGGCAGCAAACCTTCCACTTTCACTTCCTGATCTTGATGCAGCAACAATCAACGGAAACTACGCACTTGAGGCAGGTCTTCCCGCTGAGTATCCTGCACTTGATATCGAGACTTTTGATGATGAGACAACAGTAAAGAGAACAAACTTCCTTGTTGTTAAAGAGGGCAACGAGTCTTCAGAGAAGACACAGGCTCTTATCAAGGCTCTTCAGTCTGATAAGGTTCAGAAGTACATCGACGATACATATAAGGGAGCAGTTATTACCTCTTTCATTGACGCACAGTAAACAATTAGCCATAGCCATAACATAATAATCCTACCAAAGAGAAAAGACACACTGCCCATTTGCAGAGTGTCTTTTTCCTTGTAATGCGTAACTGCGCGTGTTGTGGTACAATAAAGCATGTTTAGGGCAAAAGAGCTCTTATCAAAATCAGATTGGAACGAAACGAAATGATAACTATTAAAAATGTTAAAAAGACCTTCAACAGAACAGAGGTGCTAAAGAACGTCTCCATGGATATTGAGAACGGAGAGATCTTTGGAATAATCGGTCAGTCAGGTGCCGGAAAGTCAACACTGCTCAGGTGCATCAACGGACTTGAGACCTATGACAGAGGAGAGATAAGGGTAGATGGTACGCTGGTTAACGTCAAGAACAAGAGCGAGCTTCGTCTTTTACAGAAGAGAATGGGCATGATATTCCAGAGCTTCAATCTTCTTGAGAGACTGGATGTATACCACAATGTGGCTCTTCCCATGAAGTTTTGGGGGATTCCTACCAACACTCCAGAGGCAAAAGAGAAGATCATGAATCTCATCAAGCTTGTCGGCCTTGAAGAAAAGGTACATGCCAAGCCCCGCGAGCTTTCCGGAGGACAGAAACAGAGAGTTGCCATAGCAAGAGCGCTGGTTCTTGACCCGGAGATCCTTCTTTGCGATGAGGCTACAAGTGCGCTTGATCCGGAGATTACAAAGGGAATACTTGCTCTTTTGCAGAAGATCAATAAAGAAATGGGCATCACTATCGTGGTGGTTACTCATCAGATGGAAGTTGTTAAGCAGATATGCCAGAGAGTGGCTTTCCTCAGCCACGGTCAGATGCTTGCCATAGGTAAGCCCGAGCAGCTTTTCGTATGGCCCAAGGAGAGGGAGATCAGAGACTTCCTTCGCGAAGAGTCAGACAAGCTTCCTACTACAGGCATCAATCTAAAGCTCTTTTTCTTCGGAGAGGGCAATCAGAGGCCTATCGTAACTCAGATGTCTCAGGAGCTGCAGACGGATTTCAATATCTGCTGGGCTAAGCTTGAGGACTTCAGGGAAGATGTTTACGGAAGCCTGGTTCTCAACATGGAGGAAAAAGACCTTGAGAGAGCCTGTGCGTTCCTGGATTCCAAGGGCGTAACCTGGGAAGTAATCAAATAAGAGAGTAACTCATTTCGGAGGAAATACAGATGTTAGAACAAATACTTAATCCCGCCATTTATCCAATAATTCTGCAGGCGTTCTGGAAGACACTTGTCATGGTTTTCTGGTCAACGCTTTTCTCGGTGATACTTGGATTTATTCCGGCGGTTATACTTACACTTACAGCACCTGGAGGACTTAAGCCGAACAAGATTGTTTACGGAATTCTGAGCTTCATCGTCAATGTATTCAGAAGCTTTCCGTTTATCATCCTGCTGGTTATCCTGATTCCTTTCACAAGAGCGCTTGTTGGAAAGTCAATCGGAACAACAGCAGCGATCGTTCCGCTTACAGTATCTGCAATTCCTTTCATCGCAAGGGTTTTTGAGACTTCTCTTCGTGAGACCAATCCCGGTGTTATCGAGGCAGCAAGATCTTTTGGCGCATCAAACTTCCAGATACTTATGAGAGTTTATGTAAAAGAGTCTATTCCGAGAATGTTAAACGGAATCGTACTTCTTATAATTTCACTTGTTGGATACTCAGCTATGGCAGGAACTGTCGGAGGCGGCGGTGTCGGTGATATCGCTATCCGCTACGGTTATCAGCAGTACAAGACTGAATACCTGATCGTGTGCTCGGCAATTCTTATCATCTTCGTTCAGGCAGTTCAGGCACTCGGAAACCTGATGTACAAGAAGATGAGCTGATGAACAGAAGATTTTGATGGATCGTTTTTGCAATCTCAGAGGAGGTGCATATTATGAACATTAATATTTGGCTTGGTATATTGATTCCTTTTGCCGGAACTGTGTTGGGATCGGCCATGGTTTTCTTTATGAAAAAAGAGCTTGGCGGTCAGGTACAGAGAGCTTTGACCGGATTTGCCAGCGGAGTCATGGTGGCAGCATCCATATGGAGCCTTATTGTTCCCGCACTGGAACAGGCAGAAGGTATGGGAACCTTGTCTTTTGTTCCTGCTGCTGTGGGTTTCTGGATAGGAATACTGTTCCTGCTGTTCTTGGACTGTGTGATACCGCATCTGCACATGAATGCTGAGAAGGCAGAGGGCCCGAAGTCCAAGCTGCAGAAGACGACAATGATGGTTCTGGCAGTTACACTTCACAACATACCTGAAGGAATGGCGGTAGGTGTTGTGTTTGCAGGACTTATGTCCGGAAGCGCACCTGTTACGGCAGGTGGAGCACTGGCTCTGGCACTTGGTATTGCAATTCAGAACTTCCCCGAGGGAGCAATCATATCCATGCCTCTTCACTCAAAAGGAAAAACCAAGTTCGGTGCATTTATGGACGGAGCTTTGTCCGGTGCAGTAGAACCAATCGGAGCGCTGCTTACGATATTTGCAGCCAGACTCATTGTGCCTGCAATGCCGTATCTTCTGAGTTTTGCTGCAGGTGCCATGATGTACGTTGTAGTAGAGGAGCTTATCCCCGAGATGTCTGAGGGTGAGCATTCCAACATCGGTGTAATCATGTTTGCACTTGGATTTACGCTTATGATGGCACTGGATGTGGCACTGGGATGATACGAGCCGGGGAACCGGTCGGGGAGAACGGTGGAGGATTTTAATGAGAGATTTTGATGCAGTGGTTTTCGATATGGACGGAGTTATCTTCGATTCCGAGAGAGCCGTGCTTGACAGCTGGTATGTCGTTGCAGACAGGCATGACCTTGGAGACATAACAGAGGCGTTTTTAGCATGTACCGGAGTTAATGACAGAGAGACCAAACAGATAATGCTTCGCTACTATGGAGAGGATTTTCCGTATGATGAGTACGCCAGGGAGGCTTCCGTGATCTTTCATGAGAAGTACGACGGTGGCAAACTCCCCATGAAGAGCGGGGTAAAAGAGATCCTGACATTCCTTAAAGACAGCGGCAAAAAGATAGCGCTGGCTTCATCAACAAGAAGACCTGTGGTGGAAGCTGAGCTCAGGGATGCAGGTCTTTTGGACTTTTTTGATGAACTTGTAACAGGGGACGTGGTTAAGAGAAGTAAACCTGACCCTGAGATATATCTTCTGGCATGTGAGAAGATAGGCGTTGCACCTGAGAGATGCTACGCAATTGAGGATTCATACAACGGAGTAAGGTCGGCTGCAGGCGGAAGCCTCCGCCCTATCATGGTTCCGGACCTTCTTCCTGCCAATGATGAGATGCAGAGCCTTGTGGAGGCTGTTCAGGAGAGTCTGCTTGATGTTATCGGCTATTTGAAAGCTGAATGATGGTGCATTTTATGGACGATGGATTAAGGAATAAATACGACAGGCTTTTGGAAATACTTAAGGGCTACGGCAGCGTGGCTGTTGCCTTTTCAAGTGGAGTGGATTCGACATTTCTTTTGCATGCTGCAAGAGAAGCGCTTGGAGACAGGGCGGTGGCGCTTACTGCAAGCTCCTGCTTTGTGCCAGAGAGAGAAGTTGCTGAGGCGAGACAGTTTTGTGAGAGAATCGGAGTAAGGCATCTGGTAGCGGAGGTTGATGTGCTGGCTATCGATGGAGTGGCAGACAATCCCAAGGACAGGTGCTATCTTTGTAAGAAAGCGCTATTTCAGGGATTTATTGATACAGCTGAGAGTGAGGGGCTGGCGGTTGTTGCTGAAGGTTCCAATGTGGATGACGAAGGTGACTACAGACCGGGGATGAAAGCTATCGCCGAGCTTGGCGTAAAGAGTCCGCTGAGGGCAGCAGGACTTAAGAAGCAGGAGATCAGAGACTTATCAAAAGAGTTTGATCTTCCCACCTGGGATAAACCGTCTTTTGCCTGCCTTGCCAGCAGGATTCCTTATGGAGAGAGGCTTACAAATGAGAAGCTTCGTATGGTTGATGAGGCGGAGCAGTTTCTTTTGAATAAAGGATATCGGCAGTTCAGGGTAAGAGTTCACGGAAGCGGTGCGCCGCTGGCCAGGATAGAGCTTTTGCCGGAGGATATTGATAAGGCGCTTGCGCCTTCAGTTCGTGAGGAGATAAATGACAAGCTTCATGAAATAGGTTTTGCGTATGTGTCTCTGGATCTTAAGGGATATCGGACAGGAAGCCTTAATGAAGTTTTGAAATAAGCTGTTATGCGACTTTTATTTAATAAAGGACTAAAAATGAAAATATACCCCGGGATAGTATCGACACTGGCTGTGATCAGTCTGGTGTCTGTGCTTGCCTGGGGTTGCGCTTTTCCCGGGGAGAAGATTTATACCTCTACCATTTTTGCCATGGACACAGTCATGGAACTGCAGATTGCAGGCAAGAAGGACTATACACCTGAGGCGGAGGAGTACATAAGGCGCCTTGAAAAAGAGCTGTCAGTTACAGATCCTGAAAGTGAGATAGCAGTTGTCAATGAAAACGGAGAGGGAAGGCTCTCTGAGGAAGTTGGAAATATACTGCAGCGTGCGCTTGATGTGTGCGAGAGAACAGGCGGAGCTTTGGATATTACCGTTTATCCTGTGCTTAAGGCCTGGGGCTTTACCACAGGAGAATATCGTGTTCCGTCTGATGGCGAGTTGGCTGAGCTGTTGTACAGTGTCGGTTACAGAAAGGTTGTCCTGGAGCGGGGAGTATCACCGGATTCAGAAGACGAGGCAGACGCAGGCAGTGGGGCACATGTCATCCTTCCGGACGGGATGGAGATCGATCTTGGCAGCGTGGCTAAGGGATACACCGGAACTGCGGTGTCAGACATGCTTCGCGAAAAAGGTGTCGAGCATGCGCTTATAAATCTTGGAGGAAATGTGCAGTGCATAGGCGGCAAGCCGGGCGGGGATCCCTGGAAGGTAGCTATCAAGAGCCCGTTTCCTGACAGTGCATCAGGTATGATAGGCGTTATGGATGCTGATGATGTTGCCATAATTACATCCGGCGGATATGAGAGATACTTTGAAGATAACGGCAAGAGATACTGGCATATCTTAAATCCTACCACCGGCAAGCCTGCTGAAAGCGGCCTTGTATCTGTTACGATTGTCGGTAAAGATGGGCTGTTGTGCGACGGACTGTCTACTGCGCTGTTTGTGGAGGGCCTTGATAAGGCGATAGAAGAGTACAAGAGATCTGATGATTTCGAGGCGATATTCGTGACTGAGGACAGGGAAGTCTACGTGACGGAAGGCATTGCAGATAAGTTTATGCTTTCCTCCGAGTACTACGACCTGCCGCTTCATGTAGTCACAAGGTGAGTCACCGGGGACGTTTCAGTTTGACTCACCCATTGACTCCGTCACGGAATTCCACAGGAGTTACTCCGAAGCTCTTTTTAAAGAGCCTGGTGAAGTAGGAATAGTTATCATAGCCGACCTTCAGGGAGATATCCCTGATGGAATCGTCTGTTTTCTGAAGGAGCTTACGCGCAAGATCAAGGCGCTTTTCTATGATGTAATTCTTGAAGCTCATTCCTGTTTCTTTTTTGAATATCTTGGTGATGTAATCGGGCGCAAAGTAGAAGAGCTCAGATAAATGCTCTCTGCTCATGTCCTCTGTGAAGTGGGCATCAACGTACTGAAGAAGCGATGTCACCGAGGTTTCGTCAATGTATATGATGTCCTGACTCTCGTCAAAGGGCATAGCTGCCATGTTTACAAGGCTGTCCAGAACATCCGGGATGTCGATGGGCTTTTTGTCTGAGCTGAGGAAGAGTCTCGGTTTGGCTGAAAACTCCTCGGAGAGCGAGTAGTAGAGCTCGCTTACAAGAGGACGCAGACTCGCCTGATATGATTCATCCTCAACAGGGATGAGGCCAAAGAGTATATAGTCTTCAGCCTGGTAGGGGAGCAGAACTCCTTTGGAAATAAAGCTGCTACCGAAGATTGATTCCATGACGGCTCTGATCCTGATGGCCATCTTGCCCCTGTCATGGTCAAGCTTTTTGCTGCTGAACTGTATGAGACAAGCGACAAAGGAAGGCATTTCATCCTTAAACGGACGGAGCCTGCCCATGTCTGCAAGAAATGCCTTGTAGGTTATGCGGCGGTCGATGAGATAGTCGTACCAGAGCTTGGACAGAGCACTTTCTGTATCGGGCTCATCGGAAGATACTTCTGCAAGAGCCTGTCTTATTATATTTGTGAGCTCCGGGTAGTCGATGGGTTTAAGGAAATAGTGAAAACTCCTGAGCTCCAAAGCTCTTTTGGCATAAGAGAAATCAGCGTAGTTGGTGAGGAAAATAGCCGGAATGGTATTTCCCTGTTCGCGCAGGATTCCAAGAAGATCAAGGCCGCTTCCGTGGGGCATATCTATGTCGCTGAGCAAAAGATCCACAGTCTGATTGGACATGATCTCCTGAGCCTTGCCAATGTCGTTGGCGGTAAAGACAGTGGTTATCCCAAGGCTCTCCCAGTCTATATTCTTTTCAAGGGCCGCAATAACAAAGCGGTCGTCATCTACAAGCAAAATGTTCATTTAATTCCTCATTCAAACTTTTACGGGGATCTTCAGAGTGATCCTTGCTCCGTGGGGCTCAATATTGCCTGCATGAAGCTCAAAGAAATCACCGTAGAGAAGGCGCAGCCTTCTGATACAGTTCGTGATTCCGATGTGGTTTCCGTCATCGGAGATTATATCCTCGTCGTTTTGTATCTTATTAAGTATTTCATCATCAAAGCCCTGACCGTTGTCAGTGATGACAATTTCCAGAATGTCACCCGCGCCGTCTTCGGCATCCAAAAGCTTTTTAGCTGACAGAGATATCTTAAGGCTCTCACCCTCGGGCGGAGTTGCATGCTTGACGCAGTTCTCCACAAAGGTAATAAGAAGGAGCGGCGGGATATTCAGCTGATTACAGTCTTTTGGAAGATTGGTCTCATACTGCGTAGGGCGGGACAGCCTCATGTTCTGGATTGAGAGGTAGTCCTCGATATGCGTCAGTTCATTGATCAGCGGAACAAAGTTGTTGTCCACCTGGAAAAGATATCTGAAATATCTTGAGGTGAACATAAGCATTTTCTTCGCTGCTTCAATATCTCCAAGGCTCACCATGCTGTCGATGGTGGTGAGGCAGTTCAGATAAAAGTGAGGCTTTATCTGCTGCTGAAGGAAATGGATCATGAATTTGTTGTTGTCCAATTCCGCCTCGTAAACATCAATTCGAAGTCTTGTTATCTCGTGGATGAGATTCTTGAACTGGTCGTTGATCTGATTCAGCTCCTGTACGCGGCTGTCGGTAAGCACCAGCCCCTCACTGTCCTGAAGCGACTCCATTTCAGAGAGGCTCTTTGAAAAGATCTTGATAGGAAGAATTACCTTCCTGTAGCTTACCAGAACGTATCCGCCCATGATAAAGGTCAGCATAAGTGCTGCCAAAAAGACAATGAACTGTAAAAAGAAAAGTCTTCCGTAATTACCAAGTGCCAGAGAATCTATGGCAATGGTAAAGGGAAGGTCAGCTTCATCGCCGGGAAAGATCAGTCTGTTGTAGAAATTTCCTCTGAATCCGTCGGGACCTGTGCCGGTCTCATAGAAAACCTCGCCATCAGAGTTCATTGCATGAATTGCACCGTATTCACCAAGGCTCAGTGATGAGAGAGGTGACAGGATATCATCCATGGAAACAAGGCATGAGAAGATGCGATGTTCATATGTGATGCTGTAGTACAAAAAGGCTCTGTCACCTATCATGCAGGGTTCCCATGTGTAGTTGGTTCCCACATCCGACTTGATCCTCTCTTTGATCTTTTTATAAGTTTCATAATCCACCTTGATCTCAGAGGCGTTAAAAAAGATATCCTTCTCATCCCAGTAAAAGAAATACGTATACTCAGAACCTGTTGAGTACTGCATGTCACTTACACGCAGACGCAGTTCGTTGCTGGCATTTCTGAAATCGCCCATGTGACCGTCTGTGTCAAAGGCATCAAGGATCGGGTCGTGAACCACAGTCCATTGAACGAAGTGCTGTATGGCAGAAAGCTTGTGCTCTAATTCATTTTGATAAATGTTTACGGAGCTCTCCAGCGCCAGATTGTTCTGTTTCCTGATCTCGGAAAAAGAAAACCAGCTGACAACTACAAAAAGTATCACCACAGGGATGGCGAGAAACAGCGTTTTGGTCAGCATCTGGACTACGGGGTAAGAGCGCGTTCTTCCTTTATTTTTCATGACATCATTATATAGAAAAGAGATTTTGGTGGCTATAGGTTACAAATACTTTGTCCAAAAAGTGCTATGGGGTGAACGAAAAAGTGCTATTTAAAAAAATCTAAAAAAATTATTATCGATTCATGAACTAAAGGAGAGAGCAATGAATAACAAGTTCGTGAGATTTATAAAAAAGAATTATCAGTTGTATCTGCTTCTTTTGCCATCGGCAATACTGCTGTTTTGCTTCGCCTACCTTCCGATGGTGGGAATTGTGATAGCTTTTCAGAGCTACTCGCCTGCACTTGGAATTATGGGAAGCAAATTTGTGGGAATGAAGAACTTTATGCAGTACTTCAGGTCATACCAGTTTGCAGTAACCATCAAGAACACATTGGTACTGAGCGTATACAGCATACTGGTGGGATTTCCTCTGCCAATACTCCTGGCGCTGATGTGCAATCAGATGAAGACAAAGATGTTCAAGAAGGTGTTCCAGGTTGTGACTTACCTTCCGCACTTCATCTCAACCATGGTAATGTGCGGTCTTATCCTAATATTCCTGTCGCCCTCAAGCGGACTCTTTGCAAACCTGTGGAAGCTCTTCGGAGCAACATTCCCAAATCTTATGGCAAGCGCAGCAAACTTCAAGCATGTATATGTTTGGAGTGATATCTGGCAGCACCTCGGATGGGATTCCATCATCTATCTGGCAGCCCTTGCGGGAATCGATCCCACATACTACGAGGCAGCGACAGTAGACGGAGCTACAACACTTCAAAAGATAAAGTACATTGACATACCAATGATCCTGCCTACAGCCATGGTTCTTTTGATATTAAGAGCCGGAAGCATTCTTGGTATCGGCTTTGAAAAGGTCTTTTTGCTTCAGAACGTACAGAACATCATGAGCAGCGAGATCATATCAACATATGTTTACAAGATGGGTATGCAGAGCATGCAGTACAGCTTATCAACTGCCATCGGCCTGTTCAATACAGTGGTTAACGTGATAGTTCTTTTGCTGGTTAACCTGATGTCGAGGAAGCTTACAGACAACAGCCTGTTCTGATAAAGGGGAGTTAGAGATGATCAGTAAAAAGAAATTTACCCAGGACAGCGTGGTCAACATCATATTCCACGTGATCGCAGTCCTGATGATAATAGGAGTTCTTTATCCGCTGTGGTTTGTTATCATAGCATCCTTCAGTAATCCTGCGGATGTTGCCAGCGGTAAAGTATGGTTCTGGCCGAAACAATTTGATGTAAGGGGATACCAAAAGCTTTTTGAGCAGAGACAGATCTGGAAGAGCTATTTGAACACTATCCTTTATACGATAGTCGGCACGTTGGTTGCTCTGTTTGTTAATATTACTGCCGGCTACGCAATGTCCAGGAAAGACTTACCCGGAAGAAAATGGATAAACATTTTCTACATAATCCCTATGTTTGTCAGCGGTGGACTAATCCCGATCTACCTTGTTGTCAAACAGTTTGGCCTCCTTGATACCTTCCTGGTAATGGTCCTGCCCTTTGCGGTATCCACTTACAACATAATTGTGGCGCGAACCTTTTTCCAAAATTCCCTACCGGAATCGTTGTGGGAGGCAGCCCAGATAGACGGCTGCTCCACAATGAGGTATTTCGTTCAGTTCGCAGTTCCGCTTTCAAAAGCGGTCATTGCGGTTGTGGGACTCTGGACAGCGGTAGGTCACTGGAATTCATGGTTCAATGCCCTTATATATCTTCAGAATGAAGACCTGATACCTCTTCAGCTGCTTCTCAGAAGAATCCTCATCGCTAACGAGTCACTTCTCGGAGCTGCAACAGGTACCATGGCTCAGGAGCTCAGACAGCTCTCTGACATGATGAAGTACGGATCAATAGTGATTTCTACGCTGCCCATAATGATGCTCTATCCGTTTTTGCAGAAATACTTCAATCAGGGTGTCATGATCGGAGCAGTGAAGGGATAAATAGTATACAATTATAGTAGTTATGAGAAGGAGAGAGAAAATGCAGAAAAAGTATGGTTTATTGGCTGGCGCACTGGCACTGAGTTTTGCCCTTACTGCTTGCGGAAGT
>JAEEGF012161327.1_pt1 | contig 15106 bp, 8 predicted proteins | sample 9134171 | NCBI WGS metagenome assembly JAEEGF01 (sample SAMN16246542, study PRJNA631951) | gut metagenome | biome: gut microbiome; feature: rumen; material: AP-attached | host: Bos | place: Iran: Karaj | collected 2018-10 | reverse complement strand
TTTGCCGCCGAAAAACAAGACGTTTTACCATGAAAAACACAGAAGGCCCTTTTGAGGCTGATGAAATCACTGCCATCCTGGAGCAAGACCGCCTTCGCCTCAAGCATTTCACCGATGTGCCCGACCAAGTCACCGGTGAGGGAGTGGGGGAGGATCGACGGCTTGTGAAAATTCCCGACCACGATATCCCCCGACAGTGGGTGCCGGAGGAGGTGCTATCCGAGCCTGCCTACAAGGTGGTGATGGAGGCTGGCTCGGTGGCGGAACTCCTTCGGCAAAACGGAATGCAGCCCCAAAGCTCCGATCATCACCGCTTCTGCCGGCTGCTGAGGGTGGTGCGTATGCGCCACGACCCCGCTTTCGCCTTCGCCACCGTCTTCCATATCAAGGACAAGACCACCGGCGCGCTCAAGCCTTTCATTCTCAACTATGCGCAGCGGGTGCTGCTCGAAGAGTTTGAGCGGATGCGGAGGGCAGGAGAGCCCATACGCCTCGTCCTGCTCAAGGCGAGGCAGTGGGGAGGGAGCACCCTCACCCAGCTTTATATGGCTTGGATCCAGCTCTTTGTGAAGGAGGGATGGAACTCGCTCATCGTGGCGCAGACCAAGGACACGGCGCGCCGCATCAAGGCCATGTACTCCAAGGTGCTCATGCATTTTCCCAACGAGGTGTTCAGGGTGGGGCAGCTTCGTTTCTCCCCTGTGGAGCGGTCGGCGGCCGACTCCTGCATCACCGACTCTCGTGGCCGTCCCCTGCGCTCCAACGTCATCACCGTCAGCTCTTTCGAAAACTACGAGAGCACGCGCGGAAGCGACATCGCCATGGCGCACTTCTCTGAAGTGGCATATTGGCGCACCACGCCGCAGAAAAGCGCGGGTGGGCTTATCCGTGCTGTCTCCAGCGGAATTGCAGAAGGGGTGGCGTGCACCATGGAGGTCATGGAATCCACTGCCAACGGAAAGAGTGGCTATTTCTACGATGAATATCAAGAGGCGAAACTCGGGCATTCGGCACGTAAGGCACTGTTCATCCCCTTCTTCTTCATCGAGCACGACCGTCTCCCTTTCGCATCTGAGCAGGAGAGAGAGGAATTTGCCCGGTATCTGCTTGAACACCGAAACGACACTGTGGCGGGAGAGAAAACAGCGGAGCCGGGAGCCTACCTCTGGCAACTATGGGAGAAAGGGGCCACACTCAGTCATATCCGCTGGTATGTCTCCCGCCGTCGCTCTTTCCATTCACATGCGCAAATGGCCAGTGAGGCGCCGTCCGACGATGTGGAGTGCTTCACCTTCAGCGGACACCTCATGATCTCACCGGAGACGGTGATGAAGGTGGAGCGTCAGGAGAGGCGCATGCCGCTCTTTACTGGACATCTCCAAGATTCAGGCGATGAGCGGCGGCTGCGGAAGGAGGAAAACGGACCGCTCCGCATCTGGGTATATCCCGACGAACACCTTCGCACGCAGAACCGCTATATGGTGGTGGTCGATGTGGGGGGGCGCAGTGAAAGTTCCGACTTCTCCGTCATCACTGTCATCGACCGCCTCTATGCCGATGTGGAAGGTCTGCCTCTCTTCAACTGCCTCCCTGCCGACGGGCGCATGGCGCCGGGACTTCATGTGGTGGCTCGCTGGCGCGGACATCTGCGCTACGACCTCATGGCCGACATGGCTGTGGAGCTGGCGGGGTGGTACGACCAGGCGCTGCTGGTGTTTGAGAGCAATACCTTCGACAAGAAGCGGGCGGAGGCATCGGAATTCGTTGATGAGGGTGACCACATCCTCGGTATTCTCGATGGCGTGCGCAATCGCTACCGCAACGTCTATATGCGCAGTTCGAGCATGTCGGAAGACCTCAAGGAACGTAAGGTCAGCAAAGTGGGCTTCCAAACCAACCGCCGTACCAAGCAGCAGATGGTGGACCGCTTCACCGTCATGTTTGAGGACGGACTTTTCCACGACCCCGACGAGCGCTTCTATAAGGAACTCTCCATCTATGAGCAACGTCCCGACGGCAGTTATGGAAACATCGTGGGAGCGGGAAACCACGACGACATCGTCATGACCGACATGATTGCCGCCCTCGTCCATCAACAGCAGCCACGTGCCACTCTCGACTCCCCTCCCCGCCATCCACGCGCCTCCCGTCCCGCCACCATCAACGAAAGCTGGTTCTGACAAAAACAAAAAACCGTCCGGATGGCAAAAAGCAAAGCCCAAACCGTCCGGATGGCAAAAAAGCAGTCATCCATGCAGCAACAGGGTTGCTGCCTAATTCCTAATTTTAAAAAAAATGAAAGGCATCCATCGCACACCGTCGCTCCCTGCCGACGGACAACTCGACTACCTCGTCAACCTCATCCCCCACGACGGAGAACTCCGCCCAATCCCAACCACAGAGCCTCTGGCCGACACCCTCCAAGAGGGTGACGTCCTGCTCTGCGTCCATCACACCAACGCCGATGTCCCCGGCCATCGCCGCCATCTCATTGTCAAAACCACCGACGGTTCGTTCCACGTCCTCGCCTGCTACGATGCCGACGGCCACCGTTCCGTCATCGCCACCCTCTCCACCACCATCAACGCCGTGCAGCCCGCAGGCAACGTCCTCGTCATTTCCTGTGGCGACGAGGCGTCTCGACAGACCATGTATGCCGTTTTCTCTCCCCGCCACGACACCGCCGCCACGGAGAGCGGATATGCCTTCGTTGGCGCTGCCTTCCCCTCTCTCGACCTTCAGTTCCAGTTGCGCAACACCTTCGTCCAGACCTTCGCGAAAGGGGAGGACACCGGCATCGTGCTCGAGGAGAACGCTGCTGCCAAGACCGTGGACTTCACCCAGACCGTGCCCCTCTCTCCCCAGCAGGTGGAGCTGTTTAGGGGTGAGCACACCGAAATCCTCACCCTCCAGCAACCCCTGCAACCGCTCACCAGCTATAAGCTCGTGTGCCGCCGCACCACGGGTAAGGCCAAGCTGGCGGTCACTGTCTGGCTCCGCCAAGAAGATGGAACGGAGCAATATGCCGCCATGGGATTCGGACGCTCACCTGAGGTGGTCTTCGCAGCCCCTGCTGATGGGCAGTTCTCGTCCATGCGCGTCATCTTCCACGGTGAGGACTACAACTACGCCTTCCAGCTCGTGCTTCTCAGCGGAACAAGTGCAGAGACGGGACTCCTGCTGGCCGACACACCAGAGAACTTCACGGCGGTGACGGCGATGGCGAACCGCTTCATCGACCGCTACGGAAAAAAAGAGAACCGCTTCGTCTATCCTTTCCTCGTGCGCTATGCCCTCCGTCTCTACGACGGCTCTTACGTCTGCCCCTCCGCACCCTGCCTCATGATGCCCAACGTGGGACTCACACCCCTCATCTGGACCTACGGCGGACGGCCGGGCGGCACGTGGGACACCTTCACCGCATCGGTGGTGGCGCAGCTCCGCTTCCGAATCCTCCATTCCGAAGGGCTCGAACGGTGGCGAGGACTGGTCGATGGCGTGGCCATCGCCGTCTCGTCGCCCCTCTATTCCTACAATCAGGGGGCGGAATGGTCGAAAGGAAAATACCTGGTGGGCGTGGAGCGGATGAGGCTCGACGAGACAGACCGGGAGGACGACACCTGGAGCTACGGCGTGTTCGACGACGGCGACGGCACCTGCTCCGCCACCTACCTCTTCAACAAAGCCAACACCATCGGCGGCACTGATAAGGTCTATCAGCTCCGTCTTCCTGCTTTCGACAACGCACAGCTGATGGAGCGGATGAAAGAGCGGGGACTGTTCTACATTGTGAAGGAACTGGATTTGATGGAACTCCCTGAAGTCGGAGCTTGGACGGACGTGACGATGGCGGAGGGAACGCTCGACGTGCTGGAGACCCTCCGAACCCTGCCCGACGACACGCTCAGCCTCCAGCAGAGGGGTGCCGGGGTGGTGGGGCTGTTCAACGGCAGGCTCATGCTTGCCGACACCAGTGACCAGCTCTTCCATGGCTACCGGCCGGCGCTGATGAACGGGAAGGCGGGCAACAGCACCAACGGGCAGACGGAGCGCGACGACATCCGCTGCATGAAGGCGGTGGTCAGGACCGTGGAGCAGGGGAGCGAGCTTACCGCCTGCGCCGTCGATCTCGACGGGTGGTCCAACGACGCTCCGTTTGCCTGGTTCTTCTATCCAGGGCTGGCGGCCAAGTCGGTGGCGCTCTGGAGGATGACGGCGTTCGGACGGTGCCAGCGGGCTGTCTGTCAGCTCCGCCGTCATCCGCTCCTCGATGGTGCTTATTGGTTCGATGCTTTCCGTGAGCCTGAGTGGAGCGAGTGGATGGCGGTGGACAGCCTCTCGGGCGAATTGCTCAAGGAATATCAGCTGGCGGAGGGAGCGCCTCGGCTGCGCCATTCCAACCGTCTCATGCAGAGTGAGGTGTCCAACCCCTTCGTCTTCGCCAAGACAGGGGTCGTCAGTGTGGGACACACCACCATCACCGGCATGGCGGCTGCCACCCATGCGCTGAGCGAGGGCCAGTTCGGCGAATATCCGCTCTATGTATTCTGTCACGACGGCATCTGGGCCATGAGCACCGGAACCGACGGACTCTTCAACGCACGCCAGCCGGTCTCGCGCGACAAATGCATGAGCCCCCAGGCCATCATCCCAACCGACCGGGCTGTGGTGTTCGCCACCAGTCAGGGACTCAAAATCCTCAGGGGGGCGGAGGTGAGAACCCTCTCCGCACCCCTCGATGGACCAGCAGCCGATATCTCCATCCTTCAGGGTGTTGACCCAGATTTCGACTCCCTTCTTGTCCTCACACCGACAGACTTCTGCAGCCTCTTGGAAAACTGCCGACTGGCCTACGACTATCCTGCAAACCTCCTACATATCTATATTCAAAATGAGGGCGTTTCTGATGAGGACATGGAAACATCTTACAATAAAGCATCCGACCACCATTATGTGCTCAACCTGTCGAACGGAGAGTTTGCCATCTCCTGTGATGTCAACTCACCCGATGCCATCGTCAACGACTATCCAGACACCATCCTCCAGCAAGGTACCTCCCTCCGCCGATTCTCCCGCCTTCCATCCTCAGCTGTCCGCTCGGCTGTTTTCCTCACACGTCCGCTCAGCCTCTCCCGCACCCAGCAGCGTAAGTGTCTCGCCAGCCTCCACGTTCTCTGGCAGCGCCGCTCCGCCCACTCTTCCGTTCGGGTCGCACTCTTCGCATCCAACGACCGCCATTCCTGGTGGCGCCTCTCCTCACGCAACTCTCATTCCTACCGCTGGTTCCGCATCGCCGTCTTCGCCCGCATCAATGACCATGAGCGCATCTCCAACATCCTCATCAGCAGTCGTCCATAATCTCCATCTCCTTTTTCTTCCCCTCATCTGGATAGCAAGTCTAACACCTAAAATTAAAGATAGGAGCGCATTTTTTTTGTGGTGTGCCAAATTTTATCTAAATTTGCCGAGAATATCCATTGGGATACCCTTTTTCAATGATCAAATCATTACATATTGAAAACTACGCACTGATCAGCCGGTTGGACATCAACCTTCATGAGGGCTTTTCGGTCATCACCGGCGAAACGGGAGCCGGCAAATCGATTATTCTCGGTGCCATCGGATTGCTCAAAGGACAGAGAGCCGACATGCGCAGCATCAAGACGGGTGAGAAACGATGTGTGGTGGAGGCGGTTTTCAATATCTCCAATCATGAATTCCAACAATTTTTCGACGATAACGACCTCGACTACGACCCACAGGAGTGCGTGATCAGGCGTGAGTTGACCGCAGCGGGCAAAAGCCGGGCATTCATCAACGACACACCGGTCACCGCAGCCCTCCTCAAGGAACTGGGCGACAAGCTGCTCGACGTGCATTCACAGCATCAGAACCTGCTGCTCAACAACGAAGGATTCCAGATTGAAGTGCTCGACATCATGGCGGCAGACACACCGCTCCTGGCCGACTACAGGCTGGCTTACCGCCAATGGCGGAATCTTGTGGCTGAGCTGCAGGAGGCTGAGGAGGCGGCGAAAAGGAGCCACGAGGACGAGGACTATTGGCGTTTCCAGTATCAGCAGCTGGCAGAAGCGGCGCTCAACGATGAGCAGGAGCAGGAAACCCTGGAGCAGGAGGCGGAAATACTCGAACATGCTGAGGATATCCGCGAGCATCTCTATGCGGCGCAGAGCTTGATCGACGGCAATGCCTCCGACGAAGGAATATCCACCCTCTCCATGCTGAAGCAGGCCATTGCCTCACTCAACCATATCTCAGACCGCTATCAGCAGGCGGAGAGCCTGGCGGAGCGGATAGATTCCTGCTACATCGAGCTCAAGGACGTGGCAGACGAGCTGGAGGCGGCATCGTCGGGCGTGGAGGACAACCCAGAACGTCTTATGCAGGTGCAGGAACGCCTCAATCTCATCTACACCCTCCAGCGCAAGCATCATGTCGATACGCTGGCGGAGTTGATGGCCATCCGCGACGACTTTGGCCGCAAGCTCGATGCTGCCGATAACAGCGAAGAACGGATTGCAGAACTGAAGAAGAAGGCGGACGAGGCATTCACCAAAGCCGCCGGCCTGGCTGACCAACTTACAAAAGTGCGTACGCAGGCAGCACGAAAGATAGAGACGCTCATGGTGGAGCATCTTCAGGAATTGGGAATGCCGAACGTGAGGTTCTCCATACAAATCGGCTCCGACCAAGAACGCCTCATGCCGTCGGGAGCCGACAAGGTCACCTTCCTCTTCTCAGCCAATAAGAATGGCGAGTTGCAGAACGTGTCGAAAGTGGCGTCGGGGGGTGAGATCGCACGTGTGATGCTCTCACTCAAGGCGTTGATCGCCAGTGCGGTGCAACTGCCCACCATCATCTTCGACGAAATCGACACGGGTGTGTCGGGAAAGATTGCGGAGAAGATGGCGCACATCATGAACCAAATGGGAAGCAACGGAAGGCAGGTCATCAGCATCACCCACCTGCCGCAGATTGCATCGCTCGGAAGCCACCACTACAAGGTGTTCAAGGAAGATGACGATGATGCCACCCACACCCATATTGTGGAGCTGGATCCTCAGCAGCGGGTGGAGGAAATCGCGCACATGCTCAGTGGATCAGAACTCACCGAAGCGGCTCTCCAAAACGCGCGTGCGCTCCTCGGATGCTGAATCTGCTGACTGCAAGAAGACTGCGAATCCTCAAAAAGAACATCGACCACAACCGACCGTTGCAAAAGATCTCAAAAAAGAAATTATCCATTATCACAATAATGAAAAAACTGTTTTTAACCCTTTTCCTTTCAGCCGTCACGGCTTTGGCCACGGCTCAAGAGGCACCGGCACCGAAATGGCTGTCGAAAGTGCAGAAATCCATCGTATCGGTCATCGCATACGACAAGGATAAGAAAATGATACACGAAGGGGTGGGCTACGTCATCTCTGCCGACGGAGTGGCGGTGGCTGACTACTCCCTCTTCCGCGATGCTTACAGCGCAGTGGCGGTCGATGCTTCGGGCAACCAGTCCGAAGTGGAGCGGATCCTTGGAGCCGACGACCTCTACAATATCATCCGATTCCGCATCGCGTCGAATAAAACCACACCGCTCACCCTCGCTTCGTCCACTTCCACCAACCGGGGCGCCGACGTGTTTGCCATCGGCTATTATGGCAAGAGCAAAGTGAATGTGGTGCCGAAAGCCACGGTGGAGAAGAAGGAGCTCATCGACTCAAAGTATTCCTACTATTCACTCGACTCGGAGTTCGACGGAAAGCAGGTGGGTAAGGGCGTGTTCAGCACCCAGGGTGAGTTTCTCGGAATCGTACAGTCGCCGGTGGGTGGCAAATGCGGAGTGGTTGATGGGGCGATGGCGCGCGACCTCAATGTGTCGGCCATCATGACTAAGAGCAAGTCGCTGGCATACAGCAATATCTATATAAAGAAAGGACTGCCCGACAACTTAGAGGAGTCGAAGGTCTATCTCTATTTCAAGTCGCGCACTGCGGGCAACGAGGAATACATGGACCTGCTCAACCTCTTTATAGCCACCTATCCAGACAATGCCTGGGGATATCTGAGCCGTGCTACGCCTTATATCGATCTCCATCAGTTCGACGATGCCGACAACGACCTCCAAACCTACATGAAGCTCGTGGAGGACAAGAATCAGGGACATGCCGATGTGGCGAAGACCATCTACAGCAAGCTGGTCTATATGCCGGAGCCGAAATACGACAAGTGGACCTACGAACTGGCTATCGACCATGTGGACCAGGCCATCAACGGCGTGAAGGCACAACTGCCTGCAATCACCGACTCAACAAAGAAGGAACTTGCCAAGTCGTCTGAGCTGGAATATACGTTGCTCAAAGCACAGATTCTCAGTGCGAAGAAAGACGACCGCGGTGCCATCGCCATCTACGATGAGATCAATGCCGGACCTTACAAGAGCCCAGGCACATTCTATGCAAGCAGCCTCGCTCATGAGGCGGCGGGCGACAGCACCGACATCCAGATTGCCATGATGGACTCTGCCATCGCGCAGTTCCCCGACCCGAAACCACAGGAGGCGGCTTCCTACTACCTGCGACGGGCGAAAATCTACGAGAAGGAAGGTAAATACCGACAGGCAGTGGCAGACTACAACCAGTTCTGCTATCTCAACAACAATAAGGTGAGCGACACATTCTATTACGACCGAAGCCAGCTGGAGGTCAAGGCGCGGATGTATCAGCAGGCCATCGACGACATCGACCAGGCCGTGCAGCTCGCACCACAGAACCCGCTCTACCTCGTGGAGAAGAGTGCCATCCACCTCCGCGTCAACCAAATCGACCAATGCATAGAGGCGGCACAGAAATGCATAGAACTCTCCACGGATTATCCGGATGCCTACCGAATCCTCGGCTATGCCCAAATCCAGAAGGGCGACAAGGTCTCCGCCAAAAAGAACCTTGAGCGGGCCAAGGAATTGGGCGACGAGACTGCACAGGAAATCATGGACACCTACCTCAAGTAGCAGCGGATAACAACTGTCTTGACCTATGAGATTTGCTAACGCCAATTATGCCCCACAAACAGATAATCTTGCACTCACGTTAAGTGGGGACGACGCATCTTGCGTCGTGGCTACGAGACCTGCACCTTTATCCTAATTCCTAATTTTTATAATAAATGCAACATCAAATATTGACCAACGCCGTTGACCGTCTTTCCGACATCAACACCCTTTCGCGGCTCTTCGATAAGGACACACGCGTGTTCCGAATGCCGTCGGAGAAGGTGCTGGGCGAGATTGTCGATATCGCACGCGACATCATCTTCCCTTATCACTACGGAGAGACACCGGTTTATAGCGACACATTGAAATATTATATTGGAGTGAGGGTGGACAAGCTCTCAAGGCTCATCCGTGAGCAAATCGCCATCAGTCTGGAATACGACGAGGAGAAATGCTGCGACGCCAAGGAGAGGGCGGATAAAATCACCGATCAGTTCATCGACAGCCTCCCGCAGCTTCGTGCCATTCTCACCACCGACGTCGTGGCGGCTTACAATGGCGACCCGGCTGCCAAGAACAACGGAGAGATTATCGCTTGCTATCCTGTGATCAAGGCGCTCACCAACTACCGCATCGCCCATCAGCTCTTAACCCTCGGCGTTCCGCTCATTCCGAGAATGCTCACGGAGATGGCGCACTCGGAGACGGGAATTGACATCCATCCGGGAGCGCAGATCGGTGAGTCCTTCACCATCGACCACGGAACGGGTGTGGTCATCGGAGAGACTTGTGTCATCGGACGCAACGTGAAGCTCTATCAGGGTGTCACCCTCGGAGCTAAGAGCTTCCCACTCGACGAGAACGGCAACCCAATCAAGGGCATTCCGCGCCACCCGATTCTCGAGGACGATGTGGTGGTTTATTCCAACGCCACCATCCTCGGACGAATCACCCTCGGACGGGGAGCTGTCATCGGCGGAAACATCTGGGTCACCGAGGATGTGCCGCCAGGCGGACATGTGGTGCAGGGACGGAGCACCCGAAACTGATGAGTTGAAAATACAAAAACAAACCCATAATAATTTTTTATGTCTGACTTTAAAATCATAGCCAAGACATTCCAGGGGCTGGAAGAAGTGCTGGCGAAGGAAGTGACCGAACTGGGGGCCGACAACATTGAAATCGGCAACCGAATGGTGTCGTTCACAGGAGATCAAGAAATGCTTTACAGGGCGAATTTCTGCCTTCGTACGGCCGTGAAAGTGCTCAAACCCATCAAGGAGTTCAAAGCCACTGATGCCGATGAGGTGTATGAGGTGGTGAGGCAGATGGACTGGGAAGACTATATGGACGTGAAGCAGACGTTTCTCGTCGATGCCGTCGTCTTCTCTGACAACTTCCGCCACTCTAAGTTCGTGGCATACCGCGTGAAGGATGCCATTGCCGACTGGTTCCGCGAGAAACGGGACGAGCGGCCGAATGTCAGCATCAGCAACCCCGACATCAGGGTCAATGTCCATATCAGCAACGACCTCGTCACCATCTCGCTCGACAGCTCGGGAGAGAGTCTCCACAAGCGCGGCTACCGCACTGGCACCGTGCCGGCACCAATCAACGAGGTGCTCGCAGCCGGCATCATCATGATGACGGGGTGGGACGGACAGTGCGACCTCATCGACCCGTTCTGCGGCTCAGGAACCATTCTCGTGGAGGCGGCGCTCATCGCCCTCAACATCTATCCTGGTGTGTTCAGGGAGGAGTTTGGATTCGAGCGCTGGAAAGACTTCGATGAAGACCTCCTGGAGCGAATCTACAACGACGACAGCCAGGAGCGGGAGTTCGACCACAAAATCTATGGATACGACATCAACCGCAACGCCGTGGCAACGGCAATCGACAATGCTCGCTCGGCTGGAGTGAACAAGGTGGTGGACATCATGCAGCAGGACTTCTATGAGTTTGAGCAACCGCAGCAGCCGGCCATGATGATCACCAACCCGCCGTATGGCGAGCGCATCACCACCGACGACATCCTCGACCTCTACAAGACCATCGGTTCCCGACTCAAACAGAATTTTGTGGGAAACGACGCGTGGATTATAAGTGCCCATGAGGAGTGTTTCGCTGCCATCGGATTCCGCCCTTCCACCAAAATCGCACTCTACAACGGCTCCATCCCTTGTGAGTTGCGCAAATATCAGGTGTTCGACGGAAGGCTCAGCGACCGCCGCGAGGAAGGCCTCGACATCAAGTCGGAGGAGGAGCGCAAGCGGAATGCCAAGTTCAAACCGCTGAAAATGAAAGGCGACGGAAACGACTTCGACGGCAAGAGTTGGCGTCAGGAGGGCTCACGCGACGACGAGCATTATTTCAAGTCGAGACCCGACAAGAAATTTGGCGACAAGAAGTTCGGCGACAAGCGCGAGCGCCGTGGACAGAAAGAGGAATTCAAACCGCTCTTCGAAGGAGATTTCGACCATCATGTCAGCCGCCACAGCTTCAAGTGGGGCGACCGAAAGGCTGACTACCAGAGCGACGACCGCAATATCTACGACCGCGAGGATTATGCCGCATCTTTGAAGGAGCGTACGGGTGGCGACCGTTCGGAGCGCAGGGAGCGGACTGACCGCAAGCCTTTCGACCGTAAGGGATCTGACCGCAAGCCGTTTGGAAAAGGTCCGGGACGTGATGGTGGACGCGGAGGAAAAGGCGGACGCTCAGGACGCGACGACCGAGGCGGCAAGTTCCGCAAGTGACTTACGGATGTGGCGGAGCGCCACCGGTTTGCGCATCGCCTCTTTTTCTGATATACCCGGCGGGTTGACACATCTCACGGCGCTGAAGCCGCTGGAGAGGAGTGTCGGCCCGTCGTTCGTTTTTCCGGCGATGAGCACCGTGGGCTTGCCTTGGCTTTTGCAACGCTCCAAAATCCGCTGGGGAAGTTTGCCCAGCAGCGTCTGCCGGTCGGCACTCCCTTCGCCAGTCACGATGAGGTCGGCATCGGCAATCTGACGGTCGAATCCCAGCAAGTCGAGCAGCAGCTCTGCGCCTGACCGCACCTCAGCTCCGAAATGCTGCATGAAGGCATAACCCAGTCCGCCGGCGGCTCCGGCGCCAGGCTTGCCTGAACAGTCATAGCCCATCTGTGCTTTGTTGTGCATGGCGGTTTCTTGGCTTATCGCTTCCAGCTGCTCCACCTGTTCGGCTGTGGCGCCTTTCTGAGGGGCAAACAGCCGGGCGGCTCCGTTGGGACCGCACAGCGGGCTGGTCACGTCGGTGGCCACCACATACCGCACCTCATCTCTGAAGGGATGGATGGTCTCGGCATAATCCACATCCATCTGGTCTTCTATCCCTTTGAGCATACCGCGGCCCACATCGCTGGTGCCACTGCCGCCCAGACCAACCACAATCTCCCGGCACCCGCCTTCCACTGCCTTGAAAATCAGCTCGCCCAGCCCGTAGCTGGTGGCTCGGAGCGGGTTCCGTTCGCGCGGCTTCAGCAGGGGCAGGCCAATCACCTTGGCACTCTCGATGTAGGCGGTCTCTCCTTTGCGCAGGTAGCAACTCTGGATGGGACGCATCAGTGGGTCGTGCACCTCGCAGCTCACGTATTCGCCACCCACAGCCTGCTCCAGGGCGGAGAGCCATCCTTCGCCCCCGTCGCTCATCTCAAGGCATACCACCTCTGCGTCCGGACACACATCCAGCACGCCCTGTCTCGCAGCCTCATTGGCCTCTGCCGAACTCAGGCAACCCTTAAACGAATCTATGGCTATAACTACTTTCATCTCTTCATCATTACTAAAAGTCAAAGATAATAAAAATCATTGATACTTGATGAAATAAGTGCTGTTTTTATCATTACTTAAAACAGAAAAAGCGTTGAAGGAAGGACATCATCCTCTCACACCAAATATGCCCCACAACCTAAAATGTGGTAGTACGTTAAGTGGGGACGAACTCCACTCGCAGAAGATATTTTGATATCTTCGGTGAGGGGAGGTGGTGCAGAACTCGGCAGGTGCTAGGCTAGGATACGACGCCGACGCAACTGACGCTAAGTTCAAAGGGGTATGCATCCTGCGTCGTTACAGCGGGACCTACTCCAAGTGCAGTGCCATCCGCTTATAGTGACTTACTTTATGTATGTCCGAAAATCTAAATTTGGAACACAGAACTGAATACCCTATTTAATTTGCATAATTCAGATACACAAACACAGGGTAGTGGTCGGAAGGCAAACGGCGGTTAAAGCGGTTTTTCTTCTTACCTGCCGTCCAGTAGGTGTTCGTCAGGATGCCATAACGCTCAATCTGAAAATCTGGGCTTACAAAGATGTGGTCGATACGACCGGAAATCTTCCGGTCTTGTTTGTAGTCGTTGAAGGTGCCGTTCTCAGCAAATCGAAGGCGGCTGTGCTCATAGCAGTCCAGAAACCTGCCACAATGGGATACTGCTTGATAGGAGGCATCACTTTGTGTGGAGTTGAAGTCGCCACACAGAATTACAGCGCCATTTCCGCCCGTCAGACTCTCAATCCGCGATAGCACAAGCTCAACCGAGCGACGGCGGGCTTCCTTTCCTTCGTGGTCGAGGTGTAGGTTGAAAAAATGGAAGGTGAAGCCCGTACGGATATCCTCAAACTTTCCCCATGTGCATATTCGGATGCACGCGGCATCCCATCCCTTGCTCGGCTTTTCGGGGGTGGGCGACAGCCAGAAATGACCGTCGGCAAGCAGGTGCAGGCGTTTCGGATCATAGAAGATAGCGGCATATTCGCCTGAATCCTTTCCATCGTCTCGGCCGCAACCCAGATAGGCATACCCGTCAAGATGCTTCAACATGTCCTTAAGCTGGCCTGACAATACCTCCTGAGCACCGAAGATGTCGGGATGTTCATAGTTCAGCTGGTCGCAAACCACGGCGCAACGACGTTCCCAGCCATTCCCTTTTTTCGTGTCTTCATCGTTCTGATAGCGGATGTTGTACGAACCCACATGAAGTTGCTGGCTCCAGATATGGGAAGAGGGACATATCATGAGGATGAACAAGAGGAATATTCTCATAGTGAATGGATTTTTTGTTTGCAAATATAGAGAAAAATAATAAAAGTTTGTATTTTTGTAAAAAATAATGGCATGAAAAGATTTCTCTTTCTATATCTTGCCCTCCTTTTGATTGCGCCACGGATGATGGCGGAACCGGTGGACTATGTGAATGTGCTTATGGGAACAGACTCCAGCAGAGATTTCTCAGCAGGCAACACCTATCCGGCTATTGCCTTGCCTTGGGGCATGAACGCATGGACTCCTGTCACAGGAAAGATGGGTAGCGGATGGCAATACACCTATAATGCCAGGAAAATATACGGATTCAAGCAGACCCATCAACCTTCACCTTGGATCAACGATTATGGGCAGTTTGAGGTGATGGCCACTTGTGGAAAACCAGTATTCAGCGAGGACAAACGGGCATCGTGGTTCTCACATAAGGCAGAGGTTGCCACACCCTATTATTATAAGGTCTATCTGGCTGAATGGGATGTCGTGGCGGAAATCGTGCCAACCGAGAGGGCGGCATGCTTCCGATTCACTTTTCCTGAAACTCAGCAGGCAAATATTGTGGTCGATGCATTCGATGGGAAGGCGAGAGTCGATGTGAATGCTGAGAAACATGAGGTCACTGGATTTTCCGTGAGAAACAGCGGGGGTGTCCCCAACAATTTCCGAAATTTTTTCGTGATGAAGCTTAACCGCAGTTTCAATGTGGTAGAGACTGAAGATTCCAAACGTAAAGGGGCGGTGATCACCATGGCGACAAGGAAAGGGGAGCAGGTGGAGTTGCGTGTGGCATCTTCGTTCATCAGCCAGGACCAGGCATGGAGAAACTTCAGGGAACTTGAGGGATTATCCTTTGAAGAAATCAAGAATAAAGGAAGAGAAAGATGGAATGAGGTCCTTGGAAAAGTTTGCATTGATGAGAAGGAGAATATCGACCATCTGCGCACCTTCTATTCTTGTCTCTACAGGGCATTGCTCTTCCCGCGCCGATTCTATGCGTTCAATGATAAGGGAATGCCGGTGCATTACAGTCCATATT
>JAEEGF010266782.1_pt1 | contig 15109 bp, 14 predicted proteins | sample 9134171 | NCBI WGS metagenome assembly JAEEGF01 (sample SAMN16246542, study PRJNA631951) | gut metagenome | biome: gut microbiome; feature: rumen; material: AP-attached | host: Bos | place: Iran: Karaj | collected 2018-10 | reverse complement strand
AGAAACCACATTTTCCGGCGCAGTGATCTTTAATCCATCACCAATAGCGAACATCCATCCAAGGAATTGACGGCTTATCGCAACAGTTACTGTTGCAGTAAAGTGATCATCATCTACCGGCTTGATTGATACATCATCGCCGAACCTGTCAATCACAACACCGACCAAATCATTTCGTCCTTCTAAAGTAACCTTTGTTGGCTCGCCGCCATACATGCCGAACAAGCTCTTTGTGTACTTCGGTAAGTTGAACTCTTTGTATTCTTTTCCACCCACACGTTCCTCATCCAAGGTTTGTAAGCTGACCATCTTATCGACGCGATAGTGCTTAATCTTCTGCTCATTAGCATCGAAAGCGACTAAATAGTAGTTTTCGTCATCCCACATCAACCCCCATGGACTGACGGCATACCAAGCGCCGTCCCTTCGGAGCTTCATTTCCTTATTGACTGTCCATTGAAAATAATGAAACCGAACCTGCTTGTTTGAGTTTATCGCTTCATGGAGCGTATCGACGTTATAATAAATACGCTCATTCATAGTCTTGATTCGACCGGAGATAAACACCTGTCGTTGCAAATGTTTCGCATCATATTTGCTGCCGAGGGATTCAATTTTCTTTATCAAATCATTGCTTTTCCTTGCAGACAGGAATTTGGCGCTTTGAACGCTGTCCACTAGTAGTTTCAGCTCGGGAAGTTCAAACTTTCGACTTCCAATATGGTAATATGTCTCACGTCCCACCTGCTCCGAAAGAATATCTATGCCGAAAAGCCGCAGATTCTCAAAATCTGAGTACATGGTTTTACGATCCACACTAATGCCATACGCGCTTAGCTTGGTATTAAGGTCCTTAATCGTAAGGCCATGATTATCGTCCGTTTCTTCAGACAATACTTTTAGAAGATATAGCAACTTAATTCGTTGGTTCTCGCTTTGCGCCAAAGCTATGTCCTCCTCCTCCAGATTGATAAAAGTATATCAAACCGGTTCACAAAAAACAATATAATCGAGGGGAAACTTTTGGACAGCATTTCGATTATTCTATAGATGTAGAGAAGAAAAAGCAGGCCAATTCTCTATAGTTTAAGAAGGAGGAAGTCGTACCGTGAAACTGATCCAAACGAAATGCCCGCAATGCGGCGCAAATATGGTCTTCAATGCTGCCACTCGAAAAGTCGTGTGCGAATACTGCGGAATGACCCTCCTTGTTGATGAGGGCATTACCTCAGTACGGTGTGTCAATGCCGAAGAAGCAGGATACAACTTTGAAAAAGGTCGAATCAGAGCGCGTACAGAGCTAGCAGCACCTGCGCCTCAGATCGTACATCATGTTCACCATTATGAGTATCCTTGCGAGGAACCCATTGTGGAAGAGAAAAAGCCTAATCGGTGGTGGTTATGGCTGATAGGATGGTTGGTAATATTCCCCCTGCCCGCAACGATCTTGATCCTTCGATCTGAGAGAATGGGCTGGTTCTGGAAAATGATACTCATCATCAGTGTGTGGGAGATGTATCTTCAGTTCTTCGGCTTAGGAGGTTAACGTGCCGAGCTCTAACTAATCTAAGAATAAATGCAGGAGGAAGAAATAATGAGAATCGTTGGATTTGGCCAGGATGATTCTAAGCAAGAGGTCACGCAGCAGAACAGAACTGTCACAGTCGCATCACCTGTGCGTTCCCTTGTTTCAATCAACTTTGATCGGATGAACAAGCCGCTTACCTACTACAACGATCAATTCGATTTGAAGCCCGGAGACCGTGTGTTTGTGACCGGAAAACTGGAAGGCGAGATCAGAATCGTTGAATCTGTGACAACGAAGTTTAGGATTCGTATTTCGGATTATCAGAGAGTGCTCGCCATCGCTCAAACTCCGATCCACGGAACATACTTCTCGACAGGCGATATGATGCTCTCTTACGATTCTGAAGCGTTATCATCCGATGACTTCCACCAGTGGTTCCTTCCCCCGGTAGAGAAGGCCGAAGAACCTGAAGATGAGGTCATCTTCGGAGACGGATTCGAGATTGTCATGGATGACCCCTCTGCTTCTGACGGGTTCGATCCTGCTGTCTTTGACCGTGCAATCGACTATTGCCGAAGCGGAAGAATTGGGTATATCTCAGTACGCAACGGAGTCGGTAAAGCTTTTATTTCCGGTTCTCACTGGTATGAGGTTGACTTCCGGTTGGCTGGCAATGTAGTAAAGGAAGCGTATTGCGACTGTCCCTACGCAGGTCTTTGCAAACATCTTCTCGCTGTAGCCGTTATGCTGAACGCCAAGCAGCATCATAACGAGATAGACCTTTCACGAAACTTTACACTCGTGGAATCCAATCGTTTCTGGAATATGGCTCGACACACACGGCAGACCGTTACACTCTGATAACTGTTCGACAAATGTAACATCTTCCGTGTAAGAATAGAAGATACAATAAGCGAGGTGAACAGAAAATGACAAATAAAGATAAACTGATTCAGAAGTTGGAGAAAATGACACCGAAAAGGTTAGCTGAGTTTTTGAACGATACAGCGTCTGCGGAAATAAACGACTTGATCTGCAAACAATGCCTGAAGGCAAATAATGATGAGTGCCTCATGGAATTACGGCATTTGAAAAACTGCCCAAGGAAGATCTCTGATTGGCTTCAGGAAGAAGCTTGCTAAAGGAGAAAACAACTATGATGATTAGTCCTGACACATTTATCAAAGAACACGTTGAAGATTCATACTCTGAATTGCTTCAGCTGCGCGACGAACTCATAAATGAAGTACGTGCGTTTGAGCAGAAGACACTGCCGGATCAAGCATGGATGATGCTGCCATCGCCGCAGGTTGTTTATCAATGTAATCTGGAGTATCTTGGGATTCTCTGCAATTATATTTCCAAACGGTACAATCAAGAATTCGTGGAGTATAGCGAAGATGATTTGCAACCGATGTCAATCCATATTATTACAAGAGATAGCTAATCCTTGTACATAGCAGAAGGAAGGCGCTATGAAACACAGAATCACAGTACAAATTCCCGTCGAAAGACGAGGTTTCTTTGGAAGAAAGAAGCTCGTGTATGAAGAGCGAACGATTGTTGTGGACAGCAGGACATACCGTAAGATCAAAAAGGCACAAGAGGACGCCGAGCTGGACGAGTTCCTTGATTTCATGGAAGACATCGATCTGATTGATGACATGTTCGAGGACTAAAAATGCTGGTAAAGCAAGATGGAACAATCTCATCTACATGATATTTTTACAGTATAGTGTTTTATGAGCATAACGAACATAGTTCACTTGAAAAAACCATATCTGTGATATATAATAATCACTAACTGATTACACATATTACTTAGGTTGTCGCAATGGATCAAGGTAGCTTGAAAAAGGAATTGAGAAAATGCAGAAAGTCTGCCCGCAAAGGAGCACGGCTCGCTAGGGAGCAGCTCAAAAAGCTCAGTATTACGTTATCGGATGCAAAAAGCAATATCGATAACGCCTTAAGTAATCTAAACAACTCTTCTTGCTATCTTCCTGAGGCATCGGAAGCGTTGTCTGATCAATTATCTTCAACTCGAAACTCTTTCGACTTCGTTTCGTCACAACTACAGCAAGATATTGTTGATCTAGAAAACAATCTCTCCAAATTCAGAATTACCTTATTTGGAAGAACGATGGCTGGTAAATCCACGCTTATGGAAACACTTACCGAGGGTTCTGGTGAATCAATAGGCAATGGATCGCAAAGAACAACTCGCGACGTGCGTGAATACGTCTGGAATGATCTCGAGATAACGGACGTCCCTGGAATTGCAGCATTTGATGGTATTGATGACGAAAACGTAGCTTATGAAGCAGCCAAGCAAGCAGATCTTGTGTTGTTTTTGATAACCGATGATGGGCCACAGGCATATGAAGCTGATTGCCTAAACCATTTACGACAGATGGGAAAACCTGTCATTTGTGTTGTCAATGTAAAATCCTCAATTCAGAAAGATAAACTAAAGCTTGCGATTAGAGATATAGAAAAAAAGTTTAATAGAGAACGGTTGGATGACATTAAAAACCAGTTCGTTGCATATGGAAAGGCAGTTGGTCAAAGCTGGGATGATATCCAATTCATCTACGTTCATCTTCTCTCAGCATTTATGAGCTTGAAAGAAACAGATCCTGATCTTTCTCTAAAACTGCACGCGATCAGTCACTTTGATGATTTGACTTCGAATATTATCAATCAAGTTAAAACCCGTGGTCAGTATTATCGGGTTAAAACTTTTGTTGATGTCGTTTCAGTACCTGTACTTGAAACCATAGAGGAATTGTTTAGACAGTCATTAATCAATCGAGATCTGAATAGTTTACTTGCTGAAAAATGTGGTAATCTTGATGTGTGGAAAACTGCTTTTCGTCGTGACGCAGTGAGCCAGTCCGAAGCGTTAATAGCGAAAATAGAATCTCAGTTGAAATCTGAAGTAGCAACTTTCGCTGAAGATCATTTCAAAGATAAAAAGGCAGCTAAAGCGTGGAATGAACTCATAGCTCAGAAACACCTTGAAAGCCAATGCGAAGATTTATTGAATGACCTTGCCAAGCAATGTAACGAAAAAGCACAAGAGCTTTCTAGAGAAATAATCGCAGAGTTAACATACTATGAAAAGATCATAAATGATTCGCCAGTCTCAATTCAGCGAATGCACGCTATTATCAACGGTAAAAAAGTATGGAACTGGGGAATGATTGCGGCAGAAGGCGGATTAGCCATTGCCGGAATGGTTATATGGATAGTTGGCAATGCGGCTTCTGGTCCCGTTGGTTGGATCATGTTAGGCGTAACTTTGGGCGTAGCTGCTATTCATGCGGTAGGTTCTTTCCTTTTTTCGAAGTTTGGAAATAGTGCTGACAAGGCGCGCAAGAAATTAGAGGAATCATTAAACAAGAATGTTGAAGAAATCTGCGAGTCATTAGAGAGCCAGATGACCGCATCGCTTGATCAGTTAATTCAAGAGACTATAGAGAAACAGCTTGATGAATTGAATCGAATTAGAATCATTGTATCACAATTGTCTTCCACGCAAAGGTCATTGGGAATAGAGCTGTTGCCAAGGTACCAAGAAGAATGCTGTGATATTGTGAAGGAAGCACTTAAGCTGATGTGGAACTTCCTTACCCCAAGTAAAATTCATTCATCGGCAAGAATACCCGGCAATTCAATTCTGATATCTTTGGAGAATAAAAAGAGCATCTCTTCTGAGATTCTAGCAAAACTGGAGCATCTTATGCAAGAGAGAGTCATTTGTCTTGACTATCAAGAACGACCGGAGTTATCGGTGAAAGAATTATTTGAGACCATCCCCGAGATCGTTAGCTTTTCTAATGATACAGACGACAACAACTATCATGTTGAGTTGTCTTCGGCAACCACTAAAGCAATTGATACAATACGACTCGCAGAACAACTCTGCGAAACAATAATAGAATACAAGGTGGTATAACAATGTTTGAATTTGCTGATTATTCTGATCGAATCACAACCTTAGAGAACAAGACGTGCTCACTGTTGGAAACGGCAGGTGTCGAGTTTCATCCTGATCAAACAAATGATGACCGCATAAATCTTGTGTTCGCAGGTCAATACAGTGCGGGAAAATCAACCATTCTAAAAATGCTGACTGGCGATGATAGTATTTCGATCGGTGCCGGAATAACCACGCAGAAAGCACATTCGTATGAATGGAAAGGGTTAGATGTGATCGACACCCCAGGTATTCACACCCAACTGCGACCTGATCATGATGCCATCTCTTATGAAGCTATTGCAAATGCAGATATGCTCGTTTTTGTTGTTACAAACGAGTTGTTCGATGATTTTCTTGCGTCACATTTCCGCAAACTTGCTATTGACAAGGATAAAGCTGGAGAAATGATTCTTGTTGTCAACAAGATGGAAAGATCCTCACTCGGAAACACTCCTGATCAACAGACGATTATCTCAAAAGACTTAGAAAAAGTCCTGAAGCCTTATACACCCGAGCAATTAAACATTTGCTTTATTGATGCGGAATCGTACTTGGACAGTTTGAACGAAGACGATCCGGAGATTGCTCAAGAATTACTCAATAGAAGTGGATATGATAGATTCATATCGGTTCTTAATACGTTTGTATCTGAAAAGGGTTTTTCCTCAAAATTGACAACTCGGTTATACAGAATTCAAGATCAACTTGAAAAAGCGTTGGATTTGCTTGTTCCAAAAGATAGCGATGATGATATAAACGCTCTTGAAGAAAATCTTGCTCAACAAAGGTACACCTTATCCGATGCGAGAAATAGATTGAAACAGGAAATCAAAGATATTTATGATGTGGCTGCTGCAAAAATACGTTCGCTTGGTTTAAATACCTCGAATCTTTTATGTGAAGGATGCAAGAAAGAGGAAGTCGAGAGAGAGTTTGCAACTAGTATCGAAGAGGCAAATGGCATCATCGAAAGCTGTCAGGAAGAAGCATTAGCAACTCTTAATGCGCGGCTAAATGAAATTGATATCTCCATTGATGATATTGAGAATTCTGCGTTTGCAAATAAACTAAAAGAAAGACTGCTTGAAAAATACAATCTGCTCCCTGAGAATGTAAAAGCCGTTCTGAACAAAGCCGGAAGCGTTGCCAGAAAAGCAGGTGGTGTAGTATTGAAAAATGCATATAATGAGGGTATACAAGGAGGGCTTAGACTCACGAATTTTGCCAAAAGCAATGTTCATGGTATGGTGTTGAAAGTAGGTCACGCAGTAGGCTTTAAGTTCAAACCATGGCAAGCTGTGAAAATCACAAAAGGTATCGCAGTGGGTTCTCAGGTTTTAAGCATCTTAGGTGTAGGGCTTGAAGTCTTTATGCAGATTAAAGAAGATCGCGACGAAGATAAAGCCGCTTTGGAGCTTAAGAATAATAGACAAATCATCAGAGGGCAGTTCTATAATGCAGCTGATGAGTTGGAAGAATATGGTCGTGCATATGTACAAGAAAACGTAATAGAACCACTTGACAGTTCGATTCTTGATATCAACCAAAGTATAGTGTCTATTCGAGAAGGAAGAAGCAATAAAGACAAACTCTGTAATGAAATCCTCAGCGTACATAAAGAATGTCAAGAACTGATAAACGAGATTCATAAAAGAGCAGTTTAATCGCAATTACAATCGAGCTAAGGAGCAGGGGCGCGAGAACGCGCCCTTTTGCAGTTTGACAAGTAAGTATTGGAATATCAACAATTATATGGATCATGAAATATATCATATTCTTAACGATATGCCGAAGTGCCAAATCTCATACCACGCTTGGGAGACACAATACATGAACTATGATTGCAGTAAAAGCATATCTCCGAACAAGTCGATTTATCTCTATTGTTTGAATTGAAATCATAACAAAGCATTATGCCATCATGCCATTTCTAATGCCAATCAAGAAGCCCTAATAGTGGGGAAAAGTGGCATATAGTTAAACCTTGATTTCTTGACAAGTTAGAAAGAGTGGTGCATCATTTAACCCGTGTGTACGGGATGTATTTGTTCTATGGGCATAATCCCGACCATGAAGCCGGTCGGACAGCAGAAGAAGGAAAAGGCGCAGGAGGCGCCCGCCGATTTCGAATGTGCATGCTTTACCTGCCCCTCTCAGGAGGCATGCAAGGCAGCGCAGGAAACCGAAGAGAAGATCGACTTCAGCAACGTCGAGATCGAACCGCTGTTCAAGGATTTCGTCGACTTTGAGACCTTCTCGAAGTCCGACTTCCGTGCGGTCAAGGTGCTTGCCTGCGAAGCTGTCCCGAAGTCCAAGAAGCTCTTGAAGTTCACGCTGGACGACGGCACGGGCGAACCGCGCACGATCCTGTCCGGCATCCATGCGTTCTATGAGCCCGAACAGCTCATCGGCAAGACGCTCGTTGCGATCACGAACCTCCCGCCGCGTCCCATGATGGGCATCGAATCCTGCGGGATGCTGCTCTCCGCGATCCATCAGGAAAACGGCGAAGAACGGCTGAACCTCTTGCAGCTCGATCCGCACATTCCCGCAGGCGCGAAGCTGTACTGATCATTGCAACACAACACCCCGGATCGATCCGGGGTGTTTTTTCATTCCGTCGGGAACACTTTTTACAATATGCCTGTCATCCGGATTGCAAATTGCGGGAAAAAGAGGTATAATACAGAAAATCATACCGGAGGGGCTCTTCAATTATTATGGCTGAGGCAGTAGGTGTCATCTTCTTTTTTGACTGGGAAATGCGATTCATGGAGTGGCTGCAGGCGCACATCGGGAATACCGGCGTCGGCTTCTGGCTGCTGTCCAATCTTTCCGCGTTCGGCGAGCAGCTTCTGCTCGTGGTAATCATGGGCTTTCTGTATTGGGGACTCAACAAGGAATTCGGCAAGTATGTCGGCTTGAATGTGCTGATGGCAAACGTCTGGAACCCCATGATCAAAAACCTCGTTCTGCGTCTGCGTCCGTATTTTGTACCCGGTTATAACGTGAAACTGCTCCGGCTGATCGACGAAAACGCGGACGCCATGGACGTCGCCGCCCAGGGCTATTCCTTCCCCAGCGGACATTCCTGCAACGCTGTGACCGTTTACGGGTCTCTGGCAGCGCATGAAAAGAAACGGAAGATCTTTTGGGTGCTTGCCGTTTTGCTGCCGCTGCTGGTCGGCTTCTCCCGCGTGTTCGTCGGCGCGCATTTCCCCACGGACGTGCTCGGCGGCTGGGTTCTGGGCATCATCATCGTAACGCTGATCCCCTGGCTCAAACGGAAGATCAAGAATCGCTGGATTTTCTACGGGATCCTGCTGCTCTCCTCCGTGCCCGGGTTCTTCTTCTGCACCAGCAACGACTATTTCAGTTCGTTCGGCATGCTCCTCGGCTTCATTCTTGCCGAGCCGTTCGAGGAACGCTTCGTGAAATTTGAGAACACGAAAAACATTTTCCGCTGCATTCTGCGCACGATCGGCGGCGGTCTGATCTACTTCGGACTGAACGCGGCGCTGAAAATGCCCTTCCCCAAGGAGCTTCTGGAAGCGGGCAACTTTGTTTCCCAGCTCATCCGCATGCTGCGCTACGCCGTGGTGATCTTTGTTGTCATCGGCGTATACCCCATGCTCTTCAAGCTGACGGGCAAACTCTGGAACAGAAAGGGACAAGAGCCGCAGGCCGACGCTCCCGATCAGGCAACGGAAGGCGACCCGTCCTGATCCCTTACGTTTCGAACGCATCAAAAGTCCGGGTTTTCCGGACTTTTTGTTTTGCGCTTCGCCGCGTTTGTTCGTTTCAAACCATCGCACGGCTTGTTTTTCTGCTTCATCGAACGATCCTGATTCTTGCGTTCCGGACGCAAATGGTGTAAAATAATATATAGGAATCTGCATCGGAAAGGATGACGGTTATGAGAAAGACGAAGATCGTATGCACCATCGGTCCGGCGAGCGATACGCCGGAGGTCTTCCGCGCGATGTGTCTTGCGGGACTGAACGTCGCCCGGCTGAATTTCTCCCACGGCACGCACGAGGAGCACCAGAGAAGGATCGACATGATCAAAGCGGCGCGTGAGGAGCTGAACCTTCCGATCCCGATCATGCTGGACACCAAGGGACCGGAATACCGGATCAAGACGTTTGAAAACGGTAAAATCACGCTGCATGACGGCGACACGTTCACCTTCACCACGCGCGACATCGTCGGCAACGAGGAGATCGTTTCGGTCAGCTACGCGGGACTCGTGGACGATCTGTCCGTGGGCGACAGGATCCTCGTCAACAACGGGCTGGTCATCTTCGAGGTCGAAGCGCTCGAGGGCACCGAGGCGAGATGCCGCGTCGTCACCGGCGGCGTTCTTTCCGACCGCAAGAGCATGAGCTTCCCCGGCAAAGTCATGCGGCAGAAATACCTCAGCGAGCAGGACAAGTCCGATCTTCTGTTCGGCATTAAAAACGGCGTGGAGTTCGTCGCGGCATCGTTCGTGTCCTGCAAGCAGGACCTCATCGATCTCAAGACCTTTTTGAAGGAGAACGGCGGCGAATACATCGACGTCATCGCGAAGATCGAGAACCGCCACGGCGTGGACAACATCGACGAGATCTGCTCCTGCTGCGAGGGCGTCATGGTCGCGCGCGGCGATCTCGGCGTGGAGGTTCCGTTTACCGAGCTGCCCGCGATTCAGAAGCATCTGATCACCAAGTGCCGCCTGCTCGGCAAGCGCGTCATCACCGCGACCGAGATGCTCGAAAGCATGATCTCGAACCCGCGCCCGACGCGCGCCGAGATCAGCGACGTTGCAAACGCGGTCTACGACGGAACGAGCGCGATCATGCTCTCCGGCGAATCCGCGGCGGGCAAATATCCGGTCGAATCGGTCCGCACCATGGGCGAGATCGCCGAGGAGACCGAACGGCACATCGACTATAAGGGGCAGTTCGAAGCGCAGAGCTTCTCCATTCACAACCGTGTGGACGCGATCTCGCACGCCGCCTGCACGATGGCGATCGACCTGAACGCCAGCGCGATCGTCGTGACCTCGCTGAGCGGTCTCACCGTGCGCATGGTCTCCCGCTTCCGCGCGCCGATCACGATTCTCGGCCTTGCAACGAACAAGGTCGCATGGTACAAGCTCGCCCTGTCGTGGGGCGTTGTGCCGGTGCTGACCGAGCAGTTCCCGAGCATGGAGGTTCTCTATTACTACGCGGCGCGCTGCGCAAAGGCGACGCTGAATCTCGCCCCCGGCACGACGGTGGTCATGACCGGCGGCGACACGACCGGTGCAAGCGGCAACACGAACGTGCTTCGCATCGAAACGATCGTCTGATCCGAAAACCGCAAAAGCCCGCGGAATACTCCGCGGGCTTTTTTGATGCGGCTCTTACCGTTTCCGGTAAAACGTGAAACGCCGGCATCTCCGAAAACCGAGCTTCTCATAAAACGGCTGGTCCGAGATCACGTACGCCTTCTTTGCGCCGCGCGCCTTCGCGCGATTCAGCGCTTCGTATACGACCGCCCGACCCGCGCCTCTTCCGCGGTACGCCGGAATCGTGCAGACCGGTTCCGTGTAAGCGTAGTCGGTGCGCTCGTCATGCCACAGGCAGCAGATGGCGACGGGTTCGCCGCTGCGGTTGACGGCCGCCACGCCGAGCTCCGGAAGAAAATGCCGGCGAACCTGCGGAACGATCTGCTCCGTCCTTTCGAATTCCGCCCTGTCCCCGCCATGATCGAATCCCTGCCAGAAAAGCCATTGGATCGCATACGCGTCTTTGACCGGATCCGGCGATTCGGCATGCAGCCCTTCCGGAAACGCGGGCGCGAAATCCCGCCCGAGATCCGCTTCCATCATCGTTTCCGACTGCTCCGTCGGCACGAATCCCTGCTTCCGCGCCGCTTCGATCTCCGCCGCGTTTTCGTCGCAGAGCGCAATCGCAAGCCCGTTTTCGTCCTTCAGCGCATCGTATGCGTAAGCGAGGATTTCCGGGAAAAGGGACGCGTATTCCGGAAGCGCGGCGCAGAACGCCTCGCCGAAATACATATCGTAGATCGCCGCGCCGACGACGCGGTCGCCGTCCGTCCACAGACCGATGGCGGATTTTGCGTTTTTGTCGAACTCCGGATGCTCGTACATCCATTCGAACCTCGCCCAGTTCCAGTTGATATGGCTGCGGCCCGGTTCGTTCAGCGCGATCAGAAAATCGCAGACCGCCTGATAATCTTCTTCCCGGAAGTGCCTGAATTTCACGTCGTCTTTCCTTTCTTCATTTGTTTTATTATAAAACCCGCCCGAATTTCCGTCAAGGGACCGGCGTCCGGGCTCGGGTCGATTGACTTTTCACCGGCAAAACAATATAATAAAATGTATGGAAAAGAGAACGCCCGCAAAGAACCAATCGCATCTGCTGTCCTGGATCACGCTCGCCTGCTTCGCCGCAGGCGCTGCGGTCGGGCTTCTGTGGCCGAAACTGTTTTCGTACATCGGCTTTATCGGCACGATCTACATCAACCTTCTGAAGCTGATGGCGCTGCCGATCCTGATCTGCACGGTCTTCAACGCGGCGGCGCGCGGCATAAAAAGCGCTTCCCGGACGCTTCTCAAGACGATCCTGCTGTTCGTCGTTCTCTTTACGACGTCGTTTCTGCTGTCCGGCGCGGTCTATTCGCTGCTTACACCCGGAAAGGGCTTTGTCCTGACCTCCGGCGAACCGTGGTCCGGCACGACCGCCGACCTTTCGTGGAACGGGTTTTTCGATACGGTCTTCTCACCGAACATCTTTGCCTCCCTGAGCGGCGGCGCAATGCTGCCGTGCATCCTGTTCGCGTTCTTCGCGGGCGCGGTGGCGGAGAAGGTCGGCGCGCAAAAGCTTTGCGAGATTGTCGGCGAGCTGGAAACCGTCTTTTCCCGGATGCTCTCCTATATCCTTTGGCTGACGCCGCTCGGCGTGTTCGTGCTGATGGGCAAATGCACCGCCGATTTCGGCGCCGGTGCGCTCGGCGGCGCGCTGTCGTACGTGCTGTACGCATGGGGCGGCTGCATCCTTGTGTTCCTGCTCGTCATGATCCTGCCGCTGTGGCTGTTCTGCCGCATTGACCCGATCACCTATTTTCGCAAGACCGGACGCGTGCTTCTGACCGCGCTGTCCACCTGCTCCTCCGCCGCCACGCTGCCGGAAACGCTGCGCGCGTGCCGCGAGGAGTTTCACGTCCCGGAACGCGTCACGGGCGTGGTCGCGCCGCTCGGCTGCACCGTGCATATGTGCGGCGGCGCGGTTTCCTTCTGCCTTCTCGCGCTGTTCACCGCGCAGATGACCGGACGCCCCGTTTCCGTCGGACTGTTTCTGCTGATGCTGGTGTTCGCCGAAGCGCTGAACATGGCTGCTCCCGGCATTCCGGGCGGCGGCATCGTGCTCGGCGCGACCTATCTGAGTCTTTTGGGCATGCCGGATCTCGGGCTGTTCCTCGGCATGTACGCGGGCATCTACCGGCTTCTGGACATGGCGTATACCTCCATGAACGTGGCGGGCGATGTGACCGCCGTTCTGCTCGTTAACCGGTGGGAGGCGCGAAAGAAAGCATGAAACCGTTAAGCCGTACCGTTTCGCCTTCGATCACAATGTCTTTGGACAGGGAGGCGCGCGAACTCATCGCGTCCGGACGCGACGTCATCAATCTGACCGCCGGGCAGGTCGACCTTCCCATGCCGGAAGCCGGAAAGGCAGCCGTTCGCCTTGCCCTGGATGAGAACCGCACCGGATACATCCCCGCGACGGGCTCCGCCGACATAAAGGAAGCGGTGCGAAACCGCATGGGCTGGACCGAGGGCGAGATCCTGATCTCCGCAGGCGCAAAGCCGCTGCTGTCCGCCGCGGCTGCCTGTCTCTGCGGTCCCGGCGACGACGTGCTTTTGCCGGCGCCGTGCTATACAAGCTATCCGGAGATGATCCGCCTTGCGGGCGCGAACCCGATCTGTGTTTTCGGCGATCCCGAAAACCGGTTCACGGTCTCGCGGACCGCGCTCGAACAGGCGGCGACAAACCACGCGAAGGCGATCCTGTTCAACAATCCGGTCAACCCGACCGGAACCGTATACGCAAAGGACGAGCTTGCGGAGATCGTCGATTTCTGCAAGACGCAAGATCTTTATCTCATTGCGGACGAGGTGTACGGCACATTCGTCTACGATGCGCCGTTTGTAAGTCTTTATGATTTTCCCGACGCACGCGAGCGGCTGATCCTTGTCAACAGCGCGTCGAAATCCTTTGCCATGGCGGGTCTCCGGCTCGGCTGGGCCGTTGCGCCGGAACCCGTCGCTTCGGTGATCGCGGGATATCTGAGCCATGCGATCGGCTGTCCGTGTTCGCTGTCGGAGCGCGCGGCAAAAGCGGTGCTTGAGGGCGACAAAGCGTCCTCTCTTTCCCTGCGCGATGTGTTCCGCAAAAGGCGCGGCACGCTGTTTTCGCTGCTGAAGGATATCCCCGGCATCCGCACGGAACGAAGCGACGGCGCGTTCTATCTGTGGGCGGACGTCCGCGGGATCGGACCGGACGACGCGGCGTTCTGCCGTGCGCTGCTTTCCGCGGAAGGCGTGGCGCTGACGCCGGGCAGCGCGTTTCTTCTTCCCGGATATGTGCGGATCGCGTACACGCAGCCGGAGCCGGTCCTTGCGGAGGCCGCCGCGCGTTTGAAGCGATTTGCCGCGCAATACGGAAAACATGCCGGTTGATCCGGCCGCATTTACGTTTTTTTTGTTAATTTCAAATAAAACAATTGACAAAAACCCGTGTTGTTGGTATAGTATATCGAGAAAGAGTGGTCCATTCCGCTCGTTTTTCGGAATGGAATGAAGTTTTTCGGGTGCAAACCCGTTTCCCGCAAGCAACGGAGGTAAAGATATGAAGGAATATGAAAAACCCACGATGGAAGTCATCACGCTCCTCGGCAACGTGATTACCGCTTCCTGCCCTCTCGACACGGATTGTCCTGAGCAAGGACCGGGCTCTTGCAGCTTTTATGGTTGCTCCGACGACGAATGAGTATAGTCATCAGACTCGTTTGACGGATCAAGTTACCCTATGATTATGAATGAAATCTGCAAGCCGGATGCTGCGCTCGCACGGTTGATTTTACCGCAAAAGCCGCATCCCGGCCTTTTTTATATTCCGTCGCAGTTTGTTCTGCCCCTTATACATCGCGGAAAGCACTATGCCTTTCATTTGCTGACCAAGCAGTTGATTGAGGCGGAGGTTCCCCTCTCCGCGCACGCCGGCGAGGGCTTCGATCCGCTGATCGAAACGATGTTTCTCGTGCCCGAAGGCAAAGATGAATGTGCTTATTACGAATCCGTTGCAAAGATGATGCGTCTGTTCGGGCAGAAAAAGGGGATCCCCTGTTACACGATTCTGCCCACACTCGGATGTAATGCCCGCTGCATATACTGCTATGAGGAAGGGCGCAAGCAGGTAACGATGACGCCGGAAATCGTGGAACAGACGATCCGGTACATCCTGGAAACCCGCGCCGAAGGAACGGTCAAGCTCAAGTGGTTCGGCGGCGAACCGCTGCTGTGTCCGGGCATCATCGACCGCGTCTCC
>JAEEGF011659226.1_pt1 | contig 15111 bp, 13 predicted proteins | sample 9134171 | NCBI WGS metagenome assembly JAEEGF01 (sample SAMN16246542, study PRJNA631951) | gut metagenome | biome: gut microbiome; feature: rumen; material: AP-attached | host: Bos | place: Iran: Karaj | collected 2018-10 | reverse complement strand
GTCGTTGTGCGGATCCTCATAGCGGAAATAGTAACCGCTGGAACCGGCAAAGCCCGGCATGGTGTTGGTCTCGATGGGATAGCCCTCCTCGGTGACCCAACCCTTGGCGCGGGCCAATGGCGGCTCGCCCGTCTCGGTGGGTTTGTACTGGTCAATGGCAGGCAACTCTAAGGGCAGCTTCGACTCGTCCATTGCATATGGGACGCCGTCCTTGTAATAAATCGGGAATGGCTCGCCCCAATAACGCTGACGGCTGAAGATGGCGTCGCGGAGGCGGTAGTTGGTCTTGCCCGTACCGACGCCGAGTTTCTCCAGTTCTTCGATCATGCGCTCGATGGCTTTCTTGACGGTCAGGCCGTTGAGGAAGCCCGAGTTGACCAGCTCGCCGTCCTTGGCATCGAAGCTCTCCTCCCACGTGGCAGGGTCAGTCGGCTCGGTGCCGGGTTTCTTCACCACTTGGATGATAGGCAGGTTGAAATGACGGGCGAAGGCGAAGTCACGGCTATCGTGGGCAGGCACGGCCATGATGGCGCCAGTGCCGTAACCCATCAGCACATAGTCGGCAATCCAGATGGGCAGTTTGGCACCCGTGATGGGGTTGATGCCATAAGCACCTGTGAAGGCACCGCTCACCCTACGCACCTCAGCCATACGCTCACGCTCGCTGCGGTTCTTGGTGCGAGTGATATATTCTTCCACCTCGGCACGTTGCTCCGGTGTGGTGATTTCCGAAACCAGCTCATGCTCGGGGGCCAGCACCATAAAGGTCGTGCCGAACAAGGTATCCGCACGGGTGGTGAACACCTCAAGGTCGATGTCCTTACCGTCCACCTTGAAGATGACAGAGGCACCCATCGACTTGCCGATCCAGTTGCGCTGCAGGTCTTTCACCGACTCGCTCCAGTCCACGGTCTCAAGGCCTTGAAGCAGACGGTCTGCATAGGCCGTGATATGCAGTTGCCACTGCGTCATCGACTTACGCTCCACAGGGAAGCCGCCACGCACCGAGAGGCCGTCGGCCACCTCGTCATTGGCAAGCACCGTACCTAAGCCTGGGCACCAGTTCACCATCGCCTCGGCTTGATAGGCCAGGCGGTAGTTCATCAGCACTTCCTGTTGTTGTTTCTCGCTCATGGCTTTCCACTCGTCGGCGGTGAAGCTCAGCGGCTTGCTCTCGGCCACATTGAGGCCTTCCGTGCCTTTTTCCTCGAAGCGGTGGATCAGCTTGCTGATAGGTTGGGCTTTCTGGCAGCCGTTGCAGTAGAACGAGTTGAACAGCTGGATGAAGGTCCACTGCGTCCACTTGTAGTAGCCCGGCTCACAGGTACGCACCTCACGGTCCCAGTCATAGCAGAAACCGATCTTGTCCATCTGCTCGCGGTAGCGGTTGATGTTCTTCTCGGTCGTGATGGCGGGGTGAGTACCCGTCTGGATGGCATACTGCTCGGCGGGCAGACCATAGGCGTCGTAGCCCATCGGATGCAGCACGTTGAAGCCCTTCAGACGCTTGTAACGCGCATAGATATCGGAGGCGATATAACCCAGCGGGTGTCCGACATGCAGGCCCGCGCCCGACGGATACGGAAACATATCCAAGACATAGAATTTTGGCCTACTGTGGTCAATATCAACCTTATACACTTTGTGGTCGCGCCAATACTGCTGCCACTTTTTCTCGATTTCAGTAAAGTTATAGTCCATATAACGAGGTGATTTGCTGTTTCTAAAAGAAATTGCAAAAATAGAGAAATTTTGCTTTATGATGGAAGCCAATAATAAAAACTACAAATCAGCCCACACTTTTTAAACAAGAAACAACTAAAACATTGAAATATTGCAATTTATCCGACAACAAACGACAGCAAACAACTACAGTCGACTACAAACGTTTAATCAACGGATAATTCTAGACGAGTGATATAACTTTGCTGCGTAATAACTAAATGTAGTATCGTTATGGAATCTAAGGAACCCACCAAAACTAACCCAACCGATGTACAAACGGGAACCATCGAAAGCATCAAGAGTGTAATCTATGAGATTCGCGGCCAAAAAGTAATGCTAGACCGCGACCTTGCCAGTATCTATGGTGTAGAGACAAGAGCTCTCAATCAGGCAGTCAAACGTAATGCAGACCGATTCCCTGAGGATTTTATGTTCAAACTAACAAAAGAGGAATGGGCTGAAATTGAAAGAGTTAGCAATATGTCGTCACAAAATGTGATGACATCGCCACAAAAACGTCCCAAGTCAGCATCTCCTTATGTATTCACCGAACATGGTGCTGTGATGCTTGCCTCTGTATTACACAGCCCCTGTGCCGTACAAATGAGTGTGATGGTGACAAGGGCGTTTATTGCCATGCGAAAAGCTATAGCAACAATGTTGTCAGTCGACCTAAAAATGGAACAACTTTCCCATAAAGTTGACCATTTGAACGCATATATCGAGGAAATCTTGCATGACCAAAATGACATCAATGAGCAGCAGGAACAAACCAACTTAGAAATTGCAATACAAATAGATGCACTTAATGACGCCCTCGACCAATTAAGAGAAACAAAAGCCCAACCTCGCAAAAGGATGGGTTACAAACCTGAAGAATAGCAACTTACTCAAACAAACTCATCTCCCCCGAAGGCTTAATCCGAGTCTTTCCCAAATGCTTGTACGCCAAATCGGTGCACTCGCGGCCACGGGGCGTGCGCATGATGAAGCCTTCTTGGATGAGGAAGGGCTCGCAGACCTCTTCGATGGTGCCTGGGTCCTCGCCCACTGCCGTGGCGATGGTATTGACGCCCACGGGACCACCCTTGAACTTGTCGATGATGGTCGAGAGGATCTTGTTGTCCATGTCGTCGAGGCCGTGCTCGTCCACATTGAGGGCCTTCAGGCCGACGCGGGCGATGTCGATGGTGATGGTGCCGTCGCCTTGGATCTGGGCGAAATCACGCACACGACGCAACAACAGGTTGGCGATACGCGGTGTGCCACGGCTGCGACGGGCAATCTCGAAGGCCGCCGTGTCGTCGATGGGCACACGCAAGATGCTTGCCGAGCGCTTCACAATCTTAGACAAGGTCTTAGCATCGTAATACTCCAAGCGCAAATTGATGCCGAAGCGTGAGCGCAGAGGTGCCGTCAGCAGACCTGCACGTGTAGTGGCGCCTATCAAAGTGAAGGGATTCAGCGTGATCTGGATGCTGCGCGCGCTGGGACCCGTCTCCAACATGATGTCGATGCGGAAGTCCTCCATGGCGGAGTAGAGGTACTCCTCCACCACGGGGCTCAGGCGGTGGATCTCGTCGATGAACAGCACGTCGTTGGGCTCAAGGCTGGTGAGCAGACCCGCGAGGTTGCCCGGCTTGTCCAACACAGGGCCCGAGGTCATCTTCATGCCCACACCCAACTCATGCGCGATGATATGAGAAAGGGTGGTCTTGCCCAAGCCCGGAGGGCCATGGAGCAGGGTGTGATCGAGGGCCTCGCCACGCTGGGCGGCGGCCTTCACGAAAACACGCAGGTTGTCGACGACCTGTTTCTGTCCGGCAAAGCTGTCGAACATGTCAGGACGCAAGGCGTTCTCAAGGTCTTTCTCAGCCTTGCTGAGATGGCTGCCGTCGGCGTCGAGGTTACTGTTCATCGTTCAAAATTTTGCACAAAGATACAACTTTCGGCTGACATTGGGATATTCTCAAAAAAATGTATCTTTGCAGCCTAAAACATTTTCATCATGAAGCGCATCCTCTGCCTCTCCATATTCGTCGTCATGGCCACCTTCGCCTTCGCGCAAAGCCATGGCAATGTGCACATTGACCAAGACAGCCGTATCGAAAGCCTCATCTCGAAGCAACGGGCGCTTTACAAGATCGACAGCTCGTTCAACGGCTACCGCATCCACATTTTCATGGAGATCGGCAACGACGCGTTGGATCACGCCAGGTCAGTGAAAGCGCAATTCGAACACGCTTTCCCCGACATCCCCATCTATTTGACCTACTCCGAACCCTATTTCCGCCTGCGCGCCGGTGACTTCCGCAACCGCGTGGAAGCAGAGAAATGCCTGCGCCGCATCAAGCCCCGTTTCAAGGAAGCCTTCGTCACGGCGGACAGGATCTACAGGCCTAGATTCAATAGTGGAACAAAGAATGAGGAATGAGGAATGGCATTTATTCCATCCCCACATTCCGCATTCCTATTTTAGATAATCTTCAACATTTCGAACGACAATCCCCAGCCGAAGGACAAACGCCTCTTCGGTGGCGAAGCCGATGTGCGGCAGCATGACAAGGTTGGGCGCGCCAAACAATGGATTGTCCTGATCCAGAGGCGGTTCCTTCCCATAGACATCGGTGGCCGCACCCGCTATCTTCCCTTCCTTCAAGGCAGTGGCCAAGGCCAATTCGTTCACCACAGGACCGCGGGCGGTGTTTACTAATATGGAGCTCGGCTTCATCAGGGCGAAGTCCTTCTCGGTGATGAAGTCGCGTGTGTCGGCGTTCAAGGCGACATGCAGGGTGACGATGTCGGATTCCTTCAGCAGCGTCTCCTTGTCGACGAAGGTCACGCCTTCCACCTGCCTGGGTGTGCGGTTCCATGCCAGCACCTTGCAGCCGAAGGCATTCGCCAGCTTGGCCACGCGCTGCCCGATGTTGCCCATACCGATGATGCCGAGGGTCTTGCCCCCGATCTCGCGGCCAGGCATGAGGCCTTTGCGGTTGCATTGACGCGTAATCGCATCGTTCTCCAGCACCTTACGGTACACGTCGATCATCATGGCGATGGCGAGTTCGGCCACGGCCTCGGTGCTGTAGCCCGCCGCGTTCTTCACCACGATGCCGCGACGTTGGCACTCCTCCATATCGATATGGTCCAAGCCGGTGAAGGCGATGGAGAGCATCTTCAGGTTGGGGCAGGCATCGAGAAAGTCCTTACGCAGGGGGATGTTGCTCTCGATGACGACCTCGGCGCCCTCGGCACGGCGTTTCAGCTCGTCGAGATTCTCATTGCGGTCGGGATAGACGACCACCTCGTGGCCGGCCTTTTTCAGGCCCTCGCAGGCGGCTTCGATCTGCTGGACCTTCAAACCTAACGGTTCAAGAAAGACAATTTTCATGGTTTTATCATTTTAACCGTAATGTCCATAGATTCGCTTCGGATTTTGAAGGCATGTCATACCGAGCCTAAAAGGCGAGTGTATCTATGCCTTCAAAATCCTCGGAATGACATGGACATTACTTAGCGGCAATCATTTCGATTTCGACCAAGGCCTTCTTAGGCAGTTCCTTCACGGCGAAGGCGGCACGGGCAGGATAGTCGCCCTTGAAATACCTGCCATACACGCCGTTCATCTCGCCAAAGTAGCTCATGTCGGCGAGATAGCACACCGATTTCACCACGTTGTCGAAGGTGCAGCCCGCCTCGTTGAGGATAGCCTCAAGGTTTTTCATGCTCTGCTCGGTCTGGGCAGCGACGCCCTCCGGCATCTCGCCCGTGGCAGGATCGATGGGCAGCTGACCCGAAATAAACACCATTCCGTTGGCCTCAATGGCCTGACTGTAAGGCCCGATGGCACCCGGAGCCTTCGTTGTTGCGATCACTTTTTTCATATTAATGAGTTTAATTGAATTATTGTTGATAAATTTGATGGTTTTATTGGCCACAAAAATAAGAAAAATGTTACTTTTGCAAACTGAAAACGAAGTGAATAATTACTTGCACCATGTCGACATTCAAGAATATACTACGCAAGCTCAATAACCGCTACGTATACGCCACCGTGCTCTTCCTCCTGGTCATCTTGGTCATCGACCAGTTCAACCTCTTCGAGCAACGCAAGCTCAAGAAGTCGCTGACCGACCAAAAGCAGCAGATTGAGTATTACGAGAAGGCGATCTCGGACAGCAAGGAATACCTCGATGCCTTGCAAAACGACACCGCCACGATGGAGAAGGTGGCCCGCGAGCAATACCTGATGAAGCGCGACAACGAGGTCATCTACCTAATCGAGACGCAAGAATGAGACCCTCTGTCGGAATAAAGGCACTTCTGCTCCTCGTATTTTCTCTTATTACGACCACCTCGCTCTTTGCCCAGCACACCGTCAGCGGCAAGGTGACCGACGAGCGCAACCGCCAGCCCCTGGCCTTCGTCAACGTGGTCGTCAACGAGGGACTGCAAGGCGTCATCACCGACATCGACGGCCGATACACCATCGTCGCCAACGAACCCATCCAGAAGGTCAAGTTCTCGTCGATCGGCTACGAGCCCAAGGAGGTCATCATCCAAGCCGACCAAAAGAAATGCAACGTCGCGCTGACTCCCGTGACCTTTGAATTGGGCGAGGTGACCGTGGAGGCCGGCGAGAACCCAGCCCACCGCATCATCGACAGCCTGATGGCGCACCGCAAGGCCAACAACCCCAGCTCCCTCGATTCGTACCACTACAACATCTATGACAAGATGGTCATCACCATCGACAGCAGCAGTTTCGGTCAGGCTATCGCCAACGACACCGCCATGAAGATGACCAGCCTGCATCTCTTCGACAGCATCATGCGGAAGAGCGACCTGATGGTGATGGAGACCGCCTCGGAGGTGTTCTTCAAGGCCCCCGACCGCAAGCTGCAAAACGTGCTCGGCACCAAGATCGCCGGCATGAAAGACCCTACTTTCATGTATCTGGTCAACAGCATGCAAAGCATCAGCTTCTACGACGAGATCGTCAACATCACCGGCACCGACTACGTCAACCCCATCAGCCGTGGCAGCAAGACGCGCTATTTCTTCACCTTGGAGTCGGTCAACCCCATCGGGCAGGGCGACTCGCTCTATGTCATCTCGTTCCACCCCATGCGCGGCAGCAACTTCGACGGCCTGCGCGGCACGATGACCGTCAACAGCGACGGCTGGGCGCTGCAGAGCGTGAAAGCCGCCCCTGACGGGCAGGACATCCTCTTCACCGTCGACATCCAGCAGCTCTACCAGAAAGTGGATGGACAATGGTTTCCTAAGCAGCTGAACCTCAACCTGATATTTCCCAGCATGGTGGTCAGCATGGACGGCTCCAGCTTCCCCATGGCCGCCATTGGCAAGAGCTACCTCAGCGACATCGAGATCAATCCCGACCTCAGCAAACGCAGGTTCTCCGACATCGAAATCAAGGTGGACCCCGATGCCGGCTATCGCGACGAGACCTTCTGGGACGCACACCGCATCGACTCGCTCACCGAACGGGTGAAAGCCACCTACAACCTCGTCGACTCGCTCACCGACGGCAAAGACATCTTCGATCGTGTGCTGGGCCTCACGGACCAACTCATCAACGAATCGGCCATCCCCATCGGCTTCATCAACCTCGACTTGGACAAGATCATCAACATCTCGAGCACAAGAGGCTTCTATGCAGGCCTCGGCGTCAGCACCAACGACAGGCTCTCGCGCTGGTTCAGCGTCAACGGATTCTTCGGCTATTGGACCAAAATCAAGGACTTAGACTATGGCGGCGGACTCAAGCTGAAACTCAACCGCCATCGGCAGATGGAACTTGCCTTCCAATACTCCCACAAGTCGGAACCCATCGGCGAGTTTGGCGGCATGCTCGAGAAAGAGAGCAACTCGGTGCTCTCCGCATCGACCTACAAATACCAGTTCTACGAGAACATCCATTCACGCCGCGACCGCTTCGACATCTCCTATTCGACCCGCTTCGCCCGCCATTTCAAGGTCTTCCTCAACCTCAGCAGGAGCCACAAAGTTTATAACGAACAATACTTCCACATGCCCTCCGATTCGCTCACCGAGGCACACTTCACCGTGGGCGAGCTGAAGCTCCGTTTTGCCTACAACGAGAAATTCCTCAGCACCCCGAAAGGCATCCGTTCGTTAGGCACCACGGCACCCATCGTGTGGGTCGCCTACCAGCACGCCTTCCCCAACCTCCTGGGCGGCCAATATGAATATGACCGCTTCAAGTTCGAGGTCTCCAAGAACTTCTACACGCATTACATCGGCGTCTCCAAAGTACTGCTGCAAGCGGGCTACGCCACCGAGTCGTGCCCCGTGATGGAGACCTTCGACATTCTCGGCACCTACGACGCCTTCGGCCTCTATTCGCCGGGCAGCTTCAGCACCATGCGGTGGGACGAGTTCTTCTGCGACCGCTTCGTGGCCCTCTACCTGAGCCACAACTTCAGCGGGATGCTGTGGAAGACCCACTCGCAATGGTTCAAGCCCGAACTGTCGCTCGTCACCAACATCGGCTGGGGCGACATGCGGCGGGCCGAGGCCTTCCCCCATAAGAACTTCAAGACGATGGAGAAGGGCTACTTCGAGAGCGGCATCGTCATCGACGGCCTGATTGCCAACCCCTTCGCCAAAGTCGGCGCGGGCGTGTTCTACCGCTACGGGCCCTACAGCCTGCCCAAGACATGGGACAACCTCGCGTGGAAATGGTGCGCTGTTTTTGAGTTTTAGCGTTTAGAGTCATGAAGAGGTTATTCATATTGATGATAGGTCTGACGGTTCTGGCGTCGTGTGCGAAACAACCCCAAAAGATGGTGCTGCAAGGCGAGGCACAAGGCTCCTATTATGCCGTTACCTATTACGACACATTGGGCCGCAACTTTCAACACGACATTGACTCAATTTTCCATGCCGTCGACGTGTCGGTCAACCTGTGGGTCGACACCTCGGTCATCTCAAGAGTCAACCGCAACGAAGACGTCGTTCTCGACAGCATCTTCGTCGACAACTTCCGCATCGCACAAGAGGCGGCGGCGCTGTCGGGCGGCTATTTCGACCCCACCATCTCACCTATCGTGGCCGCCTGGGGCTTCAGCTACAAGCACGGCGACAGCATCACGCCCCAGCTCATCGACAGCCTGAAGCAGCTGGTCGACTACCGAAAGGTCCGCATCGAAAACGGCAAAGTCGTCAAAGACAACCCTGCCATGACCTTGGATTTCAATGCCATAGCGCAAGGTTACACCTCTGACCTGATTGCCTCATTCCTGGACAGCCGAGGCATCAAGAACTACCTGGTCAACACGGGAGGTGAGATCATGTCACGAGGCTGCAAGCCCGATGGCCAGCCGTGGATCGTGGGCATCGAGAAGCCTGCCGACAACTGGGACTCTGAGCAGGTGGTGCAGACCCGCGTGGCCTTGCGCGACAAGGGCTTGGTCACCTCGGGCAGCACCCGTAAATACGTGGAGCGTAACGGCAAGCGCTATTCGCACTGCATCGACCCCAACACGGGCTATCCCGTCGAGCATCAGGTATTGAGTGTCACCGTGCTGGCCGAAAACTCCGTCTGGGCCGACGCCTTGGCCTCCATCTGCATGGTGATGGGCATGGAGAAGTCGCTGCCGCTCATCGAAGGCATGGACGGCGTGGAAGCCTATTACATCTATGTCAACGAAAAAGGCGATCTGGAGACATTCGCCACAGAAGGATTTAGCATCATAGAATAAGCAACAACAGTATGGATAATAACGAAGAACCCAAAACCGAAAATCCAGATTCGTTTGATCTCTCAAACTTGTCTTCACCTAGCATCTATGTCAACGGGCCTGACTTTTATGTGTTAAGCAACAGACAAAATCCAATAGGAGCCCCGGCTCCCCAAGAAGTGGAAGACCCCCAGCCCAAACCTCAACCCGAAGGGCCCGTGTGTCCACAATGCGGCAACGCCATCACCAACGATGACTGGTCATTCTGCCCCGAATGCGGTACTCTGCTTCATTAACAGTGACGTTGGAGGCTGTGCTGTAATGCCTCCGTTTAGGGAGTTCTTCCTCATTCCTGCGAGCGAACGCTCGGCCCATTGACGACACATGCCCAGTGCGGCCACATGTCGTTTGAAAAGTCACTACTTCTAAGAAAGTCTTATGAAAGGCCATCGCGCCTTACCCTCAGCTCAGGCTCTAACTGGGCAAAGAAAACCGCGCCAGCGGCTAACACCAATGCTTATCAAAAGATTGATGAGCATCCATAAACTATTTATTTCAAACCATTAAAAACTTAAAGCTATGAAAATTCAAAAAGCTATTGTTTTTGCGACCCTCGCACACGAAGGTCAATGCAGAAAGGGGACAGACATCCCTTACATCGTTCATCCCATGGAGGTCATGCAGATCTTGACCGCTAACGGTTGTAATGAAACCGTTATCTTGGCAGGCATACTGCACGACACACTTGAAGACACACAAACCACGCCAGAAGACATCCTTCACAACTTTGGTCAAGACGTGCTTGATTTGGTCCTTGGTGAATCAGAGGACAAATCAAAATCATGGCAGGAAAGGAAACAGGCCACCATCGATCATCTTGCTGAAGCATCCAAGGAAATCCAATTGATCTGCTGTGCCGACAAATTGTCAAACATCAGAAACATCTATGTTGACCAGCAGTTACTTGGTGATGATGTCTTCAAACGCTTCAACGCTCCGAAGGAAAAGATCAGATGGTACTATGAAAGCATCGCCAATGCTTTAACCAAGATCGACGGCTACAAGATGAAGCAACAGTATGTTGCCCTCGTGAAAGCCGTATTTCCCACCGCAAAACCCACCTAAAAAATGCACGCCAAAAACAATAAAAGAAAAATCCTAACTGACTGATCATCAATTAGGATTTTCTTTCTTTTGGTACTCCCGCAGGGGGTCGAACCCTGGACACCCTGATTAAGAGTCAGGTGCTCTACCAACTGAGCTACGGAAGCATCGTTTTGTGGGTGCAAAATTACAACCTTTTTCGATATAATGAACCTTTTTCAACAACTTTTTTTTCATAAGTATAACAACTACTTATCATTCAGTCAGTTATAGAGAAAGCATTTTAAGGTCAAAACTTTGCTTTCGGCCCATAAAAACCGTCCATGCAAGACAAAAATGTAGTATTTTTGCCGCTCCAAAACCAACCAACCATTCCCATGAGGAGAAAGAACACCGAAAACCAAGTCCGCCACCCGTTTTGGCAAAACGACATCACCACGATGCTGCTGCGCCTCCTGGCGGTTTTTGTCTTCTTGGGCATCCTCGACTTTGCCTTCTACATGATCGACAAGCCCTATCTGGGCCACATCTCCGGTCCGGCCGAGTCGTGGAGCATCATCAAAGGCTCGATGCGGTTTAACCTCATGTCGCTGCTCATCGCCAACGCGCCCTTCATCCTCCTCTCCATCCTGCCCTTCCACTTCCGCGAGCGACACTGGTATCAAGGCATCCTGTATGCCATCTACCTGATCACCAACTCCGTCGTCATCGTCATGAACAGCGTCGACATCATCTACTACTCCCACACCATGAAACGTCTCACCCTCGAGGACACCCACTTCACGAGCAACAGCAACAACCTCCCCATCATCTCCGACTTCGCCTTGCATAACCTGCCCGTCATCATCATCGCCCTCACCCTCATCGGATTGCTCATCTACAGCTGGCACTACATCATATACCGCCCCACGCGCATCGAGAACAAACGACGCTACTACCTCGTCAATACCATCGCCGCCTTGGTGGTCATCGCCTTGGGCGCCTGCGGGCTGCGTGGCACCTTCAACCCCAACAAGCCTTGGACCAAGATGAGCGAGGCCGCGGCCTATTCGCCCGAGAAGACCTGGCTCACGCTCAGCAACCCCTACTGCTTCTTCCGCACCCTCGACAAAAGCACCGAATACGACAAAGTGCGCTATTTCGACGACGAGGAATGCAACCGCATCTTCAGTCCCATACACCACGTCGACAGCAGCCGTGTCGACCTGGGCCAACGCAACGTGGTGGTGTTCATCATGGAGAGCTTCAGCAAGGAACACTCCAAATACCTCTGCCCCGACCTCTACGGCCACGAGCCGGGCTGCACGCCCTTCCTCGACTCGCTGATGCAGGAGGGCTACACCTTCACCCATGCCTACGCCAACGGCATGAAATCGATCGAGGCCATGCCCGCCGTCTTCGCCTCCATCCCCTCGTTCAGGACTTCGTTCGCCACCATGCCCGAGACCTTCGGCGAGTTTGAGGCCATGCCCAAGATGCTGGCCAAACAAGGCTACACGACGGCCTTCTTCAGCGGCAGCGAGCGCAACTCTATGGGCTTCGAGGAGATGGCACAAAGGTTCGGCGTCGAGAAATGCTACTGCCGCGAAGAATACGAAAACGCCTATCCTGTGAACGACAGCACGATAGAGCCCTTCTGGGGGGTCTACGACATGCCCTACTTCCTGTTTATGGCCGACGAGATCAACCAGATGCAGGAGCCTTTCTTCGCCTCGGTCTTCAACCTCACCTCGCATCATCCCTACCGCGTGCCGCCCGACTATGCCGACATCGTGCCCCAAGGACACAACCCCGAGCAACGCGTGGTGGCCTATACCGACATGGCGTTCCGCGCCTTCTTCGAACGAGCCCAAAAAGAGCCCTGGTTCGACAACACCGTCTTCGTCTTCGTGGCCGACCACGTGGCCCCGCTCACCTACGACCCACGGTCGTGCACCATGAAAGGGCACTCGTCCATCATCCAGTTCCTCTACACCCCCGACGGCGCCCTGTGTGGCACCGACAGCACCACTGTGCAGCAACTCGACCTCATGCCCACCCTCTTGGGACTGCTCGGCAACAAGGAGCCTTACTTCGCCTTCGGCCGCGACGTGTTCAACGAGCCTCAGCGCCAACCCGTCGCCTTCAACTGCCTCAACCAGCTATACCAATGCATCACTGACTCGACGACGTTCTATTTCGACACCGAGAAGGTAGTGGAAACCGTTGAGGGAAGACCCAAAAAAGAAGATGAGGACTTTCTGAAAGCCGTATTGCAAAGCTACGGCGAATGCCTCACCAACAAGAGATACACGATAAATAAGGAATAGGCTTACGACACAAACCAAGCCTTGAACTCAGCCACACGGGCCTTGCTGACGATGACCTTCTCAGGGGTCTCGACGACAAGGTTGATGGCTAGTTTGTTGCCAAACCACACCGACACGTCCTTGACCGCATTGCGCGAGACGACAAACTGACGGTTGGCGCGGAAGAACATCTGAGGGTCGAGCTGCGCCAGGATATCGTCCAACGTCTGGTTCATATAGAACGTCTTGTTATCGAACGTCACCAGCTTCACTGTCTTGGTGTCAATGTAAGCGTAAGCAATCTCGCTTGTGGGCAGCGGCACCAGTTTGTCGCGCTCGGGAAGCAGGAAGCAACTCTTGTACTTCGGCTTGGAGCCCAGCTGACGCAGCAACACGTCGAGTTGCTGCTGGCCAATGCCATTGCCTGCCATGCTGTGGTATTTGCCCACAGCACGCTCCAAGGCCTCCTTGCTGATGGGTTTCAGCAGATAGTCGATGCTGTTCACCTCAAAGGCCTTGAGGGCGTATTCGTCATACGCCGTGGTGAAGATGACCGGGCAGGTGATGGTGACACGGTCGAAGATGGCAAACGAGTTGCCGTCGGCCAGATGGATGTCCATGAATATCAGGTCGGGCATGGGATGCTGGCTGATCCAATCGACGCTGTCATCAATCGACTCGAGCACGCCGACGATTTCAGTTTCGGGGCTGACTTCTCCAAGAAGCTTCTTCAGCGTCTTTGCAGCCATTATTTCGTCTTCTATGATAAGAGCTTTCATGGTATCAATCATTTCGTTTCAGTGGCAAAGTTACTCTAAAAATCGTTCCATCGTCAAAAATTTCAACATTTTCGTTCCATTTTATGCGATATCGCTCAGCGAGATTGGCCAAACCGATGCCCGTCCCTTCCTCTTTTCCAATCTTCGGCTGGATTTTGTTACTGACAATCAGATGATTATCATCAACGGTAATGATATTAATCGTCAGAAGCTGTTTCGAGGAGATGACATTATGCTTGATGGCGTTCTCAATCAGGCCCTGTATGGAGAGGGGCAACACATGGTAGTTGTCGTATTTCTCGTGGTCGATATGATGTTCGAAAACAAGGTTGTCGCCATAGCGCATCTTCATCATCTGACAGTAGGAACGCACGCATTCAAGCTCTTGGGCCAGAGTCACCACCTCGGCGTTCTTCAGGGTGTAGCGCATCACCGTCGACAGCTGGTGGACGAAATCGCCGGCCTTGTAGACATCGACATCGATGAGCGACTTCAGCGTGTTCAGCGAGTTGAAGAGGAAATGTGGATCCATCTGGTTTTCCAAGGCCTCGTAGCGCGACGCCATGTTCTCGGCGCGAAGGGTCTCGTTCTCGATGTCGGCCACCTTCGTGCGGTATTGCGCACGAATCAGATACACCGCCATGAGCGCTATGGCCATCAGAGAGCAGTCGCCGAGATAGCCTCGCATGACATACTGGAACGTGGTCCTCGGTGGACCCGGTCTATCGGGGAAGAGCTTCAATTGCAACAAGGTACACAAAGTGCTCAACACAAAGGTAATCGCCAAAGTGCCCAAAATGACCAGCACCAGCTCATCCACCTTACGTTTGGGGCTCCTGCCAAAGACCACCTTGCAAAACAAAAGCACCGCAAAGACCATGATAAACGTCAACGGGATGTTGAGCAGCACTTTTTTGTAGAAATTCCTCCTGGCTTCCTCTGGCGACTCAAAGACATCCCTCCTCCTCTCGTTGGAACGTTCACGGGCGTCGTTAAACTCCACCGTCTTCGTATCGGCATCGCCCTCGTCGAGCGTCGACTCGGTTTCACGGTTGTCGAACGAAGGCCGCGCAAAATAATGGTTCAGCGTGAACAGAAAATAATAAGCCATCGTGACAACCAAAGAAAGGGTAACTATCCTTTTGATTGACAGATATTTGTCGACACTTATCTTGGTACCGGCTCTGTTCATAGGCAAGAATTATTCGTATCGTAAGGCAGTGATCGGGTCGGTGCGCGAGGCCTTCAAGGCGGGGAAGAAGCCCGAGATGAGACCCAGGATGGCGCACGAAACGAAGGAGATGACCATCCACATCACGTTGACGACATAGGGGAGCGACATGGCCATAGAGACCACATAAGAAAGCAAGAGTCCAAGCAGCAAGCCGAACACGCCGCCGATGAGGCTCAGGATGATACTCTCGGTGAGGAACTGCATCAGGATGGCCGAGTTCTTGGCGCCGATCGACATGCGCAGGCCGATTTCCT
>JAEEGF011220089.1_pt1 | contig 15111 bp, 13 predicted proteins | sample 9134171 | NCBI WGS metagenome assembly JAEEGF01 (sample SAMN16246542, study PRJNA631951) | gut metagenome | biome: gut microbiome; feature: rumen; material: AP-attached | host: Bos | place: Iran: Karaj | collected 2018-10 | reverse complement strand
TGGACCTGCCAGTAGTGCTGGTGGTTGACGCTAAGTCTGCAGCTTACTCGATGGCCGCACTTTTGTCAGGTTTCATCAACTTCCGTAAGGATGTGCACATCAGCGGCGTGATTTTCAACCGCGTGGGTTCTGCAAGGCATTTTGCTATGTTGCAGCAGGTGTGCGATGACCTTGGGGTTGAATGCTATGGCTATCTGCCCAAGAAAACAGAACTCGAGCAAGGCTCCCGTTACCTGGGGTTGGATTTCAGCGAGAAGACCGAAAGCGATCTCTTAGTTGAACTGCTAGAACAGCATGTTGAGTGGCAAAAGCTCTTGGATTTGTCAGCAACCAATGCAGCAAGTGCACCTGTATACGCAATTCCAGGCCAAGATAGTAATCATTTTAGTAAAACCTTGATAGCGCGCAACGACGAGTCGTTCTCTTTCATCTATCAGGAGAATATCGACAGGTTGGAGAATGTGTCCTTCTTTGACCCTGAGGCTGATGTCCCATGCCTTGACGATGTGGATTTGCTGTATCTGCCAGGCGGTTATCCCGAGAAACATCTTGATGAATTGGTGAAAGCCGAGGCTACACGACGTGCCATCAAAGAATATGCCGAACGCGGCGGACGCATTATCGCCGAATGCGGCGGCATGATGTATCTGTGCGAGAGAATCGTCACCGACGAGGGCGAATATCCAATGTGTGACGTGCTACCTTACACCATTACAGCCCACAAAACTGATCGTAAACTCTCGCTGGGCTATCGCCGCTTCATGCTCGATGGCCAGGAATACCGAGGGCATGAGTTCCACTACACGCAATTCCTGGGCGAGATTCCGACATCAGTCACTCAGGTCTATAATGCCAAGGGAGAACCCGTGCCAACGCCTGTCATCCGTTACAAGAATGTTCTGGCCAGCTACACCCATTTATATCAGTTGCCAAAAAGAAACTAGGGACTAAAAACTAAGGACTAGAAACTAAAATGAAACAGATATATACCAAGACCGGTGATGAGGGCATGACCAGCTTGCGCGATGGCGTGAGGGTTCCAAAGGATGACCCTCGCATCGAGACCAACGGGCAGATAGACCAGTTGAACGCCCTTTTGGGTGTCGTGCGGTCGATGCTTACTGATGGCACCGCTGACCGTGACCTCATTCTTGCCGTGCAGCGTGAACTGATGGTTGTAATGAGCCACATCGCTACACCAGAAGGTAACATCAACCCACGTGAACTCCATTCACAAGAAATTATCACAAAATTGGAACACGCCATTGACACTGCCGATTATCGAGGTGGTTTTGTCATTCCTGGAGGATGCTCGCAGTTGTCTGCTTTTATCCACTTGGCTCGTACTCAAGCCCGCACAGTGGAACGCCGTTTGTGGTCATTGAAACGTGAATATCCTGTTGATAATGGCATTCAGGTGATGATGAACCGCCTGTCCGATTATCTGTTTGTCTTAGCCAACGAGAAAGAATGAATATTAAGCGATTGCATCCAGTGATGTTTGCCGGAACGGGCAGCGATGTGGGCAAGAGCATCGTTGCCGCTGCTTTTTGCCGCATCTTCAAGCAGGACGGCTACAGTCCTGCCCCTTTCAAGGCCCAGAATATGGCGTTGAACTCCTATGCCACCCCCGAGGGCTTTGAGATTGGTCGTGCCCAAGCCGTTCAGGCCGAGGCAGCTGGTATTCCTTGCCATACCGACATGAATCCGTTGCTGTTGAAGCCCCAGAGCGACCACACCTCGCAGGTCATCCTGCACGGCAAACCCATCGGCAATAAAAATGCCTACGACTACTGGCGCCGTGGCACGTCCGACATCGACTATCGGCGAGAGGTGTGTGACGCTTTCGACCGCTTAGCTTCCCGTTTTAATCCCATAGTGATGGAGGGCGCTGGCAGCATTTCGGAGATTAACCTGCGTGATACTGATTTGGTGAATTTGCCCATGGCCCGCCATGCCCATGCCGATGTGATTCTCGTGGGCGACATTGACCGTGGTGGGGTTTTCGCCTCGGTCTATGGCAGCATCGCCTTGCAGACGCCCGAGGACCGCCGCCTCATCAAGGGCATTATCATCAACAAGTTCCGTGGAGACATGCGCCTGTTCGACGAGGGCCGCAAGATGCTCGAGGACATCTGCGGCGTACCCGTACTGGGCGTTATCCCTTACTATAAAGACATTTATATCGAGGAAGAGGACAGCGTGGCTTTGGCTCAAAAGTCGATGCAGGCCGAGCGTGGCAAGGTCAACGTGGCCGTTGTGATGCTGCGTCATTTGTCCAATTACACTGACTTTGATGCGCTGGAGCGTGACCCGCGTGTTCACCTGTTCTACACTAATAACACCGAGGATATCAAGAAAGCTGACATCATCATCCTTCCGGGCACCAAATCGACACTGCACGATCTGTATGAACTGCGCCGCAACGGTTGCGCCCAGGCCATCGTGAGAGCTCATCGCGAGGGTGCGGCAGTGCTTGGTATCTGTGGTGGTTATCAGATGATGGGCATGGAAGTGCTCGACCCCGAGCACGTTGAAGGCGATATTGAACGCTTGCCTGGTTTGGGGTTACTGCCCACGACCACCACGATGAATGGTGACAAGCAGACGCGCCAGGTCACCTGCCAGTATGGGCATGGCTACGAGATTCATCAGGGCGAGACGCAACCCGTGGACGATGTCAAGCCGTCCCCCCTGCTGCACCTCAATGATGGACGCGAAGACGGCTATATCGTTGATGGTAAAAGCATGGGCACCTATGTCCACGGCATTCTTGACAACACGTCCTTTGTGGATTTCCTCTTGGAGCCTTTCAAAAATAAAGTTGCTGAGGGAAACGAGCCTTTTGACTATGCCGCTTTCAAAGAAGAACAATACGACAAGTTGGCTGCCCATGTGCGCCAGTATGTCGATATGGAACAAATCTACCAAATCTTAACTGACCATGATTGAAGGACACGGCGACGACCTGTATCGTTACAATAATATCAAGATGAACTTCAGTTCCAACATCTATGCTGGGACTGATTTGAGTGCTCTAGAAACCTATCTGTGCTCTCGCATGGATGTCGTGCGCTCCTATCCAGAGCCCTCGGCGGCATCGCTGGAACAAATCATTGCCCGCGAGTGTGGCATCAATCCTGAGGAGGTACTGGTGACCAGCGGGGCGGTCGATGCCATCTACTTGATTGCTCAGACCTATCGCTACGAGGGCACCTGCCACATCCTGTGGCCCACGTTCAGGGAATATGAGGATGCTTGCCGCGTGTTTGGTTATCAGGAGCGTGAGGATGGCGCTCTGTGCTGGCTGTGCAACCCCAATAATCCTACAGGCGATGTAATGGCAACAGAGGACGTTTTGGCACTTGCCGAGCGCCACCGCCTGATCATCGTAGACCAGTCCTACGAGGACTATACGATGGCTCCCTTGCTGCGACCTGCCGACGTGGTGGGCTGTGACGACATCATCCTGCTGCACTCCATGACCAAGCGTTATGCGGTGCCAGGACTGAGATTGGGTTACATCACAGCATCTGCGCGGATAATTGCTCAATTGCGGGAGCAGTACCGTCCTTGGGCCATCAACGCCCTGTCACTTGAGGCTGGCAAATGGCTCGTGCAGCGAGGCGAGACAGCTATTGCCGATCTGCCATCCTACCTGTCTGAGACTCAGCGCCTGCGTGCCATGCTGAACGAGATAAAAGGCATTAAGGCTCAACAAACCAAGACCAATTTTTTCCTGTGTACCATTCAGCAAGCCACGGCTGCCGAGTTGAAGGAATATTTGGCACAAGAGCATGGCATCCTCATCCGTGATGCCTCCAATTTCACGGGCCTCACGCCGCACCACTTCCGCATCGCTACCCAGTCACCTGACGAAAACGATGCCCTCGTCGCTGCTATCCGTCACTATCTGGAAAAACAAGAATAAAACAACAATAAATACAAAAGTACTATTATTAGAGTTCTCGTCATGATTGTATTTATTGTACTTATTGTTTTCTTTTTAGGATAAAATGAACGAAACGATATTACTCATATTGCCATTGTTGTTGGGATGGTTGCTGGATTTCATTTTCGGTGACCCGTCACGCTTGCCGCATCCCATCGTGTGGTTCGGCAAAATGATCTCATGGGGGGAGCACCGTCTTAACAAAGGCAGTCATCGCATGGCCAAAGGTGCCGCGATGGCTATATGCTTCATCCTGTTGGTGTTCTTTGTCGTGTGGGGATTCAAGCGGCTGGTACCCAACATGGTGTTGTGGCTGATTGTAGATACCATCATCATCTTCTATTGTTTGGCAGGAACGACGCTCATCCGCGAAGTCCGCGAGGTATTCTTGGCGTTAGACCGTTCGTTGGACGAAGGACGCAAACAAGTCGCCCGCATTGTGGGGCGTGACACTTCTCAACTGTCGGCTCAAGAAGTGCGTACTGCTGCCCTCGAAACGCTAGCTGAGAACCTGAGTGATGGCGTGATTGCCCCACTGTTCTGGTTCGCGCTGTTGGGCACTCCAGGTATGCTGGCCTACAAAATGATCAACACCCTCGACTCGATGATTGGTTACCGCACCGAGCGCTACAAGGATTTTGGCTGCTGGGCCGCCCGCATCGACGATGTGGCCAATTACATCCCGGCCCGCTTGACCGCCCTGCTGATGGTCATTGCATCGGGCAAGTTCTCGCTTTTGAAATTCGTTTGGAAAAACGGCCGCAAGCACGCGAGCCCCAACAGTGGCTATCCCGAGGCCGCCCTTGCCGGTATTCTCAACTGCCGCTTTGGCGGACCGCATTACTACTTCGGCGAACTCTTCGACAAGCCCTTCATCGGCGAGAATGACCGCGCACTGACCACTCAGGACATGCACACCGCTGTCCGCATCAACCGCTTCTCCGAAGTCCTCATGCTTGTGCTTGTTCTCCTGTTGGTATATGCTCACAGTGGAGTTCTCGGCTAGCGCCGAACACTCCACAATGTGTTAACTACATCTGCACCGCATCGCTGTGCAGTCAAGAGCATGTCGATGAGATCAGTAATCCGTTATTCGTATGAATTAGTATCAGTTATTTTTCTTCTTCTTTTTGGGGCATCGTGATACCTAGACGCTTGAATTCATCTTGATATTTATTGAATAACTCTTCCATTTTCTCGACAGGTGTCGACGTTGTGTTAAAAATAGAGTCATCAGATAGGATTTTGGCTATAAAGATTTCTTTTGCTTTCTCTTTCTCCCCAATACGCATTAAGAAATCAATTCTTGTGTTGAAATCATCATTTCGATCGATTTGATTTTTGATTTTTCTGATATCATTGCACGCCCTCCATATTTTGAAGAACAAGATGATGCACAAAACCCACCAAATAATGGAAATGAAATAAATAAACAGACTCATAATCAAGACAAATAAAAGGATTAATAATGCCACAAAAATACGAAAAATCTTATAAAGAAAGCATTTCCTTTAGAAATATTTGGTGATGTGGGCAGTGTCGAAGTTGTTCATCTCGTTAATCATCCTCACGGCCGAATCAATGATGGGATAGGCGCAGAGGGCTCCTGTTCCCTCACCGAGGCGTAGGCCCAGATTGAGAATGGGTTTGGCGCCCACGATGTCGAGCATTCGCTTGTGGCCGCTCTCGTCTCCGCAATGAGTGAAAATCATGTAGTCCTGAGCAGCGGGATAGAGTTGTATCGCAGCGATGGCACAGGCCGTCATGATGAAACCGTCAACCAATACCACAAGGTGTTTTTCTACACCCCGCAGCATGGCTCCGATGGCCGTCACCATTTCGAATCCACCAAAGTAGCGGATGGCATTCTCTGTCGTGTTCTCCATCGTCTCATGGTAATGTAGCAAGGCCTGGGCAAGGATCTCGCGCTTGTGCTGGATACCGGGATTATCAAGACCCGCCCCTGCACCGATGCACTCGTCGAGCGGGATGTTGCCGAACAGGCTCATCCAGATGCTTGACGGCGATGTGTTGGCAATGCCCATTTCACCAATGCACAACACCTGGCAGCCCTCACTGATGCAGTCATCCACGAGGTCGCAGCCCGCTTGGACGGCGCGGTTATACTCCTCCTGGCTCATGGCGGGTTCATGCAGGAAATTGCGGGTGCCACGGGCTATCTTGCGGTCGATAATGCCATCAATATTGCTGAGATCATAGTCCACACCTGTGTCCACGATACGCAACTTGAAACCATGCTGACGGCAGAACATATTCACGCCTCCACCGCCACGTGTAAAGTTGATCATCTGTTGCCAAGTCACCTCGCGAGGTGAAACGCTCACTCCCTCACGTTCGATGCCGTGGTCGCCGCCAAGCAGAAGATGGCAAGGGTGGTTCAGACTAGGTGTCAAAGTTTGTTGAATGAGGCAAATCTGCAAGGCCAGTTCCTCCAGGCGGCCCAGCGAGCCTTTGGGTTTATTCAGGTAGTCGATTTTCTGCTGAATGGCATCAGCCATCAACTTACCAGTGTGTTGTATCTTGAATCGATTCATTTTTTATGGTCACTAGTTTTTAGGTTCTAGATGCTCTAGAACTCATAGATTCTTTAGATATTCTAGAACTCTTATCTCTTATCTCCTAACTCTTAACTGTTACCGGGATGCCTGAGACCATGAGTATTACTTCGTCGGCGCGAGAGGCGATGTACTGGTTCATCCAGCCTTGCAGGTCGGTGAACCGCCGTTGTACGGCATCCATACTCACGCCACCACTACCAATTTCGTTGGTCACGAAAATGAATGTGGCATCCTGTGCCGTAAAACGATTAAACTCCTCTTTGACCATTTGCAACACCTGCTGTGTGTCTTGGCCTTGATTCTCGAAGAAGAAGTTGGTCAACCATAGCGTGACGCAATCGATGACAGCCACGCGTCCCGTGAGGTCATGACGGCTCAAGTGTTTCTCTTCCTCGATGTTTGTCCACTGCGGGCCACGGCGCTCTTGATGGCGGCGCACCCGTTCACGGAACTCTTCGTCCCACACATGGGCCGTGGCCACATACACGGGATTGTCGGCAAGGCTCAATGCCAGCTGCTCGGCATGACTGCTCTTTCCCGAGCGTTGCCCGCCAGTGATTAATATGATTTTCCTCATGTCAGTTTTTAATTACAATGAAATGCCCATAGTCAGTGAGATTGTTCCAAGCATTATTCCAGGAATAGAGCCCGGCATGAATGCCGGCGCTGATGAGCACACCGGCATGGGCAAAGATGGCTACACGTTTGTACGGCTTGCGCTTGAGCTCGTCAAGGAAGGCTGCCACACGTTGGTATTGCTGCAGGAAACTCTCACCGCCTGTTGTGGGCTGGTTGATGTAATCATCGTACCACTCTTGCAAGTGCGGGTCCTGGATTTCGTCATAAAGCTGCATTTCCCATTCTCCCATGTTCATTTCTAGCAGGCGATTGTCGGTCTCGGCATCAGGGTAGCCGCAGTAGGCTGCGAGTTTGCGGGCGCGCGACAATGGCGATGAGAACACCTTGTCAAAGGGCAAGAACGTGTCGAGCGATTGACGGGTCAGTTCGGCCTCTTGCTCAAAGGTGTCACGCACCGGCACATCGGTCCATCCATAACACGTTCCTTTAGGTACATCGACGCTGGTATGTCTAATCAAAACGACTTCCATCGTAAAGAGGTTAAAGGTTAATGATTAAAGGATTTGTCACCAGTTGTGAGCAAACGGTCAAATATACTGTCAGTTCCACTAACAAACATACGGCACCGCAACAGTCGCCCGTGTACCCCTGAATTTTGCGATGAATGAGCAGATACAGAAAATACATGACCGCTACAGGCAAGCAGACGACAAGATACCAATTGATGCCTGTCAACCAGAACATCAATACCATTGGCAGCAAGCCTTGCAAGGACATCAACAAGCCGGCGGCAAGTGAGGGTTTGCGGTAGACGGTCTTGTTCTTGGCATCTTCCTCGCGGCGGGCATATGGGAGCATCGACACCAGTTGGCTGGTAATCATCTTGGAGAAGGGATCTGCAGCAAGAATGGTAAGTGCCGCCACGGTTACGGGCATGCTATAGAGTGCAGTGCCTAACAGAAGCAAGTAGATGATAAGCCCCAGTACGCCATAGGTGCCAATGTGGGAATCCTTCATGATGGCTAGGATGCGGTCACGATTGCCTCCGCCGCCAAAACCGTCCAAAAAGTCGGCCAAGCCATCCTCATGTAAGGCTCCGGTAATCAGCAACCGCATGGCAATAGCGGCGATCACGGCCACGGCATGAGGCAATATCATACTGCCGAAGTAAAGTGTCGCAGCCATTGCTCCACCAGTGAGCCATCCGGTCAGAGGCCAAAATTCAACGACCGTCTTGTAACTTGATTGAGGTGGTTGATGGAGACGCCAAAATGGCAAACGAGTGAAGAAAATCAATGCCGCCAAAATGTTGTCATACCACCTTGTTTTTTCTGCTGTTTCTTCCATAGTGCAAAGGTACAAAATATTCATTGTTCACGGCCTGTTATTCCCTAAAAAAGTAGTACCTTTGTAGCATTAAAATGAATAATAGAAGAATGAAGAAATTATTTGGGTTTATTGCAGTTTTAGTGCTGCTTTGCGCTTGCAATTCACAGGGCGAGAAGCAGTCAAAATCGGGCACAGACTCGATGGAAGAAGTGACCGTGAAGTATGCCACAGGATTCAGCGTTCGTGACTCGGCCGACATCAGGTTGGTTGACGTGGGTAAAAAAGACCATTTTGCACTCGTTCATGATGCCGGCGCTGTTGTGCCCGAGGGCTACGTCAAGGTCAAAGTGCCAATCGAGCGCACCATCTGCATGACCTCGCTGCAATTGTCCAATTTCACCATTCTTGATGCCCACGACTTGGTTAAAGGCATCACCAGCACCAAGAACCTCTTCAACGAAGATATCAAGGCGCGCGTCAAGGACGGGCGTATTGTCAAAATCGGCATGGAGGGTGAATTTGACCCCGAGGTGGTCATGGCCGCCAACCCTGATGTCATCTTCATTTCGCCGTCTAAGCGAGGCGGCTATGATGCCATCAAGGAAATCGGCATCACGCTGGTGCCCCACTTGGGTTACAAGGAACTTAACCCGCTGGGTCAGGCCGAGTGGATTAAGTTTATCGGCATGTTTATCGGCAAGGAAAAAGAGGCCGCCGAGATTTTCGCCGGCATCGAGAGCCGCTACAACGAACTCAAGGAGAAAGCCGCTAAAGTCGAGCAACGTCCCACAGTCACCAGTGGTGAAATGCACTACGGCAACTGGCATGCCGTGGGCGGCAAGAACTATCTGGCGCAAATCTTCCGCGACGCGGGAGCCGATTATGTCATCAACGACGACGAGACCTCGGGCGAGGACTTGGAGTTCGAGAAGATGTATGCCCTCTCGGCCAACGCCGACTACTGGCGTATTCTCAACAGTTATCAGGGCGATTTCTCCTACGAGGCACTGAAGGCCAGTGAGCCCCGCAACGAGATGTTCAAGGCCTTCAAGGAGAAAAAAGTCATCTACTGCAACATGAAGCAGACGCCCTATTACGAAATCGCTCCCGTCAAACCCGACGTGCTCTTGAAGGACTTTGTAGCCATCTTTCATCCTGAGCTGGTCGAGAAAGACTACCAGCCCACTTTTTACCGCCTGCTGCAATAAACTACAACTAAAATAACAACAATAAATACAACAAGTACAATGATAAATAACGGTAATCAGTTTTTGTATTTATTGTACTTATTGTTTTCCTTTCTGATATGAGACGAACGTTGCCTTTAATGTTAGCTCTTTTGGTGGCAATCCTCGTGATGATGATTGCCAACCTGTTCATCGGTACTGTTGAGATTCCGGTGGGCGACATCTGCCGTATCTTGGTAGGGCAGGGCAGTGAGTCCGAAATCTGGACAAATATCATTCTCAGTTCCCGTCTGCCGCAGGTGCTCACCGCTATTGTGGCGGGTGCGGGCCTGGCTGTGAGTGGTCTGATGATGCAGACCATCTTCCACAACCCGCTGGCGGGACCGTCCATTTTGGGAATCTCTAACGGTGCTAGCCTGGGCGTTGCCTTTGTCGTGCTGCTGTCTGGACAGTTGGGTGGTGTGGCCTTGAGTAGCCTTGGATATCTGGGTGATGCGGCCGTCTCGATTGCCGCTATTATCGGCGCTATCGCCGTGATGATGCTCATAGTGTGGATTTCGGGCAAGGTGCGGGGCAATGTCACCCTGTTGATTATCGGCGTGATGATCGGATACCTGGCCACCGCTATCATCGGCGTGCTGAAATTTCTCAGCCCCGAGGAAGATGTCAAGGCTTTTGTAGTGTGGGGACTCGGCTCGTTCTCACGTGTGTCTGGCGACCAGATGATACTTTTTGTCGTACTCATGTGCATTTTGCTGCCCTTGAGTTTCCTATTAGTAAAGCCTCTGAATGCCATGTTACTGGGTGACCGTTATGCCGCCAATCTGGGTGTTAATGTCAAGCGGGCCCGCACTTGGATCATCATTTGTTCAGGTACGTTGGTCGCCATAGTCACTGCCTATTGCGGCCCCATCATGTTCATCGGTATGGCTGTGCCCCATTTGGCCCGCTGCATCTTCCGCACCAGTGACCACTGGAAACTTCTGCCTGCCACCGCCCTATGTGGCGCAGCTTTGGCACTCATCTGTAATTTGATTGCCCGCGCTCCTGGATTTGAAGGCGCTATGCCCGTCAACAGCGTGACAGCCCTCATCGGTGCCCCTATCATCATTTACGTCCTCTACCGTCGTCGTAAAACCTCCTACGAGTAGATCTTCCCATGATCATCAATCAGGAGGATGGTGAGGTTCCCGTTAGGGAGTAGTGGGGTGCAATAGTGGGAGCAGTGGTTGATGACGACCGTGGCAAAATCTTGGAGTTTTTCTTGAGGGATTCTGTCCCACAACTCTCGGGCGAGGGTGAGGTCGCTGATGATGATATCAATTCCTGCTTCACGGAGCATACTCATTACAAACTTCTTGTCCATCGTGGTGTGACGGCTGTGAGTGTCAAGGTTGCCTGCCGCAAGTTTCACTGCCTTGCCTAACATGACGCCCATGGTGACATTCTTGATGTCAAGTTCATTGGCGATGGTGAGCGTCTCGCCAATGTAATTTCCGTATTCCACAAAGGCCTGCTGTGGCAGGTCAGTGTATTGCGCTTTTACAAAGCGTTCACTCTTACCGCCACTGTTGATGACCACACGGTCACTTCCAGACGCTTTTGCCACCTGCATGCACTTGCGGATGCTTGCCACAAAAGCCTCCTCGCTGAAGGGCTTGACGATGCCCGACACCCCGATGATGCTGATGCCACCTTCAATACCTAAGCGTGGATTGAACGTGCGGTGCGCAATCTCGGCACCTTGGGGCACACTGATGGTAATGCTGACATTTTCCTTGATGTTGTCACGCATCATCTGTCGCGGTGCTTTGTTGATGGCGGGTTCGCCTGGTGGAAAGTCAAAGCCCGGCACCGTGAACCTGCCAACCCCTTCGCCACCGAGTATCTCAAACTTATCGCTGTGCTTAACACTCGCACGTATCTCAATACCGTTGGTCACATCGGGGTCGTCTCCCGCCTGCTTGAACACGGCAGCATAGCCGTCTCCGTATGTCACTTCGACATCAATCGTCTCGCCATCGGGCAGGATGACGGGCACCGAGGCTGGCATTTCTCCTGTTCTCATACGCTGGGTCGCAGCAATGGAAGCAGCCGTAGCGCAGGTACCTGTGGTCAAACCGCTGTGCAACGGGAAGAAATCGGGCAACAGTTTTTCCACCATTCGTCGTAGACCATGAGGTCCGTTGACGTGGTTGACGGTCACACCGTTTGCGGTGGGATATTCGGGGCGCTCCACGACAAAGATTGTGATTCCTGCTTGACGAGCAGCATGGATTTTCTCATTGAAACCGCCGCTCGCTCCGCTCTCCTTAGTGATGATGGCTTGGGGCTGGAGTCGTCCAATCAACGCTGAGGTGTCTTCTTTCTCGTAATAAACGAGATGCTCAGAGGAAAAGCCGGCCTTCTGTGCCCCTGCCAGCGATTCGCCACGGTTCAGAATACGGAACCAGCATTCATGGTGCTGCCAGTAATCATGCAGTTTTGTGATGGTATTGACTCCCGTCAATGCAAGTAACTTGGTGATGCCATACTTGTATAATTGGCTGATAGCATCATCATAGTCCTTACACCAGACAAGGTCATCGTCATGAGGTGGATAGATGCGGTCATAGCGGATGACAGGGACTCCAATTTGTCTAGCAAGATCAATGACATTGCGGTGCAGATTGACAGCAAACGGGTGTGCCGCATCAACAATCAGGCGGATGTCATGTTCACGGCAAACAGTGACCATCTCGGTAACCTCCATCGCTCCAGTGACGTGAACGCCATGAACGAGTTGTATGTCCTGCGTATTGCTACGGGTGGAATAGTAGTAGGTGGCACCCGATTCATCGAGCACCTTAGCTGCTATGCGGCCCTCAGTCGTTCCACCAAATACCAGAATCATGCGCCGCCCTTTCTGAACAAATGCGTGAAATGTTTGTTATACAGTTCCGACAAGCCCTTGCGGTTGTCGATGGCCTCGCCCACGACGAGCATAGTGGTCAACGTGAGGTTATTGTCGTGGACAATCTTGGCCAAATCTTTGAGCACGCCGCGATAGATTCGCTGGTCGGGCCAAGTGAGGTGATAGCAGGCTGCAACGGGCGTATCCTCGGGATACTCCATGAGCAATTCGCGCTGCACGTCATCGACAATGGCGGCGCTCAGGAAAATGCACATCGTACTTTGGCTCTTGGCAAGCAGATGCAGTTGCTCCTTTTCGGGCATGGGCGTGCGGCCCTCTCCACGAGTCAGGATGATGGTCTGGGTGCGCTCCGGGATGGTGAACTGACTACGTAACTCAGCAGCAGCAGCCAGGAACGACGAGATGCCCGGAGTGATGTGATATTGCATATTGTGCTGGTCAAAGAAAGCCATCTGCTCCTGTATCGCACCAAAGATGCACGGGTCGCCCGTGTGCAAGCGCACGATGAATTTACCTTGATCATAGAATTCCTTCATCAAAGCACACTGCTCCTCCAGATTCATGCCCGCAGAACTGCGTACGACAGCACCCGGTTTGGCACACATGGTCAACTCTCGTGGCACGAGAGAACCGGCATACAGAATCAAGTCAGCACGTTCCAGCATCTTGCGCCCGCGCACCGATACCAAGTCAGGCTCACCAGGGCCTGCGCCCACAATCTCGATGTGACCTTGCTGGTCACGCAGGTAACGATGGTCGATTGCCAGGGCAACGGTGAAATTCTTACCTTTGATTTTGGGAACAATCAGTTTGCCGTGATTGGAGCCCAGAATGGCAGCAGCCTCACACACGCTAGGCGTTCCAACGTGCTTGGCTACAGTGTCACTCGGGTTGGGCACATCAATGGCTGCCAGTTGCTCGGCAGTGAAGAATTCAACTTCCTCGTCATACCCGTCTTTTAATAGTTGCACAAACGGCTCGTCGGCTTTAACGTCAATCGTGCAGTAACGGCAAGCGCAGGGCAGGATGCCCCATTGAGCCAAGGCCTCGTCCATTTGGTCATAGATGAACTTGTAATCATCGGGGTGATGAGCCAAGCCAAAGCCGATAGTACCGACCATGGGCACAAAGTGCAAGGATAGCATTCCTTCAGGCGCATAGCGGCGGAAAGGCGTGACCATGATGAGTAGTTTGTATTTCTTGGGGTCGGCCTCGCTCAGGTCATGGATGATGGTGACGTGATCGGGAAGGGTCTTTTCCAAATAATCGGTTCCCTCATCACGCACTTCCAAAAACAAGGCAGTCGGCTTGCGGTTGACGAAAGCGAAGATGCAGGCATTCATGTCATCCTTGCTGGCAATGGACCAGTTGAAACGTTCTGAGAGCGTATCCAATGCCCACAGGCACGCGTTGTCGCTTTGGGTCGTAATGACGGGTTTTGAACCCAATGCTGATGCCACACGATGGGTCAAGTCGTTGGCGCCGCCCACATGGCCTGACAGTACCGAGATAACATGGTTCCCCATGCTGTCCACGCAGATGACTGCCGGATCAGTGTGCTTGTCTTCAATCAAGGATGCTATTGTGCGAACGCAGATGCCAAGGGCACCGATAAAGATGAAAGCATCAAATTCCTTCCATCGCTTGGTGACCTCACCTCGTTTGATGACCGAGGCTTGGAACTCTTGCTGGAGGGTTTGGGCTAAAGTTCGCCCCTTATCGCTCACAGGAATAACAGCTATCTTTTGCATTTGAGTATCTCTATTGGGTTATTGTCGTTCAGGATGATGCGTGTGGGCGGCTCTTGTGTCAAACCCAACTCGGCACACGCTTCGTTAAACAGCTGGTGGCTGTCTGTATGAACCATAGGAGAAGTGACGCTGTTCATGACGATGCAGCCATCATCGGCCAAGACTGTCATCACGCGCGCCATGATTTCCTTGAGGTGACCGCCATGCCCGCCGATGAAAACGGCATCAGGGCGGGGTAGGGCATTTATATCCGCTTCGAGGAAGTCCCCTATGTGGTGGTTGATGCCTGGTGTGCCAAAATGTCGACTATTCTGCTGTATCAAGGCCTCGCACTCGGGCCTGATTTCAAAGGCCTCGACGTGCAAATGCGGGAACTGCAACCGCGCCTCGATGGACACACTGCCGGTGCAGAAACCGATGTCCCATAGGACACTTTTTTGCGGTAATTCCAGGGCTTGCAGGGACAACAGACGGATAGGTGCTTTAGTGATCATCTTCTCACGGCCATCTAGCAAGGCAAACTCGCTCTCGGGAATGCCAAAATACCGTGGCCTGGGGTCATTGCCGACCAAGATAAGGCAGTTGGGATAATCAAACTCATGCTGTGCAGCCTCTTCAAGCGACAATGTCGTGATGTGCTCTTCTTTGGGGTTTCCCAAATGCTCGCCCACATGCATCGTATAGCCGTTGTAACCATATTCCAGCATCCTGTGGGCGATGGCGCCAGGTGTGTGCTCACGGTCGGTCAGCACACCGATTTTTTCCGCACGCTCAATGAGCGCTCGGTCAAATTCAGGCCAAGGTCGCCCCGTGAGAGAAA
>JAEEGF012486390.1_pt1 | contig 15113 bp, 13 predicted proteins | sample 9134171 | NCBI WGS metagenome assembly JAEEGF01 (sample SAMN16246542, study PRJNA631951) | gut metagenome | biome: gut microbiome; feature: rumen; material: AP-attached | host: Bos | place: Iran: Karaj | collected 2018-10 | reverse complement strand
ACTCCATCTTCTGGCCGCTGTACTCCTGGTGGCGGCTCAGATCGAAGTCCGTGCGGTCATGGGTCCCGTTGATCTCGCCCCAGCCCAGAGTGGGAAAGAGGAACTCGATGTCACAGGCGGCTTTGGCGTAATGAGCCAGTTTCTCATGGTCGTGGAACCGCAGGTTTTCCGCCGGCAGTCCCAGGTCTTCAAAGAACTTCTTTCCGTAATTTTTGAAATACTCGTAGATTTCCAGATCATCGCCTGGCTTGCAGAACGTCTGGAATTCCATCTGTTCGAACTCAATGGTCCGGAAGGTAAAGTTGCCGGGCGTGATCTCGTTGCGGAACGCCTTTCCGATCTGTCCGATGGAGAAGGGCAGTTTGCAGCGCATGGTCCGCTGGACATTCAGGAAGTTGACATACTCGCCCTGGGCATTCTCCGGCCGCAGATAGATAACACTCTTGGCATCATTGGTTACTCCCCGGAAAGTCTGGAACATCAGGTTGAATTCCCGGATGTCGGTAAAGTTGTGCTTTCCGCAGTGAGGGCAGGGGATGGAGTGAGCCTTGATATAGGCAAACATCTCCTCCTTCGTCATGCCGTCGGCGTGAGCCTCCGGGTCGAACTCATCGATGAGGTTGTCCGCCCGGAAGCGCATCTTGCACTCCTTGCAGTCCAGCAGCGGATCCGCGAAGCTGGCCACATGGCCGCTGGCTTCCCAGACCCGGGGGTTCATCAGAATATCGGCATCCACCTCATAACTGTTGCGGCGCTCCTGGATGAAACGGCGGCGCCACGCGTCCTTCACGTTGTTTTTCAGACGGGCGCCCAAAGGGCCGTAATCCCAGGTATTGGCCAGGCCGCCGTAGATCTCGCTGCCGGCAAAGATGAAGCCTCTGCTTTTGCAAAGGGCTACGATCTTGTCCATGGTTTTTTCTGTGTTGGTCATAGTCGGTTCTCCTTTTGTCTGTCATTTCATGCTGCGTTCTCCGAAAAAAAACGCCCTGAGCCTTTCAACAGCTCAGGGCGGGTCAGATAACCCGTGGTTCCACCTGAATTCGGATGCAATCATCCACACTCAAAGCCGGTAACGGGGCTGAATCGGCGGGGCATTTCCTCCCCGCGGCTCCGGGACGCCACTCCCTTCATCACCTTTCGACCTTGCAAGAATATCATGTTTCCCTTCCTGCGTCAAGGGAAAAAGACGGAAAAAAGGACATCCTCGCGGATGTCCTTTTGTTTGGTTTCAATCAGCCAATCTGGTTGAGCTTCAGAGTCAGCGCGCTCTTCTTGTGAGCAGCGTTGTTCTTATGCAGCAGACCCTTGGCAGCGGCCTTATCGATCGCCTTCACCGCAACCTTATAAGTGCTCTCGGCCTCGGTGCGCTTGCCTTCAACGGCAGCAGCCTCGAACTTCTTGATAGCAGTCTTCAGCGCAGACTTATCGGCCTTGTTGCGGGCATTGCGAGCCTCCGCCACCAGAACGCGCTTCTTAGCAGACTTGATATTCGGCAAACCAAACACCTCCCCGATATCAGATAGTCCGTGTCCGTTCAAAAAACTTCCACGCAGGATGATATTTTAGCATCTCAACGCGAAAAATGCAAGCATTTTTTTCATTTTTGGCGTGCTTTTTTGCATCATCCAAGTCTTGCGGTCAGCCGGACGGAGGCCACAAAATATTGTGGCGGGACTCCTATTTTTTGTCGGGATTATAGAAATCCGTCTCGTCGGGGATCGCCATGGGCAGGCCGTTCTGGTAGACCGGCAGGGTCTGGAACTTGAAGCGGCTGGTGCGGTGCTTGCGGTCGATCTGCTCCTTGACGGCGGGATCCACCACGCCCCGGCGGATATACTCGTTGACGGCGTGGTAGGTGAAGCCCAGGTTGTCCTCGTCGGTGAGGCCGGTGAGGCCGTCAGACGGCGGCTTGATGAGGAACTTCTCCGGCAGGCCCAGCACCCGGCCCATGGCGATGACCTCCTCGGTGGTGTACATGCCCAGGGGGGAGAAGGCGCCGGCGCTGTCGCCGTAGATGGTGCAGTAGCCCACCCAGTCCTCGCTGAGGTTGGAGGTGTTGATCACGATGCCGCCGGGCAGCGTCTGGGCCACGGCGTACAGGGTGGCCATGCGGATCCGGGAGGGCAGGTTCACCACCGTCTGGCGGCTGGGCTCGAAGCCCACGCCCTCCATCTCGTCCAGCACGCCCCGGACGGCGCTGTGGATATTGATGGTGCAGTGGGGGATCTGCAGCTCCTCCACCAGGTCCTGGCTGTAGTTGATGTCCGGCTGGACGCCGTCCGGCATCAGCACGCCGTAGACGTTCTCCCGTCCGTAGGCCGCCACGGACAGGGCCGCCACCACGGAACTGTCCTTGCCGCCGGAAATGCCGATGACCGCGGTCTTGCCGCCGCAGGCCTTCATCCTCTCGTCCATCCACTCCAGGAGCCCGGCCAGCTGCTGTTGGGCGTTGAATTCCATCGTCTTGTCCTCCCGTCTTTGATTTCTGGGGCTATTGTACCCCAGGCGGCGGCGATTTGCAAGAAAGATTCCCGAAAAGCGCGAAACGCGCCCCGCCGGGGCTTTGTCCTCTCATCCGGCTTTATAGCAAGAAACATGCCCCGCCGGGGCTTTGTCCTCTCATCCGGCTTTATAGCAAGGAACGCGCCCTGCATGGCAGGGCGCGTGTGCCCGGCGGCGGAAGGCCGCCGGGCACACCGTCATATTTAACGTGAAGAGGGGCATACCCTCCCCTCTTCACAATCTCCCCATGCCCCGCCGGGGGCTTTGTCCTCTCATCAGGTCTTACAGCAAGGAACGCGCCCTGCATGGCAGGGCGCGTTCCTCGTGTGTTTGTTAGGAGAGAGAGAAAATCACATAAAGGAGTTTTATCCTTGGTACGGGTATATCATACCCATTAAAAATGGCCAAATCTTGAAAATCAGATGAACTTTTTGTAAACACTCAATATTTTTTGCTCTCCGCCACGGCCATTTCGTCGCAGCGGTTGTTCTTCTCGTTCTCGGCGTGGCCCTTGACCCAGTGCCACGTCACCCGGTGGCGTTCCACCAGCGGCAGCAAACGCTCCCACAGATCTACGTTCAGGGCGGGCTTTTTGTCGGCCTTCCTCCAGCCCCGGCTCCGCCAGCCGTAGACCCAGCCCTTTTCCAGGGCGTCGACGACGTACTTGGAGTCGGAGTACAGCTCCACGGCGCAGGGCTCCTTCAGCAGGGCCAGGGCCTCGATGACGGCGGTGAGCTCCATGCGGTTGTTGGTGGTATCCGCCGCGCCGCCGGAGATCTCCTTCTCATGGCCGTTGTAGGCGAGGATGGCGCCCCATCCTCCCGGGCCGGGGTTGCCGCTGCAGGCGCCGTCGGTATATATCGTGACTGTCTTCATGTGACTTCCTTCCGCTGCTTCCTCTTATATAAGGAGCAGCCCGCACGACGGCGCCTGTGTGCCATCTTTCGCGGTTGCCGCGCAGCGGCGAGCGAAAGGGCAATCTCCCCGCAAAGCCGCGCAGCGGCCTTTGCCGTCTGTATATATTGTGACTGTTTCCATGTGATTCTCCTGTGGGGCGCTTGCCTGCGGCTCCCGTTTTTTCTCTGGGGCGCGAAGATCTTTTCTCACTCCACCGCCACCACCGTCAGCACGCCGCCGCTGACGGTAAATTTCACGTTCCGGCCGCCGTAGGTCAGGCCGTAGACCCGCTCCGGGTCGTTCTGATACCGGGGCCGGGGATCGCACCGCAGCACGCCGGTCAGCCCCTCCCGGTGCTCCGGCGGGATCTTCTCCAGCAGGGCCGGCGGAAAATCCACCTCCAGCAGCTCCATCCTCGTCACGTCGGTAAAGCCGCCGGCGGCGTCCGGATGGCTGTCCGTATAGGCCAGGTAGGGCTTGATATCCAGAATGGGGGTGCCGTCCACCAGGTCGGCGCCGGATACCCGGAGCACCGGGCCCAGCTCCGGATCATAGTCGATCCCGTCCAGGCGGACGCTGCTCATGCCGATGGGATTTGGCCGGTAGGGGGAGCGGGTGGCGAACACGCCCATGCGCTCGTTGCCGCCCAGCCGGGGCGGACGCACCGTGGGGGTCCAGCCCTCCCGGAGGTTTTCGGAAAACTGCCAGATCAGCCAGATATGGCTGAAGTCCGACAGGCCCCGCACCGCGTCTGCGCTGCGGAACTCCGGCTCGAACACCACCCTGGCGCGGATCTCCTGCACCAGCCCGCTCTGCCGGGGCACGCCGAATTTCTCGGCGAAGGGGGAGCGGAGCCGGGCGATGATTTTCAGCCCGTCCATCTCAGCGCTCCATCCGGCCGCTGTCGGTCAGGTGGTCGGTGATGTTCCTGGGCAGCATGGCGTAGCGGACCGCCTGGCCCGCCACCACCGATACGAGATAGATCACCACGATCCAGATATTCTGATATTTGGAGGTCATCAGAAACATCAGGATCAACATCATCAACAGAAAATAGTTGATGCGGGCGCTGCGGTGCTCGATATCCCGCAGCTCTTCGCTCTTGATATAGATGCGCTTGTTGTAGGTGAACTCCGGCGTGGCGGCGGAATTGTGATACAGCGCCTTGAAGAAATACCGGCTCCGCGTCAGCGGCAGATCGGCCTCCCTTTTATTGCTCATGTGGTCCTGTCCCTTTCTCTCACTCGACCGCCGGCTCCGTCTCCTGCTCCTCGTCCTTATCGGTAAGGGCCAGGGAAATCACCCGGTCGCCCTCCTCCTTGAAGCGCATGACGATGACGCCCTGCGTCGCCCGGCCGCAGACCCGGATCTTGTCCACGCCGGTGCGGATCAGAATGCCCTTCTCCGTCACCAGCAGCAGATCCTCGCCGCCGCCCACCACCTTCATACCCACCACGGGGCCGGTCTTGGCGGTGACCTCATAGTTCTTCACGCCGATGCCGCCCCGGGCGGTGATGCGGTATTCCTCCACCGGCGTGCGCTTGCCGAAGCCCCGCTCGGTGATGGAGAGGACGGTCTTGCCCTCGTCGGCCCGGGCCGCGCCGATGACGAAGTCGCCCTCCCGGAGCCGGATGCCCCGGACGCCCACGGCCACGCGGCCCATGGTGCGCACGTCGTTCTCGTCGAAGCAGCAGGCCATGCCGTCGTGGGTGGCGATGAGGATCCGGGCGGTGCCGTCGGTCTCAATGACGCTGACCAACTCGTCGCCCTCGTTCAGGTTCAGGGCCCGCAGACCGCTCTGTCGGATGTTCCGCAGGGCGGACACCGCCAGGCGCTTGCAGGTACCCAGCTTGGTGACCATGGTCAGCTGGTAGCCGTCGATATCCTCGCCCTCCCGATCGCGGAAGTGCAGCATGGCCTGGACCCGCTCGTCGGTGGCGATCTGCAGCACGTTCACCAGGGCGATGCCCTTGGCCGCCTTGCCGGACTCGGGGATCCGGTAGCCCTTCTTCCGGTACACCTTGCCGGTGTTGGTGAAGAAGAGGAGATTGTCGTGGGTGGAGGCGGCGAACACGTCGATGACGGAGTCCTCATCCCGGGTGGTGATGCCCTTCTTGCCCATACCGCCCTTGCTCTGGGCGGCGTACTCGCTGACGGGGGTGCGTTTGATGTAGCCGTTGCGGGTCAGGGTGTAGACGCACTCCTCCTCCTCGATGAGATCCTCGATGTCGATGTCGTCCTCCACGTCCTGTATCTCGGTGAGCCGGTCGTCGCCGTACTTGTCGGCGATGGCGGTCAGCTCCTCCTTCAGGATGCTGCGGACCAGGGCATCGTCGCTGAGGACCCGGCGGAAGTAAGCGATGCGCTCCTCCAGCTCGTCGTACTCGGCCTGCAGCTTCTCCCGGTCCAGGCCCTGGAGCCGCTTGAGCTGCATATCCAGGATGGCCTGGGCCTGGATCTCGTCCAGATCAAAGCGGGCCATCAGTTTCTCCCTGGCGTTGTCGTAGCTGGAGCGGATGATATGGATGACCTCGTCGATGTTGTCCTGGGCGATCAGCAGACCCTCCAGCAGATGGGCCCGCTCCAGGGCCTTCTTCAGGTCGAACCGGGTCCGGCGGACGATGAGCTCCTCCTGGAAGGTCAGATACTCGTCGATGATGTGGCGCAGGGACAGGATCCTGGGCTGGGTCTGGTTGTTGACCAGGGCCAGCATGTTGATGGCGAAGGTGGACTGGAGCTGGGTCTGGGCGAACAGGCGGTTGAGGACCACCTGGGGGTTGGCGTCCCGCTTCAGCTCGATGACGATCCGCATGCCGTTCCGGTCCGACTCGTCCCGGATGTCGCTGATGCCCTCCAGCCGCTTGTCCTCCACCTGGTCGGCCATGCTCTTGATGAGCATGCGCTTGTTGACCTGGTAGGGCAGCTCCGTGATGATGATGCGGACGCGGTCCTTGTTGAACTCCTCGAACTCGTGGCGGGCCCGGACCACCAGCCGGCCCCGGCCGGTGGCGTAGGCGGCCCGGATGCCGCTGCGGCCCATGATGATGCCCCGGGTAGGGAAGTCCGGGCCCTTGATGTGCTCCATCAAATCGCCCAGGGTGGCGTCCGGATCGTCCAGCACGCAGACGCACGCGCCGATGACCTCCCGCAGGTTGTGGGGCGGGATGTTGGTGGCCATGCCCACGGCGATGCCGCTGGAGCCGTTCACCAGCAGGTTGGGGAAGCGGGCGGGCAGGACCCGGGGTTCCCGGCGGCTCTCGTCGAAGTTGGGGTCCCAGTCCACCGTGTCCTTCTCGATGTCCCGGAGCATCTCGTTGGAGATTTTGCTGAGCCGGGCCTCGGTGTATCGGTAGGCGGCGGGGGGGTCGCCGTCCACGGAGCCGAAGTTTCCGTGGCCGTCGATGAGCATGTAGCGCATGGAGAAATCCTGGGCCAGGCGGACCAGGGCGTCGTACACGGAGGCGTCGCCGTGGGGGTGATAGCGGCCCAGCACGTCGCCCACGCAGGTGGCGGACTTCTTGAAGGGCTTGTCGGCGGTAAGGCCGTCCTCGTACATGGCGTAGAGGATCCGGCGGTGGACCGGCTTCAGGCCGTCCCGCACGTCGGGCAGGGCCCGGCCCACGATGACGGACATGGCGTACTCGATATAGGAGCGCTCCATCTCCGGGATCAGCGGGGATTCCACGATATGCTGATCGGGATACCGGATCTCCTCGGGATCGTATTGGGGTTTCTTGGACATTTTTTACACTCCTTAGTAGTCCAGGTTCACCGCGTACCGGGCGTTCTTCTCGATGAACTCCTTCCGGGGCTCCACCTTTTCGCCCATGAGGACGGTGAAGGTGGCGTCGGCGGCTACGGCGTCGTCCAGGGTGATGCGGCGCAGGGTCCGCTTGGCCGGATCCATGGTGGTCTCCCACAGCTCGTGGGGGTCCATCTCGCCCAGACCCTTGAACCGACTGATGACGATCTTGGCGTCCGGGTTGTCGCCCCGCATCTCGGCGCTGACGCTGTCACGTTCCTCGTCGGAGTAGGCCACCCGCTGCTGCTTGCCCCGGGTCAGCTTGTAGAGGGGCGGCACGGCGGAGTACACGTAGCCCTGCTCGATCAGGGGCCGCATGAAGCGGAAGAAGAAGGTCAGCAGCAGGGTGCGGATGTGGGCGCCGTCCACGTCCGCATCGGCCATGATGATGATCTTGTGGTAGCGGAGCTTTTCGATGTTGAACTCGTCCCCGATGCCGGCGCCGAGGGCCACGATGAGGGGATAGAGCTTGTCGTTGCCGTAGATCTTGTCGGCGCGCGCCTTTTCGACATTGAGCATTTTGCCCCACATGGCGAGGATGGCCTGGAAGCGGGAGTCGCGGCCCTGGATGGCGGAGCCTGCGGCGGAATCGCCCTCGACGATGTAGATCTCGCAGAGGGACGGGTCACGCTCGTTGCAGTCCTGCAGCTTATCCGGCATCTGGCCGCTCTCGAGGCCGGTCTTCCGACGGACGGACTCCCTTGCCTTCCGAGCTGCCTCGCGGGCGCGGTTTGCCATCATGGCTTTTTCCAGAATGGCTTTTGCCGCAGCCGGATGTTCCTCAAAATATTCCGCCAGCTGTTCGTTTACGATTGAATCGACCAGCGTACGGATATAGGCATTGCCCAGCTTCTGCTTGGTCTGCCCCTCAAACTGCGCTTCCGGCAGCTTCACCGATATGACGGCGGAGATGCCCTCCCGCACGTCTTCTCCGGAAACCTTGTCGTCGCCCTTAATGATGTTGTATTTCTGACCGTAATTGTTGATCACCCTCGTCAGGGCGGTCTTGAATCCGGTTTCATGCATGCCGCCTTCCGGCGTGTGGATGTCGTTGGCAAACGAAATCAGGGTTTCGTTAAAGCCGTCGTTATACTGCATCGCAACTTCAGCAATGGCGTCGCTTTTGCTGCCGGAAAGATAGATCACGTCTTCGTGAATCGGCGTCTTGTGTTGATTCAGCCAGGTGACAAACTCGCGGATACCGCCTTCGTAGCGCATACTGTCGCTGCGCTCCCTGCCTTCCCGGCAGTCTTCCAAAGTGATTTTCAGACCGCCGTTCAGAAAAGCCTGTTCCCGCATGCGGGTGTGCAGAATTTCATAATCGTAGACCGTATCGTCAAACATTTCGGGATCCGGCTTGAAGCGCACCGTGGTACCGGTACGGTCGGTTTCCCCGACAATGTGGATTTCTTCCGTAATATCACCGCGGGAAAAACCCATCTGATAGATTTTTCCGTCTTTATGAACCTGAACCTGAAGCCATTCGGACAGTGCGTTGACGACTGACGCACCGACGCCGTGCAGACCGCCGGATACCTTGTATCCGCCTCCGCCGAATTTTCCGCCTGCATGCAGCACGGTAAAGACAACTTCCAGCGCGCTCTTGCCGGTCTGTTCCTGAATATCAACCGGGATTCCGCGCCCGTTGTCCGAAACCCGAATAATATCTCCCTGTTCGATGACCACTTCGATATGGGTGCAATATCCGGCAAGCGCTTCGTCGATGGAGTTATCCACAATTTCATAGACCAGATGATGCAGGCCGGAGGAGGAAGTCGATCCGATATACATACCGGGCCTTTTTCTTACCGCTTCCAGGCCTTCCAGCACCTGAATCTGCGATGCATCGTATTCTTCTGTCACTTTCTGGGTCAGTTCATTGATTTCCGCCATTTTGTTCTCCGTTCTTCTTCCATTTGGTTCATGCGTTTTGATAAAGTTCTGGATGTGCTCTGTGAAAGATAGACTTTGGCTGCTTTTTTTTCTTCGCACAGGATAAAGGAGTTCGGGATATCTTCCGCTGCATTCGTCACAGCCCCTCCCCTTTCGGCGGCAGCCAAAAATTCTCTCGTGAGGAATGACTGAGTCGTCGTGTCCAGATCAAAAATACCGATCACTGTTTCTTCCGGAATCACGGCTGTTTTTCCGATGTTCAGGTACAAGGCCGAATTCGACCCCCTTCAACAAAAAAGACCTTTCCCCCGGTCCGTGAAGAAATATTGAAGTCCTCACAGCAGGTGATCAGGGTTTGTCCCCCTCCGATGCGGTTCAGGACAAACGACTGCCTTTTTTCATCCAGTTCGGATAAGACGTCGTCCAGCAGAAGGACCGGGTATTCTCCCGTTTCCTGAAGAATAATATCCCGTTCCGCAAGTTTTACGGACAGGGCGGCTGTACGGGTTTGCCCCTGTGAGGCATAACTTCGGGCAGAGACGCCGTTAATCAGAAATTCCACATCATCCTTATGTGCGCCCGTCAGACAAAGTGCGCTGTCCAGTTCCGCCTGACGGTGTGTTTCCTGATGGTCGCAGATGTCGTAATAGATTTCCTTTGCGCTCGCGAAAGGATCCCGTACGGTGCTGACCGTACGGTACTGCAGTTCCAGATGCTCTCCCCGGCCGGAAAACTCTTCATGAATTCCTCCTACCGCATCATTCAGCCGTACCAGGTAAGCGGCACGGTAACGGATCAGCTGTGCGGAAACCCTGCACAATCCGTCCGAAAAGGCATCCAGTGTATCCAGCAGCGTCGGCTTTTCTTTCCAGTCCCTCAGAATCCGGGTTTTCTGTTCATACAGCCGGTTAAACTCCGTCAGCAGTGCGGCATACTTCGGCCGAATCTGGGAAATAGCCTGGTCCATCATTCTTCTGCGGATCTGAGCACCGTCTTTGATGATGTTCAGATCATCCGGACAGAAGAGAACAACATTCATTGTCTCTGCAAGTTCCGTTCCTGTTTTTCTGACTCCATTTACTGTGATTTTTTTTGCCTGTCCCGGACAGAGCCGGATCCGGATGGTCTGCTCTCTTCCGCGGCTGAAAACATCCGCCAGAATTTCGGCTTCAGAGTACGGAAAACCGACCAGCTCCCGATCCATCCTGGTCCGGAAGCTTTTTCCGCAGGATAAATAATAAACCGCTTCCAGCAGATTTGTTTTTCCCTGCGCATTGTCTCCGCAGATGATGTTTGTGTTCTCCGAAAAATCCACCGTTTCCCATTCGTAATTTCGGAATCCGTTCAGCGCAATTTTAAGAACTTTCATCTGTACTTACCAGTAAGCCCGTAAACAGGTATCATCTCTGTTTGTTCTGTTCCTTTTCCACCAGGAGTTCCGACCCGCAGAAAGAAACAATATCTCCGGGATAGATTTTCTTTCCACGCTGCAGGCAGGTTTCTCCGTTCACACCGACCAGCCCGTCGCCGATCACGGTTTTTGCTTCACCGCCGGAAGAGGTCAGTGCGGAAAACTTCAGAAGAGCTTCCAGCTTGATAAAAGGGGTTTTGATCGAAATATGTTCCATTCTTTCAGTCGCCTTCGCGCAGACGGACAGGCAGCACCATGTAGAGATACTGTCCTCCTTCCGCGGCTTCAATAATAATCGGTGCCGTCGGCGTATTCATGGAAATCCGAAGCTTTTCTTCGTTCGCCGCTTTCAGAGCATCCATAAAGTAACGGTCATTGAATCCGATTCTCATTCCTTCTCCGCTGCCTTCACAAATACATACGTCTTCAGCATGTCCGAAAGACGTCGTGCAGAAAAACTGCAGCAGGCCTTCTCCTACGATCATTTTGACCGGAGAATTCTGTTTTTCCTTAATGACAAGGGAAACGCGGTCAATCACACGGATCATTTCCTCGCGCTCCACAATGATTTCATAACGGAAACTGGTTGGGATCGACTTGCGGTAGTTCATAAACTCACCCTCAAGCCGACGGGTTATCAGAACGGTATTTCCTACGGAAAAAGAAGCATGCTTATCGCCAAGTGCAATGACAACTTCATCTTTTCCATCTGCGGCACAAAGGCGCTCCACTTCGTTCAAAGAAGTTCCCGGAATAATAAAACTGCACGGTTCCATGCCGCCGCTTTCTATTTCCTCGTTTCGCTTGGCCATCCGGTATCCGTCAATAGCCACCATTGTCAGTTCTCCTGCTCCAACTTCAAACAGAACACCCATATACAGAGGACGGCTGTCGGAGGTGGAAACTGCAAAAACAGTCTGATTAATCATGCTCTTCAGAAGACCTTCCGGAATCCGAATCGTCTGGCGGGGATTTACCACATTCAATTCCGGAAAAGAATCCGGATCCAGGCCGATGAGATGAAATTCCGTTCTTCCGCAGCGGATACTGACGGAAAGATTTTCATCCGATTCAATGCTCATCATCCCGTCCGGAAGTCTTCGAAGCAGATCCACCAGAAACCGTGCCGGTAATACCACGCTTCCTTCCTGTTGTATGTCCGCTTCTATAAAAGTATACATTCCTATTTTTGAGTCAAATGCCGTCAGTTTCAGATTTCCCTGCCGGGCCTCAAAAAGAATGCCTTCCATAGCAGGAACCGGACTTTTGCTGGCTGCCGCACGGGATACATTTGCAGCTGCTGTCTGAAGAGTGTTTTTTTCGCAGAGAATCTTCAAGAAAATCACCTCATTAAAATAAAAGATATATAATATTTTTAGAATAAATAGTAGTAGAAAAAAAATCTGTCGAAAAGTGAAAAATATAAAGAAAAATGGGCAAAAACTGCTGTCGAAAAAATTGTTCAAAAATGTGTCGATAATGTCGAAAAGTAAAGATTAAAAATGATAAACAGGGAAAAAACAACATTCCGACAGGTTTCTGTTGAAAATCAGTTGGATCCGGAACTGGTGGTAATATTGGAGGTGATATCCCGAATTACACCTGTCATTTCCGAGTCTGTACGCATCATTTCTTCAATTTTACGAATAGAACTGAGCGCAGTGGTATGATTTCTGCCAAGTTCTTTTCCGATGTCATTCAGAGAAAGATTGGTCAGCTGCCGAAGAAGATACATGGAAATCTGCCTCGGAATGGCAATTTCTCGGGATCGGTTGTTTCCTTTCAGATCTTCCGGCTTCAGGGAAAAGTACTTTGCTGTTTCCCGGATAATATTATCAGGGTTTGGAATATCAGTCCCGTTTCGAGTCACATCTTCAATCGCACGGTCAACTGATTCTTTGGTGATATCGTCATTTAAAATATCTCTGTACGCGGTAAGGCGTTTGATGACACCCTCCAGCTGACGGACGTTTGCGGTAATGGAAGCAGCAATGTATTCAATAATTTCATCCGGGAGAAGAAGACCGAGCCGGGTTGCCTTGTTGCGGGCAATGGCCATGCGCGTTTCCAGATCGGGAGGGGCAATGTCGGCCATTAAACCGCCTTCAAAGCGTGTACGCAGACGATCATCCAGCAGGGACATCTCCATCGGAGGTCGGTCTGAGGTAATCACAATCTGGTTTCCGGCCTCATAGATGGAATTAAAGGTATGGAAAAATTCAATTTGTGTGCTCTGTTTGCCGGCAATGAACTGAATGTCATCGACCAGAAAAAGGTCAACATTTCGGTGTTTGGTGCGGAATTCCAGCGTTTTGCCTTCCTTGATGGAATTGACCAGATCATTGGTAAAGTCATCGCCTTTAATGTAGGAAATCTTCTTTTCCGGGAAACGCTCATGAATGGAGTGTCCGATTGCCATCAGAAGGTGTGTCTTTCCAAGGCCGGAATTGCCGTAGATGAAGAGGGGATTGTAGGCTTTCCCTGGATTCTCGGCAACGGAGATGGCAGCGGCATGGGCGAATTTGTTGGAATTTCCGACGATGAAGTTGTCAAAGGTGTATCCGGCCATTTCCGGAAATGGCCCATCGGTCGGATTTTCCTCTCCCTTGATGTATTCTTCCTCTCCGACCAGGACCAGAAGATCAAAGTCGCAGGAAAAAAGTTCAGACAGGGAAGCCTTGATGGAAGACGCAAAACGTTCCGTAATGATTTTCTTTTTAAACTGTGTTGTCGTGCGGATGACCAGGCGGTATTCTTCCAGTTCCACGGGGCTGCAGTCGCTGAACCAGGTGGTAATGGCGGTCGGGGTCAGCTGGGTTGAAAGACTCTGCATGAGCATTTTCCAGATATCGTCCAGCGAGTTCACGGAAAGACCTTCTTTCGAGAAAAAATGTGTCTGCATGGATATACTAATAAGCAATCTATTATAACAGATTCGGTAAGGAGATGCAATAAAAACAGAAGATATAATTATAATAATGTAAGAAAGCAATGCTCCGGTATGGAAAAGAATACCGCAAAACAACCGGATCAAAAGAACGGGCTGTCTTGCGGTATTTGAAACTGTGCAGTTTTTTCCGAGTTACTTTTTCTTTAGTTCTTCCAGGATGGAGGCAAGCAGTTCTTCCGTAGTCGGTTTTGCGGCAGCCTCTGCTGCGGCTTTTGCAGCGGCCTCTTCTTCTTCCTTCTTTTGCTTGCTCTTTGTCAGTTCTGCAGCTTTATTCATCGCTTTGATGACGGAAAACAGAACCAGAGCAATGATCAGGAAGTTGATAATTGCCCCGATAAAGGTACCGAGACCGAGAACGATGGCTTCCTTTTCTCCTTCCGCGGCGCGCAGAGTGATATTCAGGGCATCAGGGTTCGGGCTGTTGAAGGCAACGGCAAGGAGGGGAGTAATAACGTTGGCAACCAGGGCGGAAGTGATCGCAGTGAAGGCACCGCCGATAATGACGCCGATCGCCATGTCCATGACGTTGCCGCGGGTGACAAATTTCTTGAATTCTTCCAGAAATTTTTTCATATGATAGTACTCCTTTTAATTAAAAAAATTTAAGTTTTTGTAAAGATGCCGAAATGAAACAGTTTATTTCTTTGGGATCAGGACTTTGGTTCCGCCCATGTAAGGCCACAGGACTTCGGGAATGGTGACGCTTCCGTCTGCCTGCAGATGGTTTTCCAGAAAAGCAATCAGCATGCGGGGCGGCGCAACCACGGTATTGTTGAGGGTATGCGGAAGATAGGTGGTTTTCCCGTCGCTGCTCTTGACACGGATCTTCAACCGCCGTGCCTGGGCATCGGATAGATTGGAGCAGGAGCAGACCTCAAAATACTTTTTCTGCCTGGGGGACCAGGCTTCAATATCACAGGACTTGACCTTCAGGTCGGCAAGGTCACCGGAACAGCATTCCAACTGACGGACGGGGATTTCCATGCTGCGGAACAGCTCCACCGAGAAGCGCCACATCTTTTCATACCAGGCCATGGAGTCTTCCGGCTTACAGACGACGATCATTTCCTGTTTTTCAAACTGGTGAATGCGGTAAACTCCGCGCTCTTCAATTCCGTGTGCACCCTTCTCTTTTCGGAAGCAGGGGGAATAACTGGTCAGCGTCTGCGGCAGTTGGTCCTCTGTCAGAATCTGGTCGATGAATTTTCCAATCATGGAGTGTTCGGAGGTTCCGATCAGATACAGATCCTCGCCTTCGATTTTGTACATCATGGCATCCATTTCAGTCTGGCTCATGACGCCCTGCACCACATTGCCGTGGATCATGAAAGGAGGAATGCAATAGGTGAAGCCCTTGCCGATCATAAAATCTCTGGCGTAGGCCAGAACGGCGGAGTGCAGACGGGCAATATCGCCCATCAGGTAATAGAAGCCGTTTCCGGAGGTTCTGCCGGCAGCATCCATATCAATGCCGTTGAAGCGTTCCATGATTTCGGTGTGATAAGGGACCTCGTAATCCGGCACGACCGGTTCTCCGAAACGCTGAACTTCGACATTTGCGCTGTCATCCGGGCCGATGGGAACCGACGGGTCAATGATATTCGGAATCAGCAGCATCCGGCGGAAGATCTCATCCTTGTATGTTTCCTCCAGCCGTT
>JAEEGF011040868.1_pt1 | contig 15115 bp, 13 predicted proteins | sample 9134171 | NCBI WGS metagenome assembly JAEEGF01 (sample SAMN16246542, study PRJNA631951) | gut metagenome | biome: gut microbiome; feature: rumen; material: AP-attached | host: Bos | place: Iran: Karaj | collected 2018-10 | reverse complement strand
CTTCACCGCCAACATCGTCGCCGTCGGCGCGATCAACGCCGCGCTCGGCCTCTTCACGGACGAACAGATCCTCGAGGCCGTCCGCCGCCACATCCCCGCCGGCACGGAAGAGATCAACAAAAAAGCGCTCGACGCGGGCGCTTCCCTCGTCACACCGGAAACGGCCGCCCGCTTCCGGAGAAAGATCGGTAATTAACGATGGATCATGACGATCGCCTTCTTTGCCCGGCTCTCCGGGACCGCCTCATGTCCGCCGACGAAGCGGCGCTTCTCATCAGGGACGGCATGAACGTCGGCGTCAGCGGCTTTACGCCGTCCGGCTGCCCGAAGGCCGTTCCGCTCGCGCTCGCCGAGCAGGTCCGTTCCGGCCGCCGCAAGGTCCGGATCGGCGTCTTCTCCGGCGCCTCGACTGGCTCCGAGGTCGATTCGACGCTCGCGCCCCTCGGGATGATCGCGCGGCGGATGCCGTATATGACGAGCGATCCGCTCCGCGACGCGATCAACGGCAAGACGGACGAAGAGGTCTGCTATGCCGACAACCACCTCGGCATGTTCGCCCAGAACGCGCGCTACGGCTTCTACGGAAAGGTCGACGTCGCGCTCATCGAGGTCTGCAGGATCACCGAAGAGGGACATCTGATCCCGACGACGGCCCACGGCTGCTCCCAGACGTGGATCGACCTCGCGGATAAGGTCATCGTCGAGCTCAACCTCGCCCAGCCCGCCGGACTCGAGGGCTTCCACGACGTCTACCGCGTCGCGGATCCGCCCGTGCGCCAGCCGATCCCGCTGACGCGCATCAACGACCGGATCGGCGTTCCGTGGCTCGAATGCCCGCCCGAAAAGATCGCGGCGATCGTCGTCACGCGCTCGGAGGAACACCCCCGCGCGCTGCTTCCCCCGGACGCGGGAAGCGAAAAGATCGCGGAAAACCTGATCCGCTTCCTGAAGGCCGAGCAGGCCGCCGGCCGCATCTCCTACGACCGCGTCCCGCTCCAGTCCGGCGTCGGCTCGACGGCGAACGCCGTCCTCGTCGCGCTGAAGGAGTCCGGCTTCCGCCACCTCAATTTCTACTCCGAGGTCATCCAGGACGGCGTCCTCGATCTGATCGACGCGGGCGTCGCCGACTTCGCGTCCACCGCCTCGCTGACGTTCTCGGGTGAGGCGATGAAGCGCTTCTACGCGAACCTCGACCGCTACCGCGGAAAGCTGCTCGTCCGCGATTCGGAGATCTCGAACAACGCGGAGGTCATCCGCCGGCTCGGCGTGATCTCGATGAACACGGCGCTCGAGATGGACATCTACGGCAACGTCAACTCCTCCCAGCGCAACGGCACGACGATGGTCAACGGCATCGGCGGCTCCTGCGATTTCTCCCGCAGCGCCTCGCTCACGATCTTCATGCGCTACGCGACGACGAAGGGCGGGGCCGTTTCGACCGTCGTTCCGATGTGCTCCCACATCGACCACACCGAACACGACGTCGACGTCCTGATCACCGACGAGGGCTACGCCGATCTCCGCGGCAGATCGCCGAAGGAGCGCGCCCGCCTCATCATCGAAAACTGCGCCGCCCCCGCTTACCGGCCGTATCTGCGCCGCTACTTCGAGGACGCGTGCAAAGCGACCGGAAACGCCCAGACGCCCCACATCCTCAGCCGCGCCTTCGAGCTCTACGACAACCTCGCGAAGACCGGGCGGATGCTGCCGGCTGAGAAAGGAGAATGACCATGTCGAACCTCGCCAGCATACTCGAAACCCTGATGATCATCACCTTCGGCGCCTCGTGGCCGATCAACCTTTCCAAGGCGTGGCGGGCGCGGTCGACGAAGGGGATCTCCATCGCCTTCTACACGCTGATCTTCACCGGCTACATCTTCGGGATCGTCAGCAAATGCATCCTGATCGCCCAGAACGCGCCGGCGCCGTGGTACGAAACGGTCCGCTGGTACGTCCTGTTCTTCTACGTGCTGAACCTCATTATGGTCGGCGGCTGCATCGTCATCTACTTCCGCAACAAGCGGCTCGAAAAGAACGCGTAGTTCTGTTCTTTACTTCCGGTCTGTTTCATGATAGGATTATAGCGTTGTCGATTTGATTAGACTGTCTAACTAAATCGCGATACCCTTCCCCTCCTGCCCCGTCCCCGATCCGTTACCGCCGAATCAAACAACAGGAATTTTTTGATGAACACGATCAACGTCCCGGAACTGAAACCGATCCGTGAAATGCCGCTGTACCGCGACCTCCGCGAGCTGCTCGCCGGATGCGCCGAACGGTACGGCAAAGGCGCCGCCTTCCTCATCAAAACGAGGCGCGAAACGAAAACGCAGCCCGCCGAGTACCGCCGCCGCAGCTTCATCGAGCTGCGGGACGACGTCGTTTCGCTCGGCGCCGCTTTCCTGCGCCTCGGCCTCCGCGGCAAGCGCCTTGCGATCATCGGCAAGAACCGCTACGAATGGATCATCGCCTATTACGCGCACCTCTGCGGGCTCGGGATCTGCGTTCCGCTCGACAAGGACCTCCCCTACGAGGAGCTCGAGCTGTCGCTCCGCCGCGCGAAGGTCGACGCGCTGCTCTTCGACGACGCCCATCTTCCGCTCGCGGAGGAGCTGATCCGGCGGAACGTGTTTCCCGGTATGCAGTTCCTCTCGATGGACAAGTCCGACGCGTTTACCGATATCCCGACGCTTCTCGAGACCGGCGCGGCCGACACCGCCGCGATCGCGGAATACCGCGCCCTCCCCGTCGACGGGAACGCGCTCTCGGTGATCCTGTTCACGTCCGGAACGTCCGGCCTCGCGAAGGCCGTCATGCTCTCCCAGTACAACATCACCCACAACACCTGGGCCGTGCTCTCCGCCGAGGATCTCCGCCACGGCGACGTCAATATGGCCTTTCTGCCGTACCACCACACGTTCGGCTCGACGGGCCAGACGATGATGACGTGCGCGGGGATGACGACCGTGTACTGCGACGGGCTGAAATACATCCAGAAGAACATCGTCGAATACAAGGTCAGCGTCTTCATCTGCGTGCCGCTTTTGATCGAGGCGATCTACAAGCGCGTCCTTGCCGAGATCGAAAAGCAGGGCAAGACGAAGACGTTCGCGTTCGGAAAGAAGCTGTCGCGCCTTCTGATGAAGCTCGGCATCGACAAGCGCCGCGCGATCTTCAAGGACATCCACGAGAAGTTCGGCGGCAATCTGCGCTATATGATCAGCGGCGCGTCCCCGCTCGATCCCGAGGTGGAGCGCGGCTTCATCGACATGGGCATCTCCGTCGTCCAGGGCTACGGCATGACCGAAACGTCGCCCGTTCTCGCGGGTGAAAACCCGGACCACATCCGCCCCGGCACGATCGGCCACTCGATGCCCGGCGTCCGCCTCGCGATCGAGGACCCGAACGAGGAGGGCATCGGCGAGCTCGTCGCGCAGGGGCCGAACGTCATGCTCGGCTACTATGAGGACGACGATGCGACGGCGGAGATCATGGAAGGCGGCTGGCTCCACACCGGCGACCTCGCGAGCGTCGACGGCGACGGCTACCTCTCGATCCGCGGACGGAAGAAGAACGTCATCGTCCTCAAAAACGGAAAGAACATCTACCCCGAGGAGATCGAGCTGCTCGTCGGAAACCTTCCGTACGTCACGGAATGCCTCGTCTTCGGCGAAGCGCGCGAACGGGACGGCGACGCGAAGGACCTCGTTCTGGCCGTGAAGCTCGTCGTCGACAGGGCGCGCCTCGCGGAGACGCGCGGCGCGGAGACGGACGAGGCGGTCGAAGCCGCCGTCCTCGCCGACATCGAGGCGATCAACGAGTCGCTTCCCCACTACAAGCGCATCTACCGCCGCTATCTGACGGATGAGCCGATGGAGAAGACGACGACCGGCAAGATCAAACGGTACAAACAGAACATCAACTGACGCGCCCTTCGCGCGGGAGACGGCCGCCGCATCTTCGCGGAGCGGCCGTTTTTTTGCGCTTTTTTGGCGCTGAGGCGCGTGTATACAGGAGAAATGAAGCAAACCCCCTTGACCGTTTTCCGCCGAAACGGGTATAGTTAATTTATTACAGGTATGATCATTCAGACAGGAGAATCGCTATGCGCATCATCGTCAAAGTCGGAACGTCCACATTGACGCACGCGACCGGCCACATGGACATCCGCCGCGTCGGCAAACTCTGCGAAGTCCTGAGCGACGTCAAAAACGCCGGCCACGAACTCGTGCTCGTCTCTTCGGGCGCGATCGGCATGGGCGTCGGGAAGCTCAATCTGCGTGAAAAGCCGGCCGACATGCCGACGAAGCAGGCCGCGGCTGCCGTCGGACAGTGCGAGCTGATGTACGTCTACGACAAGCTGTTCTCCGAATACAACCACAACGTCGCCCAGATCCTTCTGACCGGCGAAGACCTCCGCGACGACACGCGGCGGACGAACTTCTCGAACACGCTCGACCGTCTGCTCGAGCTCGACGTCCTCCCGGTCATCAACGAGAACGACTCGGTCGCGACGGACGAGATCGCCGTCGGCGACAACGACACGCTCGCCGCGACGGTCGCGACGTGCGCGGACGCCGACCTTCTGATCATCCTGACCGACATCGACGGCCTCTATACGAAGGACCCGCGCCGGTTCGCCGACGCGACGCTCCTCTCCGAAGTCCGCGCGATCACCCCCGCGATGATCGAAAGCGCGGGCGGCGGCGGAACGGCGCTCTCGACGGGCGGCATGGCGACGAAACTGACCGCTGCGCGGATCTGCATGGACGCGGGCATCGACATGATGATCGCGAACGGCGCGGATCCCGCGATCCTGTACGACGTGCTCGACGGCAAGCCGGTCGGCACCCGTTTCATCGGGAGGAAATGATATGAAAGCGACCCACGATATCCTCGTCGAAACGCGCGCGGCGCTTCCCGCGCTGGCCGCTTCGAAGGACCGGAAGAACACGGCGCTCCTTAAGATCGCCGACCGGCTCGTCTCGGAGGAGGAGGCGATCCTCGCCGCGAACCGGCTCGACGTGGAGGCCGCCCGCGAGAAATACGGCGACGTCATGATCGACCGGCTGACGCTGACGACCCAGCGGATCCGCGGAATGGCCGACGGCGTCTGCGACGTCGCGTCGCTCCCCGACCCCGAAGGGCGCGTCATCCGCCGCGTGGAGCGGCCGAACGGCCTCGTCATCGAAAAGACGTCCGTTCCGCTCGGCGTCGTCGCGATCATCTACGAAAGCCGCCCGAACGTCACGTCCGACGCCGCCTGCCTCGCCCTGAAATCGGGGAACGCGGTCGTCCTCCGCGGCGGGCGGGAAGCGTTCCGCTCGAACGAGGCGATCGTCCGCGCGATCCGGCTCGGCCTCGAAGACGCGGGCCTTCCGGGCGCGCTCGTCGGCTTCATCGAAGACACGGACCACCGCAGCGCCGATGAGCTGATGCGGGCCGTCGGCCTGATCGATCTCCTGATCCCGCGCGGCGGCGCGAACCTGATCCGCCGGTGCAAGGACAACGCGAAGGTGCCCTGCATCGAGACGGGCACGGGCATCTGCCACGTCTACGTCGACGCGTCCGCCGACCTCGAACAGGCGCTCGCGATCGTTGAAAACGCGAAGACGAGCCGCCCGTCGGTCTGCAACGCGGAGGAGGTTTTGCTCGTCCACCGCGACGTCGCGGCGGAATTCCTGCCGCGCCTCCGGGAGCTCCTCGTGACGGAGCGCGCCGCGAAGGGCGTGACGCCCGTCGAGCTCCGGCTCGATGAACGCGCGGCGAAGATCATCGACGGAACGCACGCCGGTCCGGACGATTTCGACACCGAATTCCTCGATTACATCCTTGCCGTCAAGATCGTCGACGGCGTGGAGGAGGCGATCGCCCACATCGCGGCCCACTCCACCGGCCACAGCGACGCGATCCTCACCGAAAACGAAGCGAACGCCGCGAAGTTCACGTCCTCCGTCGATTCGGCGGCCGTCTACGTGAACTGCTCGACGCGCTTCACCGACGGCGGCGAATTCGGCCTCGGCTGCGAGATGGGCATCTCGACCCAGAAGCTCCACGCGCGCGGGCCGATGGGGCTCGAGGAGCTCAACACGTATAAATACATCATCCGCGGAACCGGCCAGATCCGGTAACAGGAGGTTCTGAAATGTTCAAAGCAGGTTTCATCGGCTGCGGCAATATGGGCGGAACGCTCGCGTCCGTCGCGGCGAAGAGCATCGGCGGTTCGAACGTCTTCATCGCCGACCACCATTCCGAAAAGCTCGCCCAGCTCAAGAAGGCGTACGGCTGCACCGACTGCACGGCGGTCGAGGCGGCCGAAAAAAGCCGTTTCCTCTTCCTCGGCGTCAAGCCCCAGGTCATGACGAACGCCGCGGACGAGATCCGCGAAACGCTTCTCGCGCGGAAGGATTCGCCCGTCGTCGTCTCCATGGCGGCCGGCATGACCGTTTCGGCCGTCTCCGAACTCCTCGGCGGCGCCCGCGTGATCCGCATCATGCCGAACACCCCGGCAGCCGTCGGCGAAGGCGTGATCCTGTACTGCTGCGATCCGCGCGTCACGGAGGAGGAGGAGAGCCTGTTCTACGATCTGCTCCGTCCCGCGGGCGTCCTGATGAAGCTGCCAGAGGAGAAGATCGACGCCGGTTCGGCGATCTCGGGCTGCGGTCCCGCGTTCGTCTGCCTTCTCATCGAGGCGATGATCGACGCGGGTGTCCGCGCGGGCCTTCCGCGCGACAAGGCGCGCCTCCTCGCGCTCCAGACGTTCGTCGGCACGTCGAAGCTGGCGCTCCAGACGGGCCGCGATCCCGCCCAGCTCCGCGCCGCCGTCTGCTCCCCCGCCGGTTCGACGATCGAAGGCGTCGTCGCGCTTGAGGAATACGGCGCCCGGAGCGCCGTCCTCGCCGCCGTCGACGCCGCGTACCAGCGGACGATCGAGCTCGGCAAGGCAAAATAAGATCGAAACGCAAAGAGGCCCCCGCGTCCGCCGGACGCAGGGGCTTTTCTTTTCCGTTTTTTTCGTTCGATCCGCGCGTTTTCCGCGCTTTTTACGCTTCTTTGCGCGTTCCGGGCGCATACCCGCGGCGTTCCGTGCCCTTCCGCAGCGGCGCGTTATCCGCAACGTTCCGCGGCGCGTTACCCGCGGCGCTCGTCCCGGAGCGGTTCGTCCCAGAAGACCGTTCCGCCCGCTTCCGCCGCGAGCGCGTCGATCTCCTCGCGGAACGTCTCGAGCAGCTTCGCCTCGCGTTTCTTCGAGCGGCGGCCCTTGCCCGCGTAGAGTTCCTTCGCGAAATAGGCGTCGTACGAGACCGCGAAATCATCCTCGCTGTCGTGCGGGAAGAAGTTCACCGCCGCCTCGTATTTGATCTGACCCGCCTCCGAGTCCGAGATCAGGGCGACGAGCGCCGCGTGGCGCTTCCGCCCGTTCGCCTCCGCCTTCGCCTTATAGTACCGTTCGTACACATTCACCGTTGCCATAGCATTCTCCTTTATAACACATTCGACAGATACACCGTCGCCACGATACCGATCAGAAACACGAGCAGGATGGCGATGAGGAAAAGCGTCTTGTTTTTCATAGGGATCACTGTTTCGTGATGCGATAGATTCTCGTTTCGTACGGCCGCGTCGTCATCCGCGGGCGCTGCGGCTTCCGGCCGCTTCGTGCCGTCCCTCCGGTCTCCGCGTCAAACGGCGCGGTCCTGTAATTGCAGAAGAGAAGCTCCGCCGTCTCCGCGGCGAATCCCTTCGGGAAACGGTAGCGGACGGCCTTCTCCGTAAAGCTGCAGATCACGAGCAGCGTCTCGCCCTGCCACGTCCGTTCGTAGACGTACAGGGAGCGGCTGAGCGGCAAAAGCTCGCGGTAGTCGCCGTACCGCACGATGCGGCTCTTCGTCCGGAACGCGATGAGCTTCCGGTAGAAGTTCAGCACCGAATCCGGATCCGCCGCCTCGTCCGCCGCGTTGATCGACGGATAGTTCCGGTTGACCGGGAACCACGGCTCCGCGTCCGAGAAGCCCGCGTTCTTCCCGCCGGTCCACTGGACGGGGCTGCGGGAGTTGTCGCGCGTCGCCCTTTGGATGATCCGGAGGACGAACTTCTTCGGCAGGACCTTCGTCGCGTTCTCGTACTGCTTCCGCGCGACGCAGTCCTCGTACTGCTCGATCGACGGCAGCGCGAAGTTCGTCATGCCGAGCTCCTGTCCCTGGTAGACGAACGGCGTGCCCTTCTGGAGCAGGTAGCACGCCGCAAGCATCTTCCCGCTCTCGTCGTGGTACCGTTCGCTGCCGTAGCGCGAGAGGACGCGCGGATGGTCGTGGTTTTCGAGATAGAGCGCGTTCCACGCCTTCCCGTTCAGGGCGTTCTGCCAGCTCGTGAACGCGCGCTTGAGCTTTCTGAGGCTGAACGGCAGCGGAAGGTACTCCTTGTACAGGCAGTCCGCCTCCATGTGGCGGAAGCCGAAGACCATGTTGAGGTCGGGATGGTTTCCCGAAACGAACGTCAGCGCGCGCTGCGGCGTGATCATCGGCGCCTCGCCGACGGTCATGCAGTCGTATTTGTCGAGGACGTCGGTGCGGAATTCCTGAAGGTATTCGTGGATCCGCGGGCCGCAGTCGTAGAACCGGAGGCCCTTGACGGCCTGGAAGAACAGGTCGTCGGGAAGCGCCGCGGGCTTCGAGATGTACGTGATGACGTCCTCGCGGAAGCCGTCGACGCCGAAATCGAGCCAGAAGCGCATGATCTTCTTGACCTCCTCGCGCACGGCCGGGTTGTCCATGTTGAGGTCGACCTGCTTCGCGTGGTGGAGGTGGAGGTAGTGTTCCCTCGTCGTGGGATCAAACGTCCACGCGCCCTTCGAGAAGAAGCTCGACCAGTTGTTCGGCGCCCTGCCCTCCTTCTTGCCCTTCCGCCAGAAGTAGTAGTCGCGGTAGGGGCTGTCCTTGTCGCGGCTCTTCCGGAACCATTCGTGCTCGTCGGAGGTGTGGTTGATCACGAGGTCGAGGATGACCTTGATGTCGAGGCTGTGGGCCTTGTCGAGGACCTTGCGGAAGATGTCGAGGTCGCCGTATTCGGGCGCGATCGAATAGTAATCCGAGATGTCGTAGCCGTAATCCGCGTTGGGGGACGGGTAGAACGGCGAAAACCAGATCCCGCCGATCCCGAGGTCCTTCAGGTATTCGAGTTTGTCATAGACGCCGTACAGGTCGCCGATCCCGTCGCCGTTTCCGTCCTTGAAGCTGCGCGGCCAGATCTGGTAAAACACACGGTCCTTGTACCAGTCACCGTTCATTTCGATCGCCTCACTTGTTCGCGTTTTTCACACACAGTATACTGCAAAAACGAAAACGTGAACCAAAAAGATCGCTTTTGGGTTCACATTCGTGAGGTCAGCCTTTCTTGAACAGTTCCTCCATCAGCCCGTGGCGCAGGCCGCGGTCGCTGACGGTCAGCTCGGCGCATCCGAGGCGGGTCAGGATCACGCGGACGATGCAGGCGCCCGCGAGGATGATGTCCGCGCGCTTCGGCGGAAGGCCGGGGATCGCTCTCCGCTCCGCGCCCGTGCGGGACGCGTACAAGGCGATCTGGACGTCGACGTCCTCCGCCGTGAGCCGCAAGCCCCGGATCCGCTCCGGATCGTATGCGGCGAGCTTCTCTTTCACCGCGGCCATCGCGGTCACGTTTCCGCCGATGCCGACGATCCGCTGCGGGGCGCCCGAGACGCCCGCTTCCGCGAATTCCGCGTCGATGCGTGCGAGCGCGGTCTTGACGTCTTCGCCGGTGACGGGGTCGCTCTTCAGGCAATTCTCCGTAATGCGGACCGAGCCGACGTTGACGGAGAACCGCTTCCAAACGTCTCTTCCGCGCGCGTAGATGAACTCGGTCGAGCCGCCGCCGGTGTCGAAGATCACGAGGTCTCCGTCGCTTTCCGGGAGGCCGGACAGAACGGCAAGCGAGCTCAGCCGCGCCTCCTCCTCGCCGGGAAGGACGCGGACGTCGACGCCGCACGATCTCTTCACGCGCCGCACGAACGTCTCCGCGTTCGAAGCGCTCCGGAGCGCCATCGTTCCGACGCAGACGATCTCATCCGCGCCGCGTTCGCGGGCCTCCGCGGCAAACCGCGCGACGGCCTCGGCGTTCCGCTTCATCGCTTCGCGGCCGAGCCTTCCGGTCCTGTCGAGGCCTTCGGCGAGCCGGACGACCGCGTTCGTGTCGACGACCGTCCGGACCGTTCCGTCCGCGGCGAGCTCGCCGACGAGGAACTTGACGGAGTTCGAACCGACGTCGATGACGGCTTTTCTGGTCATAGCGTTTTCTCCGTGTAAAAAAGGGTGCGGCCGTCGGACCGCAACCCTGTGTTGAAACGATGGATCAATATACCTTTGCGCCGGCGGGGATGCGCGGGTCGAGCCGGATCAGGTTCAGCTTCTCTTCGCCCTCTTCGGTGTGGAGGCAGGAGAGGAGCATTCCGCAGGATTCGAGGCCCATCATCGCGCGCGGCGGGAGGTTTGTGATGGCGAGGAGCGTCTTGCCGACGAGCTCTTCGGGCTCGTAGAACGCGTGGATCCCCGAGAGGATCGTGCGCGGCGTATCCGTGCCGTCGTTCAGCGTGAACTTCAGGAGCTTCTTCGACTTCGGAACGGCCTCGCATTCGAGCACCTTCACGGCGCGGAAATCGCTCTTCGAGAACGTCTCAAAGTCGACGAAGTCCGCGAAGAGCGGCTCGATCGCGACGTTGGAGAAGTCGATTTTCTCTTCGACAGGCGCCGCCTTCTCGGCTTCCTGCGCAGCCTTGCAGGCCTCCTGAGAGGGACAGGTATTGCATGCGCACTCGAAATCGGCGGGCGCTTCGGCTGCGGCGGAAGGTTTGTTCGCGCCTTCGGGTTTCATGGTCGGGAAGAACAGCACGTCGCGGATCGAGGCACTGTCGGTCAGGAGCATGACGAGGCGGTCGATGCCGATGCCGAGGCCGCCGGTCGGCGGCATGCCGTATTCGAGCGCGTTGACGAAGTCGTAGTCGACCTGGCACTTCGCGCCCGGTTCGACGGCCTTGCGCTCCGCGACCTGGCGCTCGAAGCGCGCTTTCTGGTCGATCGGGTCGTTGAGTTCGGAGAAGGCGTTGCCGAATTCGGTCGCGTTGATGAAGAACTCGAACCGTTCGGTAAAGGCCGGATCGTCGGGCTTGCGCTTCGCGAGCGGCGAGATCTCGACCGGGTAGTCGTAGATGAACGTCGGCTGGATCAGGTTCTCCTCGACGAACGCGTCGAAGAACTCGGGCAGGATCGAGCCCTTCGTCGGGACCTCGGGCAGCTCGACCTTGTACTGCTTCGCGAGCGCGATCGCTTCCTCGTCGGTCTTGACTTCCGCGAAGTCGACGCCGCTGTACTTTTTGACCGCCTCGATCATCGTCATCCGGGTCCAGTTGTCGAAGTCGATCGTCTTGCCCTGGTAGGGGATCCGGCGCGTTCCGCAGACCTCGTCGGCGAGCGACTTGAAGAGGCCCTCGACGATGTCCATCATGCCGTGGAAGTCGGTGTAGGCCTGGTAGAGCTCGATCGACGTGAACTCGGGGTTGTGCTTCGGGTCCATTCCCTCGTTGCGGAAGATGCGGCCGATCTCGTAGACGCGGTCGATGCCGCCGACGATGAGGCGTTTCAGGTAGAGCTCCGTCTCGATGCGCAGGACCATGTCCATGTCGAGCGTGTTGTGGTGGGTCAGGAACGGACGCGCGGCGGCGCCGATCTCAAACGGCGTCAGGATCGGCGTTTCGACCTCGAGATAGCCGCGTTCGTCGAGATAGCGGCGGATGCCGGCCATGATCTTCGAACGCTTGCGGAACGTCTCCTTGACCTCCGGGTTGACGATCAGGTCGACGTAGCGCTGGCGGTAGCGGAGCTCGGTGTCGGTCAGGCCGTGGTACTTTTCGGGGAGCGGCTGGAGGCTCTTCGAGAGGAGCTTCAGCGAGCGGACGTGGCACGAGACCTCGCCGCGCTTCGTGCGGAAGATGTTGCCCGTAACGCCGACGATGTCGCCGATGTCGAGTTTCTTGAAGCGCTCGTATTCCTCCGCGCCGAGATCGTCGACGGAGACGTAGAGCTGGATCTTTCCGGAGCCGTCCTGGAGGTCGCTGAACGAGGCCTTGCCCATCCCGCGCTTCGAAAGGAGCCGTCCGGCCAGCTTTTCTTCGCCGGTCATCACGGGCGTTTCGGGCGCTTCGAGGCCCTTTGCCTTCGCTTCCGCGAGCGCGGCGGATTCGAGCGTTTCGAATTTCGCCTTCGCGTCTGCGGCGAGGCACGTAAAGTCGAACCGGACCTCTTTATAGGGGTCGCGGCCCTCGGTCTGGAGCGCCTTCAGCTTCTCGCGGCGGATCACCCGCTGTTCGGAGAGCTGTTCTTCCTGCTGTTCCGCGGTCAGTATTTCAGCCATTTCAGTCTTCCTTGAAAATCTTCAGCACTTCGAGTTCGATGATGTCGCCGCTCGGCACTTCGATCTTGACGCGGTCGCCGACCTTCTTGCCGAGAAGTTCCTTTCCGATCGCGGATTCGTGGGAGATGCGTCCCGCGAACGGATCGGCTTCCGGCGTCGGAACGATCTTGTACGTCATTTCGTCCTTCGTTTTGCGGTTCTTCACGGTCACGGAGAGGCTCACGCCAACGGCGTCGAGCGTCAGTTCTTCGTGGTCGATGATCTCCGCGTCGCGCATCATCGCCTCAAGCTTCGCGATCTTCTCCTCGAGTTCGGCCTGCTCGTTCTTCGCGGCGTCGTATTCCGCGTTTTCGGAGAGGTCGCCGTAGGAGCGCGCTTCCTTCAGGTGTTCCGCAACTTCCTTGCGGCGGATGCTGACGAGGTAGTCGTGTTCCGCTACGATCTTTTCGTAGCCTTCCTGGGTCAGGAGCGTTTTTTCACTCATTTTGTTTCCCTTTCTTACGGTTTATTTTAGGGGCCGCCGAATCAAGTAAAAACGGCCCCGTTTTCGTCGAGACTATGCGCAAAATTTTACACGGTTTTTGCGGGTGCGTCAAGCGGTTTCGGGGACCGTTCGGACGTGTTTTCAGTCGTTTTTTCGCGCCGGCCGGATTCAGAGTTCGATCGACGCGAGGAGGCCTCGGAGCGCTTCCGCGGTCTCGAGTTCGTTCACGCGGCGGCGGATCTCCGCCGCGCCGCGGACGCCCTTCATATAGAAGCCCCACAGCTTGCGCATCTCGAGCACGGCGCGGTGTTCGCCCTTCGCCTCGATCACGAGATCGAGGTGGCGGAGCATCATCGCGCGGCGCTCGGCGGGAGCGGGCGGTTCGCCGCCGAGCGCTTCCCGGAAGATCCACGGATTGCCGAGGGCGCCGCGCGCGAACATGACCGCGTCGCAGGCGCCTTCGCGGATGCGGCGGACGCCGTCCGCCGCCGTAAAGAGGTCCCCGCTGCCGATCAGCGGGACCTCCAGCCGTTCGCGGACGCGCGCGATCGTCTCCCAGTCGGCTTCGCCGCCGTAGAACTGTTCGCGCGTCCGCCCGTGGACACAGACGGCCGCCGCGCCCGCTTCTTCCATCGCGGGCGCGAAATCGAGCACCGCTTCGCGGCTTTCCGCGTCCCATCCGAGCCGGCATTTCACCGTGACGGGGCGCGGCGCGCGCTCCGCGCGCGCCGCCGTCTCCTTTTCCGCGGCGACGGCCGCGCGGACGATCCGCGCGGCTTCGAACCGGTCCTTCATCAGGGCCGATCCTTCTCCGTTCTTCACGACCTTCGGGACGGGGCAGCCCATGTTGATGTCGATCAGCGCGTGGCCCTCCGGCATGATGTTGATGCACCGCCGGACGTAATACGGCTCGTGGCCGAACAGCTGCACGGCGACGGGCCCTTCCGCCGGATCGATCGCGAGAAGCTCCGCCGAGCCGCGGTCGCCGTACGAGACGCCCTTCGCGGAGATCATCTCCGTGTACGTCAAGGCCGCGCCGAGCTCACTCGCGATCCGCCGGAACGGCGCGTCCGTAAAGCCCGCGAGCGGCGCCATAAAAAAGGGATGGGGGAGGCTTACTCCCCCGATCCGGATCTCATTTGTCAGCGGTTTCGTTTCCGTCATTCGCTCTTCTTTTCCGTGTCCTGTCCGTTCTCCGCGGGCGGTTCGGCGGCCTTTTTCTTCCGGAACAGGCCGCCTCTTTCCGTCGGGTTCCGCTTCTTTTTCTTCCGCTCGGTCCGCACGATCTCCTTCGTCTCGGGATCGATCCGTTCGAGCTTGTCGTAATCGTCCGTCTCGGTCGGGAGGTCCTTCTTCGCGAGCGCGTCGCGGATCAGCCGGCGCATCAGCGTGTAGAAGCAGGTAAAGACCGGGACGCCGAGGAGCATTCCCTTGAAGCCGAAGAACCCGCCGAAGACGAGGATCGAGAAGAGGATCCAGAGCGGCGACAGGCCGACCGACTCGCCGAGGATCTTCGGGCCGATGATGTTGCCGTCGATCTGCTGGAGGATGATGATGAAGATGATGAAGATCAGACACTTCAGCGGATCCACCATCAGGATGATGAAGGCGCAGGGCACGGCGCCGATGAAGGGGCCGAAGAAGGGGATCACGTTGGTGACGCCCACGATGGCGCTGACCAGCAGGGCGTAGGGCATGTTCAGGCTGGCGCAGACGATGTAGCACAGCAGGCCGATGATGGCCGAGTCCAGGAGCTTGCCGGTGATGAAGCCCATGAAGGTCCTGTCCGTAAAGGCGATGGCCTCCCGCAGCTTCTCGGCAAACTCCACCTTGAACACGCTGTAGGTCCAGCGGCGGACGGAGGCGGTGAAGTGCTCCAGGTCCGACAGGACGTAGACGGACACCACGATGCCGATGATCAGATTGTAGACGCCCCGGAGGATCACATAGGCGCTCTCCAGAATGCTGGTGAGGTAATTGCTGATGGTGGGCAGCAGCCGGTTCACCCAGGAACTGATGTCCCCGGTGACCATGTTCAGCGAGTCGCCCACATACTGGTAGATCTCCGGATGCCGGATCTCGAAATCCCGGATATAGGCCTGCACCGCGTCGGCATACTCCTGCCGGCGGGAATACAGTTCGCCGATCTTCTTGGCCAACTGGGGGATGATCAGGTAGACCAAGCCAACCAGGACAGCCACCAGGACCAGC
>JAEEGF012083808.1_pt1 | contig 15116 bp, 8 predicted proteins | sample 9134171 | NCBI WGS metagenome assembly JAEEGF01 (sample SAMN16246542, study PRJNA631951) | gut metagenome | biome: gut microbiome; feature: rumen; material: AP-attached | host: Bos | place: Iran: Karaj | collected 2018-10 | reverse complement strand
AATACCCCATCGACCTGTTCCTGGCTATGGCCCGCACGCCGCAGGGATTCGGCCTGGAGGAACTGTCCGCACATCTGAAAGGCTTCTGCGCACAGGCATTCGGAGAGAGTCAGGCAAAAGAAGCGGCCCGTATCCTCAACCTTCTCTGCAAATATAGCGGCCGTACGACGGCGGAGATGATGGACCACAATACCTTCGACCTCCAGTCGGGTGAGTTCCGGCAGGTGTGCGACGACTTCGTCCGCCTGGAAGCGGAGGCACTCCGGCAGTACCTTTCATTGGATCCGGAGTATCGGGACGCATATCAGGAGATCATCCTGTTCCCGACACAGGCGCTGTCCAACCTCTACGAGATGTATTATTCGCAGGCGATGAACCTGTCGCTCGCGCAAAGGAACGATCCTGCGGCCAACGCCTGGGCGGACCGTGTGGAAAGATGCTTCGAACGTGACGCCGCACTGATGCAGTCTTACAACAAGGAAATCGCCGGAGGTAAATGGGACGGGATGATGACCCAGAAGCACATCGGATATTTCTCATGGAACGACAACTTCCCCGCCGACCGCCTGCCGCGCATCGAGCGCATCGAAGCGGATACTCCGGGAGGATTCTCTTTTGCGGCGGACCCGCGGGGATTCACCGCCGTCGAGGCGGAGCATTTCCTGAACAGGACATCACCTGGCGGCATATCGTGGACGGTCATCCCCGATATGGGCAGGACACTCAGCGGCATAGCGCTGATGCCGTACTCCGTCCCTGCGGAAGGAGCGTCACTGACGTACCGTTTCGAACTCCCTGAAGGCATCAGGAAGGTAAACGTGCACGTAATCACCAAATCGACCCTGGCCTTCAACAATACCGGACACCGTTACGAAGTGACGATCGGGGATTCAAGCGTCGTAAAACACTTCAATGAAAAACTTAACGAAGACCCGGCGAACATCTACAGTGCATACTACCCTACCGTCGCCCGCCGCATCGTGGAGACGGTTTCGGAACTGCCCGCTTCATCCGGATGGAACGAACTTACTCTGAAGCCATTGGATCCCGGTATCGTATTTGAGAAGATAGTCATCGACTACGGCGGATACACGCCCCGCTTCCTCTTCGGCAGCGAATCCCCCGCTTCACGGTAAAGGTACGGCCGGACAGATTTTAGACGCGTTTCCCGTTGTTTTACCTATCTTTGTCATTGGAACCGTTTCAATGACACTATCCCTATGCGACACAGACTATTATCCGCAGCCTTCATTCTACTGGCAGTTTCCTGTACCGACAGAAGTTTTACCGTCTACACAACGACAGAAGACAATCCCTGGGCCGAGTCCTCGTCTTTTGACAAGACACTCCCCGGAAACGAAGCGGATCTGGTCGTCGACCTTTCTGCCACCGGCCAGGAGGTCCAAGGCTTCGGAGTCTGTTTCAGCGAACTCTCGCACCGTGCCCTCTCCAAACTCTCACCGGCCGACTACGACAAGGTCATGACGGACCTGTTCGCGCCGGACGGCGGGATGGGCTTCACCATCTGCCGCATGCCTATTGGCTCGAGCGACTTCGCACTCAAGTATTATTCCTTCGACGATACTCCCGGCGACCTCGCCATGGAGAATTTCTCGGTCGACAACGACAAACAGGCCCTCATCCCACTGATTAAGAGCGCCTTGGAAAAGAATCCAAACCTTAAGGTCTGGGGGTCGCCGTGGTGCCCGCCGCAGTGGATGAAGGTCAACAGGCACTACGCCAGCCGGCCGCTCAGGGCCCGCATGGCGGGTCCGATGCCCGGCCGGCGCCGCCTCGAACTCGACAACCTCATAAGGGACAACGAGCTTGCTGATGATCAGATAATGCACGAGGGAGAGGACTCCTTCATCCAGGATGAGGATTACTTCAAAGCCTACGCACTTTATTTCCGGAAGTACGTCAAGGCTTACCGCCAGGAGGGTATCGACATCTTCATGGTCATGCCTCAGAACGAGTTCAACTCCGACCAGAACTTCCCTTCCTGCACCTGGACCGCACAGGGCATAACCAACTTCCTTCATTATCTCGTACCCGCGATGAAAGAGGAGGGAGTCGATGTATACTTCGGGACGATGGAGCGTCCGGACAGAGCATTGGTCGATACCGTACTTACAGACCCCCTGATAGGTAAGGACATCAAGGGTGTCGCCTTCCAGTGGGCCGGCAAGGATGCACTCCCGCTCATCCACGACAGTTATCCTGAACTCACAATGGTCATGAGCGAGCAGCAATGCTTCTACGGTGCCAACAGCTGGAAGGACTTCATGGATGCCTGGGACCTGCTGAAGCACAACATGGACAACGGCGTCGCCATATACGACTACTGGAACCTTGCCCTGTTCGAGGGCGAGGTCAGCACCTGGGGCTGGCAGCAGAACTCGCTTATCAGCGTCGACTACCAAACCGGCAGTTACAAGTACAACTACGAGTTCTACGAGATGAAGCACATCAGCCGTTACGTAAGGCCTGGTGCAGTTTACCTCGGCACTTCCGGCTCGATGGAGGATTCAATGGCCTTCCGCAACCCTGACGGCAGCATCGTGGTACTCGCCGCCGAGAAAACCGGTACTCCCCTGGTCCTCACAATAAAAGCCGGGAAGAAGACCGTAAAGGTCAACATCCCGGCCAATAGCGTCAGCACCATCGTCATCTGACAGGAACGATCGTTATCGTACGTTCATAAGCGGTAGGATACGCCTTGTATGCCGGCAGGGTGCTGCGGGAAGTATCACCCACTCCCGTATCCGCATAATCAAGATTCAGCGTTATGTCTCCTGACTTGACCAGCTGGTAAGTATAGACAGCCTTGGTGAGGTTGTCCGTCGTGAACGGATACGCATTGAATGCGAAGGGAGCGTCCATGCTGAACTGCAATCCCTTGCCGGAGCCGTCCGTAAACCGCACCCAGCGGCTGTCCATCCGCAGGCCGTAGTCCTGCGGGATAAGATACGGCTCGTACATATCGTCGACCGTGGAGTTCCATACGCCGATGCGGTATCCGCTGCGGCGGTCAGGATACGAGGCCTGGGGTCCGCGGCCGTACCACTCCACATTCTGCAGGGAGCCGGCCAGCGAGAGGGTGACTCCGATGCGCGGCAGCCATGCGGGCATGTCGCCCTCGGGATAAACATTGTGCTTCACGGTAAGGGTGCCGTCGGCATCAACCTTCCACGAGTAGAGATTCTCCATGCCGTTGGACCTGCGTCCGGAGATATAGGCATCCAACTGGATGACATCGCCCTGCGATCCTCCGCCTAAGAGGACCAGTTCGCGCACATCGACATACACCGATCCACCGGCTTCACGCACGTTGACAGAAACCGGAAGATAGCCGAGATTGTCAAGGCCGGCGGCATAATAGACTGCGGCAATGACGGAGTTGTGTCCTATCGATCCATATCCCGGCTGCGCATCCGCCATCGCAGAACGGGCGCTGTAGGAGTTCCAGCCGTCGAGTTCGTTTGCAAGAGGAGCACGCCAAAGGTTCAGTTTAAGCGGCTCGGAGAGCATCTGCACGCCATCGACCTCGGCAGAGACGAGGGCTCCGGTCGCAGCGTCGAAGGCGTAGCTGAAGCCGGCCCCCGAGGCCGTGATGCGTCCTCCGGACTGCGTCAGGCTGACAGCGCCGGCAGGCTTTGCCGCTGCCGGTGCGGGAAGGTTCCAGTCCGGGAGTTCGAACTGCTCCCACGCCACTTCGTGTCCGGCGGGAGCCCACAATTCGTCCTTACGGAGCATCGAACTGACAGTCAGGCGATACTCCTTGCCGGGCTGGATGGAAGGCTTGGTGAGCGGGACCTTGACTACGGCCGTCCCCTGCGGGGCGATGTCCAGGTCAAGTTCTCCCGACGCAACGGCATCGCCGTCGGCAGTGATGGTCCAGACGGTACGGTACTTTGAAGCATTTGTGAAGTAATTCCTGTTGCGAATCTCCACAAGGCCGGTGCGGCTGTCCAAAAGACGGTAACGCAAGGGCTGGGCACTCTTCTTCATCTGGTACATCTCCGGCTGGGGGACACGGTCGGGCCAGATGCTTCCATAAGTCCTGGCACCGATGCCATAAGTGAAGAACGTCCCTTCAAGGGTTTCCTCTTCGAAATCGAGCCAGAGCGCAGCCGCAGCGGGGTCGAAGCCCTCGGAGGGCTTCACCGCCCCGGCGAATACCCCGACGTTGTCGATGACGGCGTCACAGATATACTCATTGGTATCCTGGCCCTTCATCTGCTCGTCACGTCCGATACAGAGCGAGAGCGGAAGGTTGCGGATGCGGCCTGAAGCATCGCCTGAGGCGACTTCGGTCCCGTCAATATATATTTTCATCGATGCACCGTCATAGACGGCCGTCACATTGTGCCACTTGTTCTCCCAATCAGCGGGAAGCTTGCCTGTGACACTCCTCAACTGGCCGTTGTCAAGGTAGAATTCGATGTCGTCGGCACCGCGCTGGCGCAGGCCGAACTGGCGGCTGCCCTTGGTTATGAAATAGCCTCCGCTCTTGTTGAACTGACGCGGATACACGTCCAGCGTAAGCGTCAGGCGGTCGCCCGCTATCTCTACATTGTCGGCGCGGTACACCTGGACCCACTGGTCGACCTTGTTGAAGTCTATCGCATTGCCGGTGGGACCCTTGACCAATTTCGCGCGTCCCATGATATGCGCCGGGGTGCCGAAAGGCGACTTGTCGCGCAGGGCACGCACAGGCTCGGTGAGGCCGGGACTGACGAAGTCCCAGATGGCGCCTCCGAGCAGCGAAGGATGCTCGTCGATCTCCCTCCAGAAATCGTCGAAGGTACCGCCGCCATTGCCTGCCACGGACACATATTCGTCCATGAATGACGGACGTTTGTCGGAAAGGTCGATGCCGTAATTGAGTTCGTGCTCGAGAGGGCTGGGATAGCGGGGACCCACTATATCTTCAGCAGGGTGCTTGGCAGCATTGCCTCCGTACATCCAGAAGCGGGTGGGGTCATATTTCCTGCCTTCGTTCACGACTTCCGCGATGTTCGGGCCCTCGCCGCTTTCATTGCCTGCGCTCCAGAAAAGTACGCAGGCATGGTTGCGGTCGCGGAGCACCATCTGCCTCACGCGTTCCTGGTACATAGGGATGAAATCGGGGATGTACGATACATACTCCGTGGCATGAGACTCGTCTCCGGTCTCGTCGATGATGTACAGGCCGTACTCATCTGCCAAGTCGAGATATTCGTTCACCGGAGGATAGTGCGAGGTACGTACCGCATTGAAATTGAATTGCTTAAGTATCTCAAAATCCATCCGTACCGTAGCCTCGTCCATGGCGTGTCCCATCTCCGGATGCTGCATGTGCGAGCACTCGGCGTTGACTTTCAAGGGCTGCCCGTTAAGATAGAATACGCCGTCGATGATCTCGGTCTTCTTGAAGCCGATGCGTTTGACCACCTCGTCAACGATGCGTCCAGATGCATCCCTGAGCGTCATTTTCAAATCGTACAGGTCCGGAGTTTCTGCCGTCCATTTTTTCGGGGAAGACACGCGGGCACGGAGCGTCACGGTGCGCAGTTCGCCGGCCGCAAGGCTGATTCCGGCCTGCTGCATGTCCGCGACCTTGCGTCCCTCCCGGGACACCTCGGCGGACAGGGAAAGCCCGGAAGCAGCGAGGTCATACGCCTTAAGGTCCATGGCAACGCTCAGGTCGGAGTCCGTGAAACTGCGGTCGAAGTCCGTGATGACCTGCCAGTCACGTATGCGCGCCTGAGGTGCGGCATAGACGGTCACGTCGTCGAAAATGCCGGCCAGGCGCCAATAGTCCTGGTCCTCAAGATAGTATCCGTCACTGTACTTGAGCACCAGTACGGCCACGGTGTTGCGACCCGGCTTGACATACTTGGTAATGTCGTACTCGGAAGGTTCCTGGGCGCCCTCGTTGTATCCGACCTCCTGTCCGTTCACCCAGACGAATGAGGCGGAAGCCACCTTCTCGAACCGGATGAAGACCCTGTCGCCATTCCACGAGGACGGCATGGTGAAAGCGGTCCTGTACGCTCCCGTAGGATTGACGTCCATCGGGACGTCGGGGATCGCCACGCTGAACGGAGCCGGTGCAGGGGCAGGCCCGGCAGGGCCCCAGCGCTGGGGCAAGTACTGGTCCGCGAGCGGAGTGCGATGGTTGGGGAAAGGTACGGCGACGTTGCGGAACAACGCCTGCCCGAAACCTTCCATCTCCCAGTTGGAGGGGACGTTGATCTCCGTCCATTTCCTGTCGTTGAAGCCGGGGCGGAAGAAACCGTCAGGAATCTCCGAAGGATTCTCTCCGAAATAGAATTTCCACTTTCCGTTAAGGGAAACGTTTTTCGCAGGGATATGGAATGCCCTGCCCTCCTCCTGGTTCAATCCATACACGGAAAGATTCTCCACATAATAAGGGAGATCCTGCATGAAAGGTTTGTCCTGCGCGGAGAGCGGCAGGGACACCGCGAGAGCCAGCAGCAGGATGAAGGTTTTTACGTACTTCATCTGTTACAGCGTATTTATGATTGTTCAGTCAGTATCTTCCTAACCCTCCGTGACCTTGATCAGGGCCTTGACCGGAGCAATGGGCTCCAGAAGTTCGCGCCCGGGGAGGTCGGTGATCTCCACCACGAAGACGAAGTCGGTGACCTTGATGCGGTATTCCTTGCCATCGACCACAACGGTACGCTTCTGAAGGTCTTCCGCAATCCCCTTGGCCGTACCGCCCGTGGCGAGGATATCGTCAAAGAACGTTATCTCTATCGTATCGCCTTTCGGGACTCCGGCGGCAATGTCGGAGAGGCGGTAGAACACCTCGTCGTGTCCATACTCTTTCTGGATGTCCACCTGCACGAGGTCGTCGCCGGCATAAGGGAGTTTGCCCTTCTTGCGGATGGGGATCGCGCACTGGATATTGGGACAATCCGTCAGCATAGGGGTGGCGAAAAGGAAGCCCCTGGCCTCCGGAGCCGTTACATTGGGCGAAGCGCAGAGGACACCGAGGTCGCGGGTCATGTTGCGGAAAAGCTCCTTATCCTGCATGAAGGGGATGACATCCACGAAGTTGACTCCCTTGATCGGGAAATCGGGATAGAATTTGATAGCGTCCTTGTAGTTCATGGAAAAAAGCGATAATGGTTTTTATAGTGTAAAGATAGCTATTATTTATCAATATCGGCACGGAAAGGAATAATCGGAAGGCCGTTGGCTCCCTTGAGGTTTCCGACTTCGAAATCCTTGAAGCAGTAGCGTACCTCGACCGGCTCCGGCACTGCCGGAGTCGACAGGACCACCGTCATCCCTTCACGGAACGACATCCGCACCTCGGCGTGTGCCGGCTGGAAATGCCCGCCGGCACCAGCAAGTTCGAATCCAATGATCTCATCAGAGAGGCCCGTAAAGCCCATCCTGGCATTGTCGAACGCGACCACGACCTTGCCGTCCTCCAGCCTGGCAGACTTGAAACAGGGGTTGAAAGCCGGAAGGGCTTCGTAGCCGTAGCCAAGGGCGAGGGCCTGGTAGCAGAGCCTCTCGCCTATCTGGCGCTTCTGCGAAGCATGGACCTGGGTGCGCTCGTGCTCATAGGCGAGGTCGTTGGTCCCTACCAGACCGGCATTCGGGATACGTTTCGACGCCATGAACTGCTGCTCGCGCACGAGCGGGCCGTGCTCGTCCTGGAGTCCGTACTGTCCGTCATAATAGTCGTAAGGCTGGAGCTCTACGATCAGGAACGGAATATCGCCACGGCCTATGTCGCGCCGCCACTCTTCGGCCATGGCCGTCAGGCGGTCGGCATATACGTCGTAGGCGATGCTGATGTTGGACTCGCCCTGGAACCAGAGGATGCCGTTGCAGGTATACTTCGCCGCAGGACGGAACATCGCATTGTACATTATCATGGGCTTGTACATGTCGTTGACCTGCGGGTTTGAGGCGTTCGCAAGGTCGACGTCAGGACAGTCCTTGAGGAGTTCCTCACCCATCCAGGCTTCGATCACGGACCCGCCCCAGCTGGCGTTGATGATGCCCACGGGCACATCAAGCGCCTTCGACAGGCGGGTGGCAAAGAAGTAGCCCACTGCCGAGAACTGGGGGCTCGTGGCGGGGTTGCACACCTGCCACTCCCCCTCTGCGTCGTACTGCGGCTCGGTGGCTCGGGCTTTCTTCACCGTCACATGCCTTACCCCCTTGTACTGTGCAGAAAGTGCTATCTCGCCGAGACTGCCCTCGACGGGAGTGCCCATACCGCCACCGAGGGTCATCTCCATGTTGCTTTGGCCGGAGGCTATCCAGACTTCGCCGATGAGCACGTTCGAGGCCCGGACGGTCTCGCCTCCGCTGGAGGCCCGGACAGTCTGAGGCTCGAATGTGGCACCGGGGGTGCTCAGCATCACCTCCCAATGCCCTTCGGCATCGGCGCGGGTGCTGACCGCGGACTTGAGCCACGAGGCCGAGACGCTCACCGAAGCGCGCGGCGAGGCCGTGCCCCAGATGCGCGCCTGGGTGTTCTGCTGGAGTACCATATTATCCCCTATGAGGGACGAGAAAGCCAGATTTCCGGCCTGGAGGGAAAGGGAAAGCAGCAACGCTGAAACTGCCAGTAAGGGTTTTCTCATACTATTTGATGATGTTCGGAGTTTCCCATTTCTTGGTGGAGGTGCAGGTGACCTGCTGCGTGAGCCTTCCGGCCTTGAAGACGAAGTCGCCTTCCTCGAGCACCCACTTGCCGTCCTCACCCACGAAGGCAAGGTCGCTGGCAGGGAGCGTGAAGGTGACGGTCTTGGTCTCGCCGGGGGCGAGGGAGACCTTGTCGAAAGCGCGCAGCACGCGGTTGTCAGGCACGAGCGAAGCCACGAGGTCGCTGGAGTACAGCAGGACGGGCTCCTTTCCGGCCACGGCGCCGGTATTCTTCACGTCGACGCTGACAGTCAGTTCGTCAGCGGGAGTGAAGGAAGACTTGTCAACCTTGAGGTTGGAATACTCGAAGGTGGTGTAGCTCAGACCGTAGCCGAAAGGCCACTGGAGGGAGACCTTGGCATCGTAGTCGTATGCTCCGCCCATGGTCTGGACCTCCTCGCTGACCTTGTAGTCGTAGTTGGCCAGGGAGTTGATCTCGCGGGGATAGGTATAAGGCAGTTTGGCGGAGAAGTTGGCGTCGCCGGAGATGAGGTTTGCAAGAGCGTCCGCACCATAGTTGCCCGGAAGCATGATATGGACGATGGCTCCGGCGAGGGGTTCGATGTCTGCCAGGAGGCGGGGACGGCCCTCGTTGAGGATGAGGATGACCGGCTTGCCGGTCCTGGCCAGGGCCTTGACCAGATTGCGCTGGTTCTCGGAGAGAGTGAGGTCGGTGAGGTTGCCCGGGGTCTCGCAGTAGGAGTTCTCGCCTATGCAGGCGACGATGACGTCAGCCCTGCGGGCGGCTGCGACCGCCTTGTCGAAGCCGTCGACGATCTCGTCATAATAGTTGCCCCGCTCGTTGTAGCGCACGCCCTGCTCGAGGGTGACGTTGGCTGCTCCGAACTTATTGCAGAAGGCCTCGTAAATGGTATTGTACTGCTCGGTAAGGTCCTCGGCACCGCCCTGCCATGTATAGCTCCAGCCTCCGTCGAGGCAGCGCATCTGGTTGGCATTGGGGCCGGTAAGGAGGATGCGTACACCCTTGCGGAGAGGAAGCACACCTTCGTTCTTGAGAAGAATCTCGGACTCCTCCGCGGCGGCCAGGGCCTTGGCAGCGAACTCTGCACTGCCATAAAGCGGATAGTCTGCCGGATCCACGTCAGGATTGTCGAAAAGCCCCAGGCGGAACTTGACACGGAGTATGCGGCGGACGGCATCGTCGATGCGGGACATCTTGACGGCCCCCTCCTCGACCAGTTCCTTCAGCAGGTCGCAGAAGTCGGTGCTGTAGGGATCCATGCTCATGTCGATACCGGCGTTGATGGCGATGCGGATGGCGTCTTTCTTGTCCTTCGCTACCTTCTCGCGCTGATAGAGGTTGTTGATGTCAGCCCAGTCGGTGATGAGCATTCCGTCCCAGTTGAGGTCTTCCTTGAGCCACTTGGTAAGGTACTCGTAACTGGCGTGGACGGGCATGCCGTTGATGCTGGCGGAGTTGATCATGAAGGTGAGCGCACCAGCCTCGGCAGCGGCCTTGAACGGGGTGAAATACTTCTCGCGTATCATCTGCGGCGAAAGGTATGCAGGCGTGCGGTCCTTGCCGGACCACGGGGCGCCATAGGCGAAATAATGCTTGACGGAAGTGGCGACATTGTACTTGCCGATATGGTTCGGGTCATCGCCCTGATAGGCCTTGACCTCCTCGGCCACCATCCGGGCATTCACAATCGGACTCTCGCCGAAACTCTCGTAGATGCGCGGCCAGCGCGGGTCGCGGCCGAGGTCCACGACGGGATTGAACACCCAGGGGCAGTCTCCGGCACGGCTCTCATAAGCCGTCACCTCAGCCATGTCGCGGACCAGCGACACATTGAAGGATGCGCCTATGTTGATGGGCTGGGGGAAAATGGTAGCCCCCTGCGAGTAAGAAGCTCCGTGGTTGTGGTCCAGTCCGTAGATGGTCGGTATGCCGAGATGATCCATGGAATGCTTCTGGAATATGCCGATCCACTCCCTCCAATCTTCCGGGGTGGCTGCCCTGCCGGGAACGTTAAGGAACGACCCGATCCTGTAATCGGCTATCATCTGGTCGACCTTCGACTCGTCGAGGACCCAGACCATGCCTCCGTCCTTCCTGGCATAGCCGCCGAGGACGTCAAGGTTGATCTGGAGCATCTGGCCGACCTTGTCGTCCAGCGTCATCTTCGACAGGATACGGTCGATCTGTTTCTCGATGGCGGGATCCTGCGGGATGGAAGGTGCGTGTGTAGGGGATTTCGTACATGCGACGCCGACACACAGGACGGCAAGCATAGGAAGAAGGAGTTTATGCGTTCTCATGGATCATGTGGTTTATGAATAGGACAAATATAACAAATATTAACTCAAAATACTTATATTTGTCATTACTGACCATTAATAACCGTCATTATAACTACTATGAGAAAATACTTTACCTTTATCCTCGCGGCGCTGCTCCTGACCTTCGCCGCGCAGGCCGGCAACTATCGCAACTTCCGCAACACCGCCTACATCATGGCCGGCGACGTCAACCGCATCGGCACGGTCGAGAACTGGGAGAAATCCTATGCCGAGTTTTCCAAGAACCTCAAGCTTGACAAAGTCTACATCGAGACTTTCCGCGATATGACATACTCCGACGACAAGGCCCTTGACGCAGCCATCAAGTTCTTCAAGTCCAAGGGCATAGAAGTCTCCGGAGGCATCACGTACAACTGGCGCGGCGGCGTCCGCCAGCGCTGGGAGAGCTTCTGCTACTCCAACCCCGAGCATCTCGCCATCATCAAGGACGTCATCGAGCGCACCGCGAAACTTTTCGACGAGATCGTCCTCGACGACTACTACTTCACCAACTGCAAGGACGACCTCTGCATCGAGGCCAAGGGCGACCTCTCCTGGGGAGAGTTCCGCTCCAACCGGCTCGACGAGGTGGCGCGCGACTACATCGTAGGCCCCGCGCACAGGATCAACCCCGACTGCAAGATCATTGTAAAGTATCCCAACTGGTACGACCACTTCTACGGCCTGGGCTTCGACCTTGCCCGCGGTCCGTGGACCTTCGACGGCGTCTACACCGGCACGGAGACCCGCGACCATACCAGCGAGCAGCATCTCCAGGCCTACGAAAGCTTCGGTATAATGCGCTACTTCGAGAACATCCGTCCCGGACACAACTTCGGCGGCTGGGTGGACACCGGCGGCGCCTCTTACCCTGACCTTTTCGCAGAGCAGCTCTGGCTCACCCTGCTGTCCAAAGGACCGGAAATCACACTGTTCAACTATTCCGGCATGACCCGCACGTTCCGCTCCGTGGAGCGCCCGTGGGCCGGTGACAACCCTACCCTCAATCTGGACGACCTGAAGGCCGAGTCTGCCCGCAGGGGCGTGTCCGAGCCCACCTGGGGCCGCGTGGCACAGTATGCATACGACAAGATCGACCCCATCCTCGGAAAGCTCGGCAATCCCAAGGGCATCCCGGCTTACAAGCCGTTCAACGCCGAGGGCGAGGAGTTCCTTCACAACTATATGGGCATGGCGGGAGTACCTGTCGAGATAGTCCCCGAGTTCCCTAAGGACGGCAAGGCCCTGATACTCACCGAGGCTGCTGCCGCCGACCCCGACATCCTCGCCAAGATGAAAGCCTTCCTCAAGAAGGGGGGCGACATAGTCGTAACTTCGGGTTTCTACAAAGCCATGCAGGACAAGGGCATCAAGGGCATCTTCGAGATGGTCGTAACCGACCGCAAGGCCGACATTGAGACCGTGGTCGTCCAGGGAGGCTATGGCCCCGGCAGGTTCAAGACCGACGTCCCCATCAAGATCCCCGTCCTGACATACTTCACCAACGACTCCTGGGAGCTCATCACCACCCTCGATTACGGCAACGGCTGGCCCCTCCTGCATCACAGCGTCTATTCCGAGGGCAACATCTATGTCTGGACCATACCCGACAACTTCAGCCACCTGTACGCCCTCCCCGCCCAGGCTCTCAACCTGATACGCAAGACAGCCTCACCCGGCATGGACGTCTATATGGAAGGCCCTTCGCAGGTCGCGCTTTTCACCTATGACAACGGCACGTTCGTGGCGCATTCCTTCCGGGACACCCCGGTGGAGGTTTCCTTCGCGGTAAAGGGAGGGAAAGTGACTGACCTCGAGAGCGGCAAGGCCCTCGAAGGCTCCAGGCGTCCAGTGAGCCCCGTCAACGGACATCCGCGCACCAATGAGCAGGAACTGGTGGTCAGGACCGTCATTCCACCCCATTCCTTCCGCGCCTTCAAGATAGACTGATACTATTAAACTCCTAAAACCATGGCATCCGCTCCTTACAGGGAAATAGAAAGCATCGCCGAACTGCCCGCCCCGGACAGTACAGGATTCATTACACGTTACGTTTTCCAGTACATCGACTTCAACCTCGTCCCTCAGTATGTCGCGGCCGGGCACAGGTTCAGCGACTGCTGTTTCCTGGGCTGTGAGATCCCGGCCGAGATGGAGGATGAGATAGGCAGCACCTGTATAGTCTTCCCCAGGATGGGAAGGGTATACAACGCCTTCAAGAGCAAGCTCTACACCGGCGAGTCGCTGTACGAAGGCTACGACCCCGAGGACGAGCAGAGTTTCGCGACCTGCTTCGACTCGCGCGTGTATATGAATTATACGGAGCAGGGCAAGCACTGCGACGACATCCGCGAAACCCTCGGCAGGTCCCTCCACGACCATGCCATAGCAGATGCCATGAACGATTTCCTCAGCCGCTTCGACGAGAAGCAGGTGGTGGCGGTGATGGGCGGGCACGCCCTGCTCCGGACGGATGACGCATTCAGGAATGTAGCGCTGATCAGCAAGGCGCTTACCGAGAAAGGCAAGATAATGGCCTCAGGCGGAGGGCCCGGCGCCATGGAAGCCACGCACCTTGGTGCGTGGATGGCCGGCCGGGACCGCGAGGAAGTCGACGACGCATTGGAGATGCTGGCCGTCGCCCCTTCCTTCCGCGACCCGGGCTGGCTGCGCACCGCCTTTGAAGTACGGAAGAAATATCCCCAGCGCAACTACCGCAGCCTCGGCATCCCCACCTGGTTCTACGGCCACGAACCGGCCACGCCGTTCGCCACGGACATCGCCAAGTTCTTCGTGAACAGCGTCAGGGAGGACACCCTGTTGTCCATCGCCAAGGGGGGCATCATCTATTCCCCCGGCTCGGCCGGTACGTTCCAGGAGATCTTCCAGGATGCGGCGCAGAACCATTACGAGACCTTCGGGCCTTCGAGCCCGATGGTTTTCCTAGGCGTAGACTACTACACCCGGGAGGTGCCCATCTATCCTCTCCTTGAGGACCTGCTCGCCAGAGGCAAATACAAGGGCCTCATCCTCTCCATCACCGATGACAAGGACGAGGCCATTGAACGTATCCTTTCCTACTCTACCCGATAGTATTACTCCTGTCTGAGCTCTCCGATCTGGGAGAGGAGGTCATCGGAAGCGCGGAGGATGTCGCGGCGGTTCTTGAGGCCGAGCAAAAGGCCGACAATGAGTCCGACGCCAGCCCCGCCGACGAGAGGGAGGATATTCTCCCCAATCACGGGATTGTACTTCCAGGCATCCAGAATGAACAGGGCAATCCATACCACCAGGGCGGGAATGCCGAACTTGATCCAGTCGGTATTGATCTTCCTGAACCTGGCGACGTCTTCGGCTGCGCTGACAAGGTTGCCGTCCACACGCGGGATGAACCGCTTGACGTACATGGTCAGGCCCATGGCGGTCAGGAGCAGCAGCCCTGTGATGATAAGGAACCAGACTGAGAATCCTACTTCCTTCAGGAAAGGTATGAGGGCGAGACCGGCGAATCCGGCAATGACGGGCACGCTGGACTTGATCCTGAGACGGTTGATATTGTGCCTGCAAGCATTGCGGAGCAAGCGGTCGTTGACGATTCTCTGGGACTCGAGTTTGTCGCGCAGCTGCTGCATCTGCTGCTGCATTTCGATGAATGTCTTATCTGTAGTTTCCATTTTACTGCATCTTTTTTAGTTGTTCCTTGATCCTGACAAGACGGACTGAGACATTCTTGGGAGTTATGCCCACGATCTGGCCAATCTCCTCATAACTGAGGTTTTCCAGCCACAGAAGGACGATGGCGCGGTCGAATGGGCCCAGTTTACCGATCCGTCCGCGCAGCAGGCCTATCTGCCGGGTGTCCTCGGCCGTGTCGTCGAAAAGGTCGATATCCATCGACAGCGGCTGGGTCTGGAGGCCGCGCCTCTTGCGGCGGTCGCTGGTGATACAGGTGTTGAGAGAGACCTTCCATATCCAGGAACTCAGCGCGCTGTCTCCCCTGAAGGTTCCGGAACCCCTCCATAGGTTGATGAGTATTTCCTGGAAGAGGTCGGCTACCTCATCCTTGTCGGTCGAGAACATATAGCAGACCGTGTAGATCGTGCTGCGGTATTCCCGTACCATTGTTTCAA
>JAEEGF012155244.1_pt1 | contig 15117 bp, 10 predicted proteins | sample 9134171 | NCBI WGS metagenome assembly JAEEGF01 (sample SAMN16246542, study PRJNA631951) | gut metagenome | biome: gut microbiome; feature: rumen; material: AP-attached | host: Bos | place: Iran: Karaj | collected 2018-10 | reverse complement strand
GAGAGTCGAGGGTTGGCCTGTAGCCACAATGCGATAATTCCCTCCACTGTTGGGGCTGCCATCGATGTGCCGCTCATCACTCCCCAATAATTACCATCCACCTGCATTACCGTCAGGTTGTTACCTTGTGCGAAATAGGAATAACGGCTGCCTGCCGCCACGACATCCATGCCAGGCGCACAGATGTTGGGCAAGGCCCTGCCGGTGGGTCCGGCGCCTGCAACCTGGTAACTGGAGAAGGAGGCAATCTGCCCGATATGGGCCGCTTTATCAACCACAATCCTGTTCAGTGGCAACGAGAAATAACTATTGCGCGCAGCATAGGCCCCGGCAGAGATGGTAGAATCGCCGCAAGCATAGGTTCCGATGCAGCAGGAATCGCTCGGCGCCGAGTAATATCCATTCATGACCGTACCGTCCATCGCCACAACAGGTTTGTTCAATGTGCCAAAACCCGAGCGGTTGTTGTTGACCCACGCGTCAATCTCACTGGTCATGGACTTACGCGGATAGACACTAATGCCCAGAGCGTATCGGCTCTTCTTCACATTGCCGACCATCGTGTATTCGTGGGAACGCAGATTGTGCAACGATACCGACAGACGGTATTTCTTGCCATAGGACGCGTAGGTGGTATTCACCTTGATGTATCCCGCCGTATCGGCACTCGTGTAACAGTCATAGTAACCCGCCAGTTGCGACGCGTCGATTCTGACCGGGGCAGCCAACTGTTCAGTCTCCCACACAATTTCCCCCGTGTTCACGTCCACGACATGTAATTTGAAATAACTGTTCAGGCTTGTTGTGCGCATCCAGATGTCGGTCTGATGACCACCATAGTAGTAGGTCGAATCACCCCCCAGCGAGTTTTTGTACTTGAAGAGCAGATTCATGGGAGACTCCTCAGAAGCCAACTTGTGGACGTAGAACCGCTGGCCGGCGGTGTTGCCCGCCGCGATGACAAAGATCCGGCCCGGTCCCATCAGTTGCCTGATGGCAGTGGAGAGGTAATCGTGGCCATCATGCTGGCCAGAAGCCGTGCTGACACTCATGCTGACGACGCAGGGCCGGCCCACGCTGTCGGCATAGGCATCGATGTAACGCAGGCAATTGGCTATCTCCACCGTCGACAACGAGCCGTCGAGCACGCTCACGGCACACAAGACGATATCGGCACCCGGAGCCATGCCGCCGTAGCCGTTCACATGGGTTCCCGCAGCGATGCTCGCGGTGTGTGTGCCATGAGTCGCCGAAGCGTCGTCGGTTGTCAACGCATAGATCTGCTCGTCCATGAAAACCGAGCCCGGCAACTTCATATTGCCGTTATATTTGGCGACATGGCCCGTGGTGCGCTGCGTGTCATAGACCCTGACGATGCGCGAGCGGGACGGATCCTGTGCAGACCTGAACGCCAGATGCTGGTAGTCGAATCCCACATCAATCACGCCCACAATCACGCCCGTGCCGTCATAGGACATCGGGAGGCCTGTTGCCGCGCCATGCAGCACCTCGGTGACACGGGTGGCGTGCATCGTCGAGTCGGTACACAACTCCAGGCGCTCACTGATTTCCACGTCGCTCACACCAGGTGTCCAGCACACGTCGGCAAGCCGATCGACCGGCACCTGGGCTGTGACGAATCCGTCAAAGCCGCTATTCACAATAACGCCCATCGACCGAAGGGATTCCAGCACAGCATCACCCTCCACAGCGATAAAGGCATCGACCATCTCCCGGCCCTCAAGCCACCGCGGCGGCACAAAACGGCTTTTCTGACCCGTCGAGGCCATCATCGAGCGGAAGGCATCGCTATAGCCACGTTCTTCCAAGAACTGCTCCACGGTCAGCGGGAGCAGCCGCTGGGCCCTGAGGCCAGAGAACGCCAGCAGCAGCAAAAAGGCGCATAATAACCTGGTTTTCATAATAACAAAAATATTCCTCACACACGCTCATCAACCCCTATCAGTTATAGAGCATGTAATTAATCATAGCGGTCACATCGTCGATAGCAACCTCTCCGTCGCCATTATAGTCGGCGGCTTCCATCACCATCCCCGTGGCATCCCCATACAGGAGGTAATTGATCACCATCGTCAGATCCATGATGCTCAGGTCGCCACTGCCATCAACATCACCGGGGATGATGTCGACGGGCAGCAGATACCGGACGCCCGCCATGGCATCAATCTTGCCATTAGGTCCGAAGCGCTGATTGTAGAACTGGTCCTTGACAGCCGTCCGGGCAATGATTTCCTTTACCTCGCCCGTAGAGAGGTCCGGCCTGACCTGGAGCCATTGAGCGATGATTCCCGCCACTGTGGGCGCCGCCATCGATGTGCCGCTCATGATGCCCCACGGGCAGCCGTTGTCATCGCGCATCACCAAGTCCTTAATCGAGTGGTTGGTCTGAAAATAAGAATAACGGCTTCCCGCTGCCACGACACAGAAGCCGGGCGCCATCACTGTGGGAAGCGCTTTTCCCGTTGGGCCAGACCCTTCGGCCTCATAACTGCTCAGACTATATACCGTCCCTTCCGTCACATTCTCGATGGTGGTTGTTCCCTGATTGAGTGAAAAATAGGACTTGCGGCCGATATAAGCGCCCGCCGAGATGACGGAATCATGCACAGCATAGGTTCCGATTGAAGACAGGTCACTGGGTTTGGTATAGAAATCGGACACCAGCACCGGGATGGTGTCCCCATTCCCTGTTATGCTGTCAACAATGGCCGAGTAGTTGTTGAGCAACCGTCCGGATTGCAAAGCACAGAACCACGTATCCACATACACACTGTCAGGCTGACGGGGATACATCGTGCGCGGAGCGTAAAAGGTCAAGCCAAATTGATAACGGCTCCTGATGGAGCCACTGGCAGCGTCCACGGTGTACTCTTTGCATTTCATGTTCAGGATGGACGTGTTGACCTCAAATTTATTAGTGGAATGCTGAGAAACCAGTGCCTTGACATAAGCAAGAGTATCACTTGAATAATCCGGAACGAAATAATCTTCAATTTCAGACAGGTCTATCGATTCATAGATTTTGATCAAATTGGATTCCCAGACGATGCGCCTCGTGTCCCGGTCCAGAATGTGGAAAGCCACCACCAGACGCTCGCTATTGCCTCTCACCCATGTGTCGGCCCAAAAATTGGAGTAACAGTAAGAGGGATCGCTACTGACATTCGTGTCGACATAACTCAATAACAGATGCATTGGCTTGTCCATTGTCACCGGTCCATGGGTGTAGAGGTATTTGCCGCCGGTGTTGCCTGCCGCAATGACAAAGATACGGCCCGGACCCGACAACTGCGCCACGGCTCTGGATATCTTGTCATTCCCGTCCCGAGCGCCATGGGGTATGCTCACACTCACATTGATGACACAAGGCTTGCCCACGCTGTCGGCATAGGAATAGATGTACTTGATGCAGTTCACCACCTCGGTCTCCAGAACACCCGAGACCAACGATGGCGCGACACACAACACGATGTCGGCCCCAGGAGCCATGCCGCCATAGCCACCGGTATGGGTGCCGGCGGCGATGCTCGCCACATGGGTTCCATGGGTCCCGATAGCGTCATACTTTAATGATTCTATCTGGCCGTCCATGAATACCGAGCCTTCCAGCACTTCATTGCCAATGACAACGGGATGCCCGTCGCCTCTTGTCGGGTCATAGACCCTGACGATGCGCGAACGGGAGGGATCGTCGGCACGCCTGAATGCGGTGTGCTGGAAGTCAAAGCCGTTGTCAATGACTCCAATGATAACGCCCGTGCCGTCATAAGCCTGCGCGAGGCCGTAATCGGGTCCATTCAACACCTGGCCTGCATGTGTCACACTCAACGTGGTATCGGTGCACAATTCCACCAGCCGGCTGATTTCCACCTCCTTCACGCCCGGCAGACGCGACACTTCGGCCAACCGTTCCACCGGCACCAGAGCCGTGACAAAGCCGTCAAACACGCAGTTGACTTTCACCCCGTGTGCTTTCAGCGTCGCCGTTACGTCCGGATTGCTGATGTCAATGAAGGCATCCACCATCTCAACTCCATCAACCATGCGCGGTGCGGCGAAACGGGGCTGATAGGCCGCCATTGCCTCGGCATTGTGATTCCTCGCCAGGCGCTCCATGTCAGCACGCTCTTCCAGGAACCATCTCACAGTTCCCGGTGTCATGTCTCTCAACTGCGCTGAAGCGACAATTGTGAGAATCGACCCTATTACAAATAACAATCGCTTCATCTATCACATACAATTCTATTCACTCATGAGTCATACCGGCTCATCTTTCACTCACATCCCGACCTCCATATTGACGAGAGCGTCGCCATACAAGAGTATGTTGATGAGGGTGGTCGCATCAACGATGGTTATCTCATTGTCGCCATCCAGGTCAGAGTTGGCGAAATTCACCTCGACGTCATCATACAACAGCCTGTTGATGAGCAGTGTCGCATCCACAATGTCCACCACGCCATTGCCATCGACGTCACCGCGCAGAATATGGGGCTGGGGAACGATAGCCTGCAAGTTAAACGTCAGGCTATTGATGTCAAACGTGAAGAGATAATCACTGCCATCACCGGTGAAATAGTAGGAGAAATCGTTGTTACGCTTCGCTGTGGCATACTGCGTTCCCGTGGTGACGGTCATCGTTGCCTCCGGGCCATAGCGGTAATTGCCGTTGAATGTCGGCCAGTCGTTGTTCCACAACTCGGGGCCACCGTCAGCAAAGACGAAGTAGATGGGATCACTGATGGTCAACGTGTCCACATAGATGCCGTTGCCCAGGTTCGTCATCCTGCTCATGGGTTCGGTCAGGCTCCAGTTGCCCGTACCGCCCACGATATAGATCGAGGCGCTGTCGGCAGGCTCCTCGCCGCCGTCGAGAAACGCGGGCATCTCGAACAGGGCGTCCATCACCTGTCCGGTGGCATTGTCCCACCAGCCGCAGTTATACCAGTCGGTGGTGACGTGATTGGTATAGTTGATGCCATTTTCATTCGCCTCGGGGAACCACCAGTACAGGCCGTTGACGGCATGATGGGCATTAAGGGTCTCAACAAGTGCGGCAGTGAAAGCCTGCTGTCCCGCCTCGGTGGCAGGCCAGGTCGACTGCAGGTCATAACTTGCCCCGCTCGGATAATAGGCGTGGGGATAACCGGTCTCGACAATCTGTATCTTCTTTCCCGGATAGGTGCTCTCGAGCGTTGTGAGCAGGCCGTCGAGGACGTTCAGGTCGCCATGCCAGTAAGGGTAGTAACTCAGGCCGATGATGTCATAGTCGGCCGTGTAGCCGCTCAGCGTCTGGTAGAACGCCGTCACATTGCTCGCGCGGCCCATCTCGGTGTGAACCACAATCTTGGCCGACGGGCATATCTCGCGGCAAGCCTCGATGCCCCGCTTGAGGTAGTTGGCAAAGTTGTCCCACGAGCCGCCGCCGGGATAGTTGCCGCCGCCGGGATAGACATGTCCCGTGGGCCACAGCATGCCATAGGTCACCTCGTTGCCCACCTGGATGAAGTCGGGCGTGGCGCCGGCAGCCTTCATGGCGTTGAGCACGCGCCTGGTGTAACTGTAGACACTGTCACCCAGTGCACCGGGCACGGTCCATGAGGCGGGAGTGGAATGCTGGCCGGGGTCGGTCCAGGTGTCACTGTAGTGGATGTCGAGCAGGAGGTTGAAGCCCGCGGCCTTGATGCGCTGGCCCAATGCCATGACGTAGGGCAGGTCCTGGCACACTCCCTCGCCCTGATCCTCGGCACCAGCCAGCGACGGGTCGACGAAAAGGCGAACGCGCATGGCATTCATGCCCTGGTCTTTGAGATAGGTCAGCATATCGGTGATGCGACCGCCATGCTCATTATAGTAAATGGCGCCATGCTCCTCATATTTTGTCAGCAGGGATATATCACCGCCGACATACTTGGTGGCGGCGGGGGCTGCAACGTTAACGGCGAGCACGCAAGCAAAGAGTAATAGCAATTGTTTCATTTCTACAGGTATTATTTGATTTGGTATTAGGCGTGGAGGATTTTATAGACGAGTTCCTTGAGCAGGGCATACTGGTCCTGGCGGGAGCCGATGCCCTTGCTGCGCGTGTCACATTCACGCAGGTAGCCGATGATGTTGACGAGCGAACGGGTGTTGTACATGCGGGTGGTGTCCAGGAATTTGCGGGCACGCCATGTGCTACGGGTGCCCACCACCGCCATGATACCCTCGACAGACTTGTCGCTGGCGGTCGCCGCAAGCAGCACATTGGAGAAGAACGAGAACAGCATCGCCACACTCACCATCGACGGATTATTCTTGGGGTTGTGCTCAAAGTAATCCACGATGCGGAAGGCCTTGGCCGCGTCACGCCGTGCCAATGCCTCCTCCAACTCAAAGTTGTTGAAGTCCTTGCTGATGCCGATGTTCTGCTCGATGAGCAATGGCGTGATGTTATTGTCATCGGCAAGCATGGCCAACTTGTCGAGTTCGCTGAACAGGCGGGCGATGTCGGTGCCAATGTGGTCAGCCAGCATGCTGGTCGCCTTGTTGTCGATGTTGCAGCCCAGCGAGTTGGCATAATTGACGATGAGGGCCGTCAGGTCCCTACCCTCGCGCACCTTGTTGGAGTCAAAGATGACACCGCTCTGGGTCGCCTTGAGGGCCTCGACAAACGGCTTGCTCTTGAGCGTGGCACCCTTGTGGCAGATGACCAGGATGGTCGAGGGAAGGGGCTTCTCGGCATAAGAGGCAAAGAGATCCAGGTCGTCTTTGTGCCCCTGCTGCTTGGGGATGAGTTGCGCCTCGCGCACGACAACAACCTTATACTGTGAGAAGGCGGGATACTGGCGGCAAGCGCTGATGACCTCGCGCACGTTGGCGGTGTTGCCATAGTAGAGCGACAGGTTAAAGTCACGCTGGTCCTCGGTGAGCGCCGTGTCTATGATCTGCTGTTGCAGGCGGTCGATATAATAAGGCTCCTCGCCCTGCAGGACATAGATGTTGCGGAAGTTGCCGCTCTTGATTTCCTTGTTCAGTGAGGCAAAGGTTACCGTTTCTCGTTTTACAGCCATAATTCAGTTTTCAGTTTAATTTCAAACAACCTGAACAACTAATAACAACACCATCATTCATTTATTATTGTTGTTCATTGTTGTTTGAGTTGTTTGATAGGATTTCAGTCAATGGGCGGTGTAGAAGTCGGTGATGCGCCTGATGGCACGCGCACACACGGGGCAGAAGTCCTTGACCTCGTTGACCTTCATGCGGCACTCCTGGGCGGGCCTGTACACACCCCGGGACTGGTATCCCCCGCCCTCGAACACGCCGACACGCTGCGTGGCGGCATCAAGCAGGCGCTGCTCCTTTTCGCTGGTAATCTTGCGATAGTTAGGCACCTTCGGATCGGGCGGTGTGGGCACGGGAGTGCCCTTAGGGAGCAGGTCGGCCCACTTGCTCTGGAAGTCGACCAGCGTGGTCAGGTTGGGTTCCCAGGGCTCGGTGTCGGCAGGATACATCGACTCATAGGCATCATCATAGAAGTACTCGTCGCCCAGTCCGGCAAAGGCGTGGCCGAACTCATGGACAAGGACCTGATGGAACGTGGGATGGTCACTGGTGGTGACCGTCAACTGGTTGTAGATGCCGCCGCCACCATAGGTATCACTGTTGACGAGCACGATGATGTGCTCGAAGGGGACGCCTGACAGCACGTCGTAGAGGCGGTGTATGTCCTGCGTCATCAGGTAGCGGTCGCTGTAGAAGGTGTCATAGTGGGTGCCGACGGGTGTACTGCTCCACCGGCCCAGGTGCGGCACACTGGGTCCGCTGGTGAGCGACTCGGCAGCCACGGCGACAACGTTGAAGCGGTCCTTCATCGAGGTGAACGGCTCGTGGGCGAACAGGGCATCGACCACACGCTGGCAGTCACCGTAGAACTTGCCCATCTCGGCACGGGTGTAACCCTCGGCGACGATCGCCAGGTCGATGCACCCGGTGATGTCAGGCTCTCCGTCGAGGGGGCCCTCGGTGGGCATGTAGTTGCGGCTGCCGGGCTTGTCGGCAGTCTTGCCCTCGGCAGGGAGGGTCTTGCCTTTCCAGATATAGTGGTAGGGGATGCCGCCCACACCCAATTGGCGGATGAGGATGTCTGCCGGGTCCACCCTATGCGTGAGACTGGTCACCACTTTACCATGGAAGTCGGTGAGCGTGACGGTGACTTCAACGGGCTGTTTGGGCATGGGCACATGGTAACTCGTGGCGAACGCTTTGCTGACCCGGGTCGCCTCCTCGGTAGCCAGCCACTCCTGGAAGAGCGTCGAGAAGGTGTGGACAAACAGCACCTGGCCCGTGACGGGGTCCTTGAGTTGTATCTGCCCGTTGCCTTTGAGGGGGACATCCGCCAGGCAACTGCGGCGCCCGGCCCACTGCGGGGTGACGCTCATCTGCTCGAGATAGATCTGCTGGGCATCGTGGTTGCCCGCAAACACATAGTCGAGGCGCAGCGTGCGGCCGTCGAAGCAGTCGTCAAACTGCTGCGCCACAGCAGTGGCAGCAACCACCGCCAAAGCAAACAAAAGAATAAACTTTTTCATTTCAATCCATAATTTCTTGCAAAGGTAATAAAATTTGTTGATACAGAGCCGCGCAGACATCCATGCCCCCGGCATGGATTTTTTTTTTTTTTTTTTTTTTTTTGAACGCCGAAGGCGTTATAAGTTACTGTCGCCTATAAAAACAAAGGCCACGTCTCCCGACGCGACCAGAGTTCTCTCTATTATCTGAACTCATTATATAACATAGAAGGAAAACCGTTTTATAGTATGAACAAAACCATATAATCTTAATTGAATACCATAAATGATTAACACAAACGATTATATTTTATCGGAACTTCAAGTGATGTCATTTTTTTGATGTCTTCATGGCTGTAAGGTTTGCTGGCTTTTAAGGTTATATCTCTCACGATATATAGCATTTCGGCTCTGTTCACGACATATTGAAACACAGCCGGGTCATCGCTATAAAATCGATTATTGGCGTGAATCGTCAATTTCGCAACCGCTTGCGAGGCTTTCTCGCTATGGTCGAAATAAAGCGAATTGCGGGCATTGATGATTAATTCATAAAACATCAGCGAGAAATTATCTCGGTTGATTTCAAGCAGATATTTCTTCTTGCCGAAATAATAAAGGTTATTGTAAACCCTAAAAGCCTCATTGAGAATGAACTCGCCTTGCTGCCTGTCGATGTGACTGGCGGCAATGTCGTTATTCTCGATGGCTAGCAGGGCATTTTGATAACTCTTTACAATCTTAATGCTCTTGCCCGCCAGGATATTGAGCGGCAGATTGCCGCTCCACTGGCAAGCCAACTCTGGGCATTGCGGCTTATTGTCCCTACCGATGTTCAATTTCCAGACACTGATTACCGATGGTTTCTCGCAATCGGTTTCACTGCCTATCGTTAGCATGGCTAGATACTCATATTTGCTATTCTGGTTATTTAACCATGCCTCTGATGGGTCTATCCAGTAATAAACATCCTCGCTGATTTTGATTGGTTGCTGAATGTTTTCTACTATCTGCTCTTGCTCTTGCTGTGAAAAAACATAGTTGACACTGCTCACAAAAGCCTCAATGTCATCGCTGGGAAATTCGGCTTTCAATAGATTATGCTCGCTGTATTCCTTGCGCTTCTCGTGATACCAGTTTATCTGCTCTAGACTGCAGCCGTTGTCCCAAAGGGCTTTTTCATAGTCATCACATTTGTCGAAATCAAAATTTTCATCGAGGGGCAATGTATATAGCGCAATTTCTTGCCACCCCACGAACACTGGCTTGAAAGCACTATTGCCGCGTTTGGCTCGCATCCATTCTTTATAGAAAAACGAGTTCATTCCGTTGGCAGTGCTTTCAAGAACGATTACAGTGCCGGGGCTCAAAGTGATAGTACCCGTGATAGAACGGATAAGATCAGTCGGGTCAATGTTTCGGCTTGATTTCCAAAATGACACCTCGCTCAAGTGAGCCAAAGAAAGGTTTTGACCACGTGCAGCGTCAGGTGAAAAACTGCTTGAGAGAGCTATAGAACAATCCCTAGTTGTCAATTCTTGGATATCACTCGACTCCTTGGCATTGACCAGTGACAACATTTCAGCACCATCTAAAAACTCTTGAGGATAATTGTTGATTATCGTTCTGAACATCTGTTTGATGGCATAACTGGAGTTACGCTTATGACCGACAATTACCGAGTTTTTACCTTTGAAAAGGACAAGTTGATGCCAGGCTATATAGACTTGAACAAGAGTTGAGCCGCCCCATTGACGGGCTTTAAGCAAAATGATTCTCACGGGCTTATTGGCTAGTCGCTGTTCTTCCATTGCTGCAAGCAATTTGCGTTGCGGCTGGTTAAGGATAAACGGCACCAGTTGCCCGGTCTTTTTATCGGTAATTTTGATACAGCGGTAACACCAGTATTCAAAATCGTGCCTGATTCTCAATTTCTCCTGTTCAAGGGGTTCCAGACTTTTGTAGTTAGCCATTTCTCCAAGCATGCTTTCGGGAATATACACCCCGTCAACAAGGGTGCGAGCACCCACGGCCCCACGTCCAGACACGGGGTCGTAATCTGCTGTAAGGGCAGCCATTCGTCGATTATTTTCTTGGATTAATTTGGCGTTCATGCTGCAAAGATAATATCGTAATGGTAAAAAACCAAAGAAATGAAAAAGAAAATTGGTATTTAATCAATATTCGATTGTATAACTACCACATTAACAATCTTTAGCGTTTTTTTTTTTTTGTTCACTATTTTGGGGCGAAATTTGTCGGCGTTATCACTTTTGAACACTATGAACGAGTTATTAGACAAAATCAAAAATGAAATCGAGAGCCCTGTTGACGAGGTCAACAACGAGTATCTTGAAAGAAAAGACGACTTCGTGATTAAAGACGATGTCGATTATCCTGACCCTGACTATCTCATCGAGATAAAGGGTGTGCCCACGTTGCCCAAGGGCAACATTGTGGCATTGAGCGCCAAGTGGAAAAACGGCAAGACCTTTTTCTGCGATATCCTATCGGCTGTTTTTCTGGGGACAAACAATTTCCCCGGTATGCAAAGCCGCAAATCCGAGGGCAAAGTACAAATCTTTGACACCGAGCAAGCAATGAGCGACACGGCAAGAATCCGCAACATCATTAAGGAATTGACAAGCGAGAAAAGAAACGATGACTTTGAGGTTTTCTGCATGCGCAATGCTTTAATCGATAAGTTGAATGATGACGACAAAGAGGTCAGCCGCTATGATTTCATCAGTAAAGCCATTGAGCATGACCATCCCGACCTTGTCATCATTGACGGAATAGCCGACCTTATCTACAATTACAATGATGTGATTGAATCTCAACTGGTTGTCAACAACCTGGCCTCATTAGCCAACAGGATGGATTGTTGCATTGTCGTTGTCATGCACCAGAACAAGTCCAAAACCGACAAGACAATGAAAGGGCATTTAGGAACAATGCTTTTCCAGAAATGCAGTGATGTTTTCAATGTCGAAAAGGTTTCTAACGTTTTCGTTGTCACTCATGCCGTCAGCCGTCATCGCAGTTGTGACGATGTGGTTTTCAAAATTAACCTCAACGGAATACCCGTCGATGCCTCTAGCGACATCCAGATGATAAAGGAAAACGAGGAGAGAAACGAAGCCGAACATTACAAGAGTATCGTCGAGCGGATTTTAATGCCTGGCGACGACTTGAAACGTTCAGTTATCGTTGACAGGATTTGCAGTGTCATGGGTGTCAGCACTTCCTATGGCTATCGCAAATTCAAGGAACTTACATCCCGGGGACTGATTGAATCCGAAAACGGAATTTTATATCACGTTTCGTCATCAAAACATGATGACACATAATAAATATATATAAGTAGAAAAAAAATAAAAAATAGAAAGTTCAAGAGATTATTTTTCTTGTATTTTTTGAACTGGAACACGTGAATTATCAACTATATAAAATCGAAAATTATGGACTTGCTAGATCAATTCATCAATCTGTTACAGGATTTCAACGACCGACTTTCAAAAATCGGTGTCACAATCTGTGATGACGGGGTACTCATCAATGTCAACGATGCCATTCAAGAACCTGCTCCTGTCTTGAAAAAGGATAATGCACCCTTCAAACCCTCGCCTTCCAAACAAGCCGCCAAGACCACCCGATGGTGGTCAAGATATCACTTTGAGAAAAACCTGATGACTCTTGCTGTCAATCGACTTGAGGAAAAGAATCCCTCACGATGGCACGTCACTACTGAACTGGCTGCTTGCATTGCCCGCACGCTGGATGTTGAACACCAGACGGCAAAACGTCACATCACCCGTGCCATCAAAATGGGAATTCTGGTCAAACGTCGCAGGGGAAACATCTTTGAAGTAGCCCTTGAATCTCCCGAGGCCATCGAGGAATCACAATTTGGCAGTGACGCAGAACTGAATATCGATTTTGAGAAAGATGAGGCCGAAGAAAGCGACATCCTCCCTTGAGCGTTGGGTCTATCCCGTCGATATCTACCGATTAGCCAATGACCTGAAAAGACTTGAGATAGATATTGCCAGCACGAGGATTGAATGGGTTGCAGTAGCAAGCGAGATTGCAAACGTTTATGGCGAGAATGGGCGTGAGGCTTTCATGACGATTGCTAGCGTTTGGCCCATGTTTGACAGGCATGACAGCGAACTCTGCTATAATGCAGCCTTGAGAAAAGCCGACCACAAAAATCAGTCGCTAGGCTATATCTCCCATGCTTGCAGGTTAAACGGAATAGACGTGACCCGTCAACCTTATCGATGTGGGACTCCTTACAGAATCAAGATTGTTAGAAACTCAAGAAACAAGCAAAAAACAATGAACGTTGACAAGAGATTGTTTGACAGAACGCAGCCCCAGGGAAGAACGATTCAAGGTAGAAATCAGTTGACCGACATGCTGCTCCGAATCTTTCCACAAAGCAAGGTTCTGGAAAGCATTGAAATGTATCTCATCGGCTTTGATTCATTCGTCAGTGGGACGATGGGCGACAGCATAACCTTTTGGCAAATTGACAAGGACTATAATCTCATCAATGCCAAGAGAATCAATTACAAGTTTGATGGTCATCGTGACAAGAAGACTCCACCTTGCCTGCTCTATAAGGAAAACGGGCAATGCCTTTTCGGGCTGCACCTTTACAATGAGCAATTCAACAAAATCATCGGGCTTGTAGAGAGCGAAAAATCTGCACTGATCTGCTCAATTTACTACCCGGATTTGTGTTGGATGGCGACGGGGAGCATGGACAATTTCAATGCCGTCATGCTCAAACCTATCAAGGATAGAAATATCATTGCTTTTCCCGACGTTGACATCAACATTGACAAGAAAACCCGCACAAGTATCTCCTTTTCCAGATGGAAAAAGATGGCTGATAACTTGAACAGAAGCGGTTGGAAAATCCAGGTCGATGACAAATTGGAGAAAAGCGTTAACACTGCTCAACGGCTTGCCAAAATTGACATTGCCGACATAATATTAACTGAAATAACGGATAAAATCAAACAACAATGAAACTAAAAGATTTAATCAACAAAGCCGCTGGATTCTTTAGCGAAGACCTTACTGGCGAAGCAACAATGTGTAGAATGTTAGCAGAGTTGCATGAAATGCAAGCCGATGTGGCAGGCAGTCAAAACTTTGCTTTCAGTATCGAGGTAAGACTCGGAGAAAGAATTACCGCAGTTTTCTATGTCATGAGTGACGAGGGAGAAAGCAAATTCCTCAAGATTGTCGATTCGATAATGCTAGCCACCGACGAGGACCAGGAAACCCGTTGTATCAAGTTTGCCAAGTTCCGTGCAATCTTTGACCATTTCACACGTGTTGAACAATTAAACGAGAGAATGAAGAATCATGGAATTGCAGACTAATTTGGAGCAATCACGCTTCTTTGACTTTGAGAAGAACAAAGTCCAGCCCATCACGATTGAGCAACTGGAACGCACTTTCAAGGAAAATGACGTTTACGGCAATCCCTTGAGGGGAATCCATCACTTTGAGTTTATCAACAGGGTAATTGACATTGCCAAGGAATTTGATTACACGCTTGAGTTGTATGATATGTTTGCAGCCCAGAATCGTGACAAATACACGCCCGGCGTGGTCATTCTTCCCCAGATTGAGGAGAAATTCGGGCCCAGAGCCATTGAGGCTCACATCTTGCGCAGGGTTTATGCCAACATCAGAATCAAGGATTTTGATACCGATGAACTGACAACAAACATGGCAATTGCATTTCATCAAAGGGGTATTCAGGTAGGCTTTGGCAATAACGTTATCATCTGTCACAATCAGTGCATGCTCATGCCGACAAATTACGTGGCTACCTATGGCAACGGGCGCGATAAGTCAGTGAGCATTGAAGATGTGTTTGAAGTTATCAAGTCATGGCTATTTGATGCAAGGGGAATCATAGTAGCCGAGCGAGAAAAAATCGACACGATGAAATCCATTGAGTGCTCGATGGAACAAGTCTTTCAATTGATTGGCATGATGACCGCCATGCGGGTCAGTGCTGACACTAACATCAAGTCAATCAAGAGCAATGATGAGTACCCGTTATCACAGGCTCAAATCTCACGATTCACTGAACAACTGCTTGTGATTCACAATAAACAATCCCACTTGAATGTGTGGGATATCTATAATGCAGCAACAAACCTTTACAAGCCCCAAATGGTAGAGATTCCTAGCATAATGCCTCAAAACAGAAGGCTCGTTAATTTGCTGAACGATTTTTTTGAAATCTAGCCATAATAACTTGTTTACAGAGCGAATTCTTCATAATAGAATCCACAATGTCGTCGCCCGTTGTGAAACGCGCGGCGATTTTCTTTACAGGCGATAGTAACATCGACCCCGACGGGGTCGCAAAAAAAAAAAAAAAAAAAAAAAAAAAAAAAAAAAAAAAACCCTTTGCGATTGGTCTGCGCGGCCCTGTATCGATTTTTTTTTACTTTTGCCTTATAAAAAAGGACTGAAAAATGGGGGGTTGAATTTTCCTAAATATTACTTC
>JAEEGF012113734.1_pt1 | contig 15117 bp, 11 predicted proteins | sample 9134171 | NCBI WGS metagenome assembly JAEEGF01 (sample SAMN16246542, study PRJNA631951) | gut metagenome | biome: gut microbiome; feature: rumen; material: AP-attached | host: Bos | place: Iran: Karaj | collected 2018-10 | reverse complement strand
AGGGCGATTACATCGCTATGGGTAGTGAGAATCTAGTGTTAAATGATGTGACCATTCACGGTAATTATGGATTCGATGGAGCGAAAAATGTAGAGGTTCACAATTCCAAATTATATATGAAGGATGCGTTCTGGAATACAGAAAATGTATGTGTCTACGATTCATATATTGAAGGAGAATACTTAGGATGGAATGCCAAGAATCTGACTCTTGTAAATTGTACCATCAAATCATTGCAGGGATTTTGCTATATTGAGAATTTGAAATTAATTAATTGTAAGCTGGAGAATACAGTTCTTGCATTCGAATATTCCAGCGTGGATGCAGAGGTTGTAGGTAAAGTAGATTCAGTATTAAATCCTAAGAGTGGTACTATCAAAGCTGACGAGATTGGTACTCTTATGATTGTAAAGGATGAGGTTGATCCGGAGAAAACTAGAATCTATTGTGATAATGTGCATAGAACAATTGACTTTGCAGATTTCTCTGAGGAAGAATATCATCATTAAGTAGAAACAAATAAAAGGGTGGAATTATGGCATTTGATTTTGACAAGGTAGTAAATAGAAGAGAGGAATTGGTAGATTCTCTTAAATGGGATTGTAAGGAAAATGAACTTCCTATGTGGGTGGCAGATATGGATTTTGAAACTGTTCCTCAAGTGCAGGAAGTTATAAAAAGAAGAGCTGCCCACGGCACATTTGGCTATGCAATTGAGCCTGAGGGCTGGGCGAATTCTTATGTTAAATGGTGGAGAGAACACCATAACTTCATTATGAATCCAGATAATATAATATTTTCCACTGGAGCAATTCCTGCTATATCAAGTATGGTCAGATCTCTGACAAATGTTGCGGAAAATGTATTGATTATGACTCCTGTATATAATATTTTCTATAATTCTATTTTAAATAATGGTAGAAAAGTATTAGAGAGCAAGATGGAATATATAGATGGAGAATATCAGGTGAACTTTGAGGACTTAGAAGAGAAAATGGCAGATCCCCAGACTTCACTTATGATATTATGCAATCCACACAATCCAATTGGACATATTTGGGATGAGAAGACTCTCGACAGGATTGCAGAATTGGCTTATGACAATGACGTGGTTGTTATTTCAGATGAACTTCATTGTGAACTTGTAGACCCAGGCAGAGAATATGTACCATTTGCCAGTGTATCAGACAAGGCGAGAGATAATTCTATTACCTGTATGGCACCAAGCAAGACCTTTAACTTGGCGGGAATTCAATCGGCAGCAGTGTATGTAGAAAACAAGAAATTGCATCAGAGAGTTTGGCGCGGATTGAATACTGATGAGGTTGCAGAGGGCAACGCATTCGCATATGAAGTGGCAATGGCAGCCTTTGAATATGGTTGGGATTGGCTTACGGAAGTAAGAAAATATATTTACAAGAATAAGCAGATTGTGACTGAGTTTATAGAGACACATTTGCCAAAACTTCATCTGATTTCTGAGGATGCCACCTATCTGTTGTGGGTGGATATATCCCAGGTATCAGATAGTGCCAGAGACCTGGCCCGATTTATAAGAAAAGAAACCGGGCTGTGGGTAACTGCTGGAGAAGTATATGGTGGAAATGGAGAACATTTCCTGCGTATCAATATTGCTACCACCAGTGCAAATGTAATGGATGGTATGGAGAGGCTGAAGCGTGGAATAGAACTTTATGAAACACAGAAGTGCGTTTTATAAAATTTTTGCCTATCTTGTGGAATCATTGATTCTGACTTCAAAATCTAATTGTAGCTTTTTGCGTAGTGCGGTAGAATCTATCGCACTTTTTTCTTTGCTATTGGTTGAAATTCTCATTTCTTCCAGTAGCATCTGGGCTGCATTTTGCCCAGCTTCCTCATAATAGAAGTGAACAGTGGTGAGTACAGGAGTGGTGGCCAGAGCCAGTGAGGAATCTCCGAAACCGGTTACCTGTATGTCACGAGGAATCTCTTTGCCCATTTCATGGAGCTTGCGAATGGCTCCTGCAGCAATGGTATCTGTGGCGCATATCAGTGTATCGGTGCCGGGATGTGCCTGAAGTACCTGGCTTGTTAGATTGTAGCCTGCATCCATGGTGAAGTTTCCTTCAAATATAGCATTTTCTGCAATATGCTTACCAGCTTCTTCTATAGCATCTATGAAACCCTGTCGACGATTATATCCAACAGCAATATCCTTCTGGGTTACAGAAATCATGGCGAAGTTATTACCTTCTTTTGCAATTTCCTGTCCCAGAGAGTGAGCTGCATTGTAATCATCAGAATAGATACATGAGTATCCGTCTATATTCTGACCCAAAATTATTACAGGTACCATAAGAGCTTCCAGAGCTTTCTTGTGAGCCTGGGTAAATATTGTTCCGATTAATATGATTCCATCCACATGATTTTCACGGAAGAGATTGAGATATTTTACCTCTTCAGTCTCATGGTTCTCTGTGCAGGCCAGAAGCATCTGATATCCGTTGGCCGATAGAACAGCACTGATGCCACTAACCATACGGCTTATGGAATCAGAATTAATCTTGGGAATTATAACTCCTACATAATTGGTTTTCTTGGTTCTTAAATTCTGTGCTGATGCAGAAGGTGTATATCCTGTCTCATCAATTACTTTCTTGATAACGGCTTTTTTGTCAGCGCTGACATATCCGCCGTTTAGATATCTTGATACAGTTGTTCTTGAAACACCTGCTAACTTTGCAATCTCATTAATAGTCATATATTTACTATGGAATAAACTTGGTATTCCATTTCCTCCCTTTCACCATTATATATTAAATTCTGTATATATGGAATCATTGGATGATATTAACAAAATAGCCTATGGTTTTTGGTTATATCTGTCCAATTTACGGAATGGCCTTTGGTATATATAATAAATACATAATAAATATGTGAACGATACCACATAGGTACACAGACATTTAGGAGAGTTAGTGCGGAATAGTAGACAACAGATGTGTGTGAACGGTTCCATAAATCTGTAGTATAGAAAGAGGAGAAAGAAATGGATTACAGAAAATCAGCTAAAGAAGTGCTGGAATACATTGGCGGAAGTTCCAACATTGTATCAGCAGCCCATTGTGCAACCAGACTTAGATTAGTCATTGCAGACAACACATTGGTAGACAAGGCCAAGATTGAAAATGTAGATGGAGTGAAGGGATGCTTTGAGGCATCAGGTCAGCTTCAGGTTATTTTCGGAACTGGAATTGTAAACCATGTTTATGATGAATTTATTGACCTTGCTGGAATTCAGGGCGGCAGCAAGGAAGATGTAAAGGCAGCAGCTGCAAGCAAGCAGAACATTTTCTTCAGAGCTATCAAGACTCTTGGAGATATATTTGTTCCAATTATTCCAGCAATCGTTGCCAGTGGTTTGTTAAATGGTTTGTTGGGCGGTCTGTCCAATGCTTATCCTGCAATTGCAGAGACAAGTGCTTATGAGATTATTAATCTCTTCGCTGGAGCAGCGCTTTCAATGCTTCCTATATTGATTGCTATTTCAGCAGCCAAGAAGTTCGGCGGAAATGAATTCCTGGCAGCAGTTATCGGATTTATTATGATTCACCCAAGCTTGATTAATGCATGGAGTGTAGCTTCTATGGTAGAGGCCGGTGAGAAGGTTCCTTCTTGGAGCGTATGGTTCGGCGCTTACTCAGTGGATCAGGTTGGTTATCAGGGACATGTAATTCCTGTTATCATCGCAATCTTCTTGATGAGCTGGTTGGAGAAGAAGTTACACAAGATAGTTCCTGCTATGCTTGATTTGTTTGTAACTCCACTTGTTTCAGTTCTTGTTACAGGATATTTGACACTTACAATTATTGGACCTGTATTCTCTGTAGTTGAGAAATGGGTTGTAAATGGTGCACAGTCACTTATTGGATTGCCGTTCGGTATTGGTGGAATCCTCATCGGTGGTTTGTATGCGTTGACAGTTGTAGCTGGTCTTCATCATATGTATAACATGATTGAGGCAGAAATGTGCTCACTTGCTACTCCAATGAATACATGGATGCCAATTGCTACAGCAGCAAATGTAGGTCAGGGTGCAGCAGCTTTGGCTGTAGGTGTTAAGACCAAGAATGCCAAGATTAAGTCAATGGCTATGCCAGCATCTCTCTCAGCATTCCTTGGAATTACAGAGCCAGCAATCTTTGGTGTAAATATTAGATTTATGAAGCCATTCGTAGCTGGATGTATCGGTGGTGCTGCAGGTGGATTTGTTGCAGCAATCTCAGGAGTATTTGCTTCTGCATACGGAATTACAGGTTTGTTCGGTTACTTAATTACTACTAAGTTTGTATTAGCTTACACACTTGTTATGGTTGTATCATTTGTTGTTTCATTCGTTGTTTCTTGGGTTTTATATAAGGATGAAGAGACAGAAGAACCAAAGGCTGAGGAGGAACCAGTAGATACTAAGGCCACAGAGCTGATAAAGAAAGATGAGTTAGTTATCAATCCTATGAATGGAGAGGTGAAGCCTCTTAGCCAGGTCCCAGATGACACATTTGCTTCAGGAGTACTTGGAGTAGGTGTTGCAGTTGAACCTGTAGATGGTAATTTATTTGCACCAGTAAGCGGTGTTGTATCTACAGTATTCCCTACTAAGCATGCTATTGGAATTACTTCTGAGACAGGTGCTGAGATTCTGATTCACATGGGACTTAACACAGTAGAGCTTGATGGTAAATATTTCGATTGCAAGGTAGCAGAAGGTGACAAGGTCAAGGCTGGAGACTTGATCAGTACATGGGAGATTGATGAAGTAAGACGCGCTGGATATGAGACAATTACACCAATTATTGTTACAAACCCAGATGATTTCACTGATATTGTAACATCCACACAGGGTAATAAAATCGGCGAGACTATTATCAATCTTGCAAAATTATAATTGAATGAAAATACAGAGGTGTTGAAATGTATCGACATAAATATCATATACTGCCACCGGAGGGTTGGCTAAATGATCCTAATGGCTCATGCTACTTCAATGGTAAATACCATGTATTCTTTCAATATTCCCCTGGTCAGCCAGAAGGCGGCGACAAATATTGGGGACATTATGAATCGCCAGATATGGTGAATTGGAAATATGTAGGAATCGCCATTAGTCCTGACATGGAATATGACTGTGATGGAGCTTATTCCGGATGCGCATATGTAGATGATGGAACTATGGAAATATTTTATACAGGTAATGTAAAACACCCGGGAGATTATGATTACATTAATGAGGGTAGAGGACACAATGTCCTCGCCCTTAAAAGTGTCGATGGGAGAAATATGTCTGACAAGGAAGTGATTCTGGTAAATGCAGATTATCCTTCAGACATGAGTTGTCACGTGAGAGATCCCAAGGTGTGGCGAGAGGGTGAAGATTATTTCATGCTTCTCGGGGCTAGAACCAGAGATTCTAAACCTGCATTACTTCTATATAAATCCAATGACAAGAAGAATTGGAAGTTAGATCAAACTGTTTATGCAGATGAGAAGTTGGGCTTCATGTTGGAGTGCCCGGATTATTTCTTGTTAAATGATAATATTGTGGTAGCTGCATGCCCTCAGGGAATGGATCATGAGGAAATGAAATTCCAGAATATTTATGAATCAGGCTACTTCACAATGAAGGAATCCCAGTTGGCAGATTACTTCGGCGATAATAATAGTGATAAGACTAAAGCAACTGATAGAGAAAATCTGTTGGATGAATTGTTACAGGTGAAATATTTTACCGAGTGGGATATGGGCTTTGATTTTTATGCTCCACAGTCATTCCAGGCGGCTGATGGCAGACGCATACTCATAGGTTGGGCCGGAGTTCCTGATGCACCATACAATAACGATGCAAGCGTGGAGGAAGGCTGGCAGCATTCTATGACTGTGCCAGGAGTTCTGACTATGAAGCGGGGGCATATATATCGTTATCCTATAAGAGAATTGGCAAGTTTACATATAAATGAGAGAAGATGTGAGATTGAGAGTGATAGAGTGATACATACCACTTCTGAATCTTGGGATCTTCTAGTTACTGAAATAGGAGCTAGTGAGTCGGTTTCTATTACTATTAATTCGGATGTGTCATTGACATATGACCGAAATACCAAAGTGTCCATGCTGACATTTCACAATAATACAGGTTCGGGACGAGGTGTCAGAAAGGCAGACATGTCTGAACTTCCTAGTGGAGGCGCTTTGGAAAATATTAGAATATTATTTGATAGGTCCTTGTTGGAAATATATATCAATGATGGTGAGACAGTATTTACAAGTAGATACTATCCCAAGAAACATGATGATATGATAATAAGGTTTGAAGGTATGGCAGCTGAGGCTACATACTGTGATATGAAGGAGGCAATCAGTTGAAGAAGCTTATAGCAATGGGAGAGGCATTGATAGACTGGATACCACAGGAGACAGGCAAGGGTATCAGTGATGTGGAGGCTTTTGCACCGAAGGTAGGAGGAGCTCCAGCCAATGTATGTGCTGCATACAGATTGCTGGGTGGAGAATCTGCCATGATTACACAGTTGGGGGAAGATCCTTTTGGAGATAAGATTGTAAATCTGTTAAATGATTATAATGTGGGAACCCAATATATTCGTAGAAGCCATGATGCCAATACTTCATTAGCTTTTGTGGCTTTGAGAGAGGATGGCAATAGAGAATTCTCTTTCTATAGAAAACCGGGAGCTGATATGCTATACAAGCCAGAGTATCTTAAGGAGGAGTGGTTTAAGGACTCCTTCGCATTTCATTTCTGCTCTGTGTCACTTGGAGATTTTCCTATGAAGGATGCTCACAAGGTGGCTATAGATTATGCCAAGGCAGCAGGAGCTTTGATTAGCTTTGATCCAAATCTCCGCTTTAATTTATGGGATAGTCAGGATGCTCTGAAGGCAGCAGTATCTGAATTTATTCCTATGGCTGATGTTTTGAAAATCTCTGACGAGGAGTTGGAATTTATTACAGGCTGCACTGATATTGAGGATGCCTTGGAGGATTTATTTAATCAGGGTGTTAAAATGGTTATCTATACTCAGGGAGCAGATGGAGCCTCTGCTTATACCAGAGGAAACCAGGGTCATGCATCAGGAGAGAAGGTGAAGGCTGTAGATACAACTGGAGCTGGAGATTCCTTTATTGGAGCTGTGCTGGCTTATATGTCACAAAACGGTATGGATTTATCCAACATAGAGGATACACCTTCTATTAAGTTGGAGGAGATGCTTATATTTGCAAATCATTATAGTGCATTAAGTGTACAGCGTCCTGGAGCGATTCCGTCATATCCAAAGTTAGAAGAACTTTGATTATGAATAGATGAGGGTAGAGTATTTTTTATAGAGAAGAGTTGCACATTTGTGCAACTCTTTTTGTATAACAACGAGCCCAAGTCCCATCTGCAAGCTCGCTTGCAAGGGAGACTTGGGCGACTGTAGAACACCGAAAGGCTCTGCCTTGAGGTGTGAAACGGAGTTGAAATCGAGTAGGAGTCAGCCTACTCGATTGCATATAATGCGAATCTTTTTGCCACAATAACAAAAAGATTGATAAAGAAGTGCAAGAGATGCAATTATCTGAAAAATCCCTTGATTTAGAAATTAGTTGATGTATAATTTTATATGACACGAGGTAGCGCAAGAAATTGCGCTATTTTTGAGACTTAACTTTATATTAGATTTACAGGGGAGGACATTGATATGTCAAAAGAAAAAAAGCAAAAAGTTGCCGAAAGTGGCAAAAGCCAGAAGATAAGCGTTCAGCTTATCTCAATTTTAGTGCCAATGATTGCGATTTTTATTGTGGCTGTGGCACTTATTATTTTTATCACTTCAAGAGGTATTATTACTACAAGTGGTAAAGATGCATTGAAAAACGAATCACAAGCTAATGCTAATAGTATAGCGACCAGTGTGGCAAGTATACAGGATTACTACAATGGTTTGGGTGATGTGATTGAGCAAAGCGATATGACTGGTGAGGGAGCAATAAAGAGAGTTCTTCAACCAGGAATGAATAAGTTCCCGGAGGAGGTAATTGATGTATATATTGCTTTCTCAGATTTGACCTTCTATGATGGAGGTGATTGGGTTCCGGACGCTGATTTTAATGCAACAGAACGTGATTGGTATATAAATGGTATCAAAACTGAGACAATAATATTTGGACCGCCATCTGTTGATGCCACAACAGGCGAGATGGTTGTATGCGGCTCGAGAGCTATCAATACATTAGATGGCAGAACCGGTGTTATGTCTACTGATATTGTATTATCAGGTATATCTGAGCAGGTTGCTGCTTATACTCCATCTGGAACTGGTAAGAGTATGCTCTTCTCAGGAAGTACAATTGTAGCTTCTCCTGAGGCTGATGAAGTAGGTAAGGATGTATCCGAACTTGCAGATAATTCATTCCTTCAGGCATTATATGGTGAGGCTTCTAAAGCTTCTGAGACAGTTGATGTGGTGAAAGGAAATGATGGAGCTAAATATTTTGTTTCTTGCGATGCAATAGCTGGTACAGATTGGATCTTAGTATCTTATGTAAAGCAAAATGATGTATTAAGTGAACTTAACACATTGAGCTTTATTACAGTTATACTTGTGATTCTTATGCTTATTGCAAGTACAGTTATTTTGATTTTATTAATCAAGTTCAAGATTACAAATCCTGTAACTGCTCTTACAGATAATATTGTACGTATTGCTGATGGCGACTTCTCAGTTGACATTAAGAAGGGCGGCAATAATGAGATTGGTATAATGAATAATCGCATGCATGATTATGTTGAGCGAATGCGTGAGACATTGGGAGAGATGCGAAGCGTTACAAACCTGTTGTCATCCGAGGCTGACAACAGTAGAAATGCTTCGAATACATTGAATATTCAGGCAGAAGAGCAGAGCAATTCAATGGAACAGATTCATGAGGCTATGGAAGGTGTAGCACAATCTGTTACAGAACTTGCTACCAATGCAACAGAGCTTGCACAGTCAGTTGGTGATATGACTGATCAGGGTAATGCAACTAATGAGACTATGATGGAATTGCTTGGCAAAGCTAAGCAGGGCCAGAAGGATATGGACAATGTACAGAAGAATATGGATAGCATCTCAACTACAATGTCTGAGATGAGCGAAGTGGTTGGTAGAGTTGCCGATGCTACACAGCAGATTAATTCTATTATTGATATGATTAATTCCATTTCTTCACAGACCAACTTGCTGTCACTGAATGCTTCAATTGAGGCAGCTCGTGCTGGTGAAGCTGGTAGAGGATTCGCAGTAGTTGCTGATGAGATTGGTGCACTTGCAGCAGAGAGTGCCAAGGCTACAACAGAAATTGCTGAGATTATTACAGAAGTTACTAAGCAGATTAATGATTTGTCAGAGAGATCTGCTAATAGTGTAAATGAAATCGCAGTTAGTAGCGAAGCAGTTAGTGCTACCGGCGAGACATTTGCTGATATCTTTGCAGCTTTGGATGAGGCTGGTTCTACAGTCAGGGATATGATTGAGAAGATGCAGAAGGTAAATGATATTGCTACATCTGTTGCGGCTATTGCAGAAGAGCAGTCAGCTAGTACAGAAGAGGTAACAGCTACTGTTGATACAGCAGCAACAAGTGCTCAAAATGTAGCATGTGAGAGTAAGGGTGTAGATGATAGTGCCGTTGCAGTTGCAGATTCTGCAACCAAGATCGGTGACTTCGTTAATACATTCAAGATTGAGTAGAATATAGAATTACTATTCAGAAGTATTTATAAAATATTAAACAAATTACAATTGAATCCTAACACTAAAAATGGAGAAGCATTTTTGCTTCTCCATTTTGCATATTATAAGTATACTATTATTCACCGAGACGAATCATTTCATCGATACATCTCTTGGCGCCAGTCATTACTTCCTGGGATAATTCGATTTCCTCTCCGGCTTCACCTTTGACACAGTTTAATACATCTCCTAATGTAGTGAGCTTCATATTGTGGCATACCAGATCCTTGGACAATGGATAGAACTTCTTGTCAGGACATTCGAATTGTAAGTGCTGTACAATGCTGTTCTCTGTTCCTATGATGAACTCCTTGGCATCGCTATTCTTGGCATAGTTCATAATACCTGTTGTGCTTCCAGCGTAATCAGCCATGTCTGTAACCTCAGCCAGACATTCTGGATGAACCAGAAGGAGAGCATCAGGATGTGCAGCTTTCATTTTATCTACATCAGCCTTTTTTGCACGCAGGTGAGTAGGGCAGCCACCCTTTATCATTTTGAAATCCTTCTCTGGAACCTGTTTCTCAATCCAACCACCTAAGTTGCAATCAGGAACAAATAATATTTTATCCGAATCTAATTTCTTGATAATATCAGGAGCAGAAGATGAAGTTACACATACATCACACTCAGTCTTCAACTCAGAAGTAGTATTGATGTAGCATACAGCAGTGTAGCCTGGATTTTCTTCCTTTAACTGGCGAAGCCAATCTGCATCGATTTGGTCTGCCATAGGACAACCTGCCTCTGGAGCAGCAAGCAATACTTTCTTGTCAGGTGAGAGAATTTTCACAGTTTCAGCCATGAATCTAACACCGCACATGATGATGGTCTTGTTGGATGCTTTGGCAGCCTGCTGACTTAATCCAAATGAGTCTCCTACATAATCAGCTACTTCCCATACATCATGACTGGTATAGGCATGAGCTAATATACATACATCATTTTCTTTTTTTAGGCGGATAATTTCATCCTGCATTTCCCTGGTATTCATTAGTGAATTCCTCCATATTATAATATTCGGTTTAAATACTTTGAAACTTTGTCTTTACACCTGTCTTGTCAGGTGTAAAGTCATGTGTTATACTACCATCAATTGCTAATAATTTCAAGTTTTATAACAAACTTGATAAAACTGAATTAGTAAAGAGGACAAAGATATGATAGAAACAGACATATTTATCGTAGGAACAGGATGCTCAGGATTGTATTGTGCATTGAATTTACCTAGAGATAAGCAGATTCTAATGATTACAAAATCAGATGTGAGAAGCAGTGATTCTTACCTGGCGCAAGGTGGTATCTGTGTATTGAAGGATGAGTCTGATTATGACAGTTACTTCGAGGATACATTGAAGGCTGGCCATTATGAGAATAACAAGGAATCAGTAGATATTATGATTCGCACTTCTCAGGAAGTTATCTCAGACTTAATTGGATACGGAGTTGACTTTGAGCATACAACAGATGGAGAGTTGGCTTACACCAGAGAGGGTGGACACTCAGACAAGAGAATTCTCTTCCACGAGGATGAGACAGGAGAGGAGATTACACATACTCTTCTCAATAGAGTGTTGGAATTGCCAAATGTGACAATTCTGGAGCGAACAGCTTTGATTGATATTATTGAGGAAAATAATACTTGCTATGGTGGTGTTATCAAGAAAGAAGATGGCACAATTGATACAGTAGCATTTAGAGATGATATGGTATTGGCCTGCGGTGGAATTGGTGGACTGTATAAGCATTCTACCAACTTTAGACATTTGACAGGAGACGGAATCGCTATAGCAGTAAAGCATGGAATTGAGAGACAGGATATTGATTATATTCAGATTCATCCTACAACTCTCTACTCTGATAAGCCACAGGACAGAAGCTTCCTTATATCAGAGTCTGTAAGAGGAGAGGGAGCAGTACTTCTGGACAAGAATATGGAGAGATTCACTGATGAATTACAGCCTAGAGATGTGGTTACTGCAGCTATTCGTAAGCAGATGAAAAAAGATGGAACTGAATTTGTCTGGGAGGATCTTAGAACTATTCCAAAGGATGTGGTGGAGAATCATTTCCCAAATATTGTAGAGCATTGTAAGCAGAGAGGTTTTGATGTATATACAGAGCCAATTCCAGTAGTTCCAGCACAGCATTATTTCATGGGTGGTATCAAGGTTGATCACAATAGTGCAACTACCATGAATAATCTCTATGCAGTTGGAGAGACTGCATGTAACGGAGTGCATGGAGTTAATAGACTTGCCAGCAATTCACTGCTTGAGAGTCTGGTATTTGCCAAGCGTGCTGCTCACAAAATCAATGCAGATGCAGTTGGATTAAATGCAGTTCCAGAACCTAATTGGGAGGAACGCCAGGCTATTGTAAACAAGCTGTTTAACCCAGATGATTATGCTGATTTATCACAGATAGAAAATGATTATCGACAGATGGTATTGGATGAGATAGATAAATTTAAGGAAGAGAGAGGTAAATAAAATGTTTGATCAGGTTACTTTAAAATTAAATGTTGACCCACTTATTATGGGAGCTTTGCGTGAGGACATAACCAATGAAGATGTATCTGCTAATTCTGTAATGAGAGAACCACAGACTGGTCAGGTAGATTTAATTTGTAAGCAGGATGGTGTTATTTGCGGCTTACAGGTATTTGAGAGAACATTTAAGCTCTTGGATGAGAATACTGAAGTTGAATTCATGGTACAGGACGGCGATGAGGTACAGGCTGGCCAGCTTATGGGACGAGTTGTAGGTGACATTAGAGTGTTGCTCTGCGGTGAGAGAACTGGTTTGAACTATTTACAGAGAATGAGTGGTATTGCCACATATACTCATGAGGTGGCTGCCCTTCTTGCAGGAACCAAGACTAAGCTTTTGGATACTAGAAAGACTACACCAAATAACAGAATCTTTGAGAAATATGCTGTTAAGACTGGTGGTGGAAATAATCATAGATTGAATCTGTCTGACGGAGTTTTGCTGAAGGACAATCATATTGGTGCGGCTGGCAGTGTGACCAAGGCTGTGGAGATGGCCAAAGAGTATGCTCCATTTGTTCGCAAGATTGAAGTGGAAGTTGAGACTCTTGATCAGGTGAAGGAAGCTGTTGAAGCTGGAGCTGATATTATCATGCTTGATAATATGTCAGTTGATGTAATGCGCGAGGCTATGACTATCATTGATGGCAGAGCTGAAGTGGAAGTGTCAGGAAATGTAACCAAGGAAAATATTGCCAGACTTACAGAGCTTGGAGTTGACTTCATTTCCAGCGGAGCTTTGACTCATTCAGCACCTATTATGGACATTTCTTTGAAAAACTTACATCCTATTGACTAGGATTAAAGTGGAATAAAGTGTCAAATGATCTATAGACAAAACTAAAAAAGGGAAGAGGAATATAAATGAAGGGCAATGAACGACGAGAACATATACTGAAATTGCTTAGCGATTGTCAGGCTCCCCTGTCTGGAACTGCTCTTGCTCGCCAGGTGGGTTGCAGCAGACAGGTGGTTGTGCAGGATATAGCATTACTTAGAGCCTCCAATATTGATATTATATCTACCAATGAGGGATACCTGCTACCTGAGAAAATGAAGGTAAGCCGGGTGTTTAAGGTGAGACATGACGAGTCCAAAATCGGTCAGGAGTTAGAACTCATTATAGACAGAGGCGGAATTGTGAAAGACATATTTGTATATCACAAGAGTTATGGAGTCCTCAAGGCAGATATTAATGTGAAGAGCAGACTTGATATCAAGAATTATATAGATGATATTAAATCAGGAAAATCTAAACCACTTTCTGATATTACATCGGGATATCACTATCATACAGTATTTGCGGACAATGATGATATACTTGATATGATTCAGGAAGAATTGTGGGAGCAGGGCTTTCTGGCGAAGCTGCAGCCCTATGAGCCTGTAGATTTCGGGGTATAGTTATGTCACGAAGAGAATATGATAGAATAGTAGATTTGAATGAGGATGATACTATGACTAATGAAAACAGACAGGATATAGATTTAGAAAAGAAGAACCATAGAAATATAATTTCAAGGATTCTGATAATAGCAGGAGTGATTATAATAGCTGTTGCTGCAGTTATGTTGGCGAGAAAGCAGTTGGATTATAATAAGTCTAATGATTTATATGACAATACAGTAAGCCAGTATACTACCTCCAATGACAAGGGTGAGTGGTATGATCAGATAAATGTGGATTTCAATGCTTTGCGAAGTGTTAATTCTGATATTATCGCATGGATTCATTTTGAAAATGAGGATATTGATTATCCAATATTATTTTCCGGAGACAATGATACATACCTGCGCAAGACCTATGATGGAACTGATGCTACAGCAGGATCTATATTTATGGATGAGAATAACGCCGTGGATTTCACAGATAGTCATATATTGATATATGGCCATAATATGAGAAATCTCACCATGTTTGGTAAGCTGAAATTCTATCGCACCCAGGAGGATTATTTTGATAATCATAAATATTTTCAGATTATCACACCTGAGGGAGCCAGAAGATATGAGGTAGTAGCATACAAGGAAGTTCAGGAGGATGATTCATTATTTACCATTTACAGAGGGGATGATGACACCTTTAGAAACTTTGTGAAATCAGAGCTTTTGTCAGACTCACTTATTAATAATAAGGATATAAATGTGGATGATATTACAAACCTTCAGATGGTTACACTGTCTACCTGTACTGCAGCTGATGAAGACAGATTTGTAGTTACAGGTGTGCTTGTGGATGAGCATCCAAGATTATAAACTCATAGAAGGAGCTGACGGAGGTTGGCTCCTTTTGTGTGTGGAAAATAATATTGTATTTGTCTAAATACAAGGTTGGGATTGTCAGAATAATAGATTGTGTTATAATACTTTTCAGCAGGTTATTTTTTTTGCAGACATTTCCTAGTGAAATAGTGGGAATATATAATGAAAAAAGATAAATGCTATAAGATCTGAGAATATTTTTTTTGAAAACATTTCCTAGTTAGAAGGTAGGAATAATAAAATGATATAGGAGGCAATCATGTCAGATAAGTTATTAAAGGTATCGGGATTACATGCTGTAGTTGAGGAAGATAATAAGGAAATACTCAAGGGCATAAATTTAGAGATTGGCAAGGGAGAGACTCATGTCATTATGGGACCTAATGGTGCTGGTAAGTCCACTCTAGGCTCCACACTCATGGGAGATCCAAGATATAAAATTACAGATGGCACAATTGAATTTGGTGGCGAGGATATTACTGGATTATC
>JAEEGF010427945.1_pt1 | contig 15117 bp, 5 predicted proteins | sample 9134171 | NCBI WGS metagenome assembly JAEEGF01 (sample SAMN16246542, study PRJNA631951) | gut metagenome | biome: gut microbiome; feature: rumen; material: AP-attached | host: Bos | place: Iran: Karaj | collected 2018-10 | reverse complement strand
AGCTGGAGCGACAGCGGCGCTGCCGTCGTCATCCCTTCCTGCCAGAGCTGGCAGTCCGGCACCTACGGCCCTGCGGCGTTCCTCATGACAGGAACATCAAGTGGCAGCACCATCGCCTTCAGCCCTGAGGTCGCCCTGTTCAAGGTCGTCCCCAATGCGGCTGCGGGCGTAAAGATCGCCTCTGTCAAGATAACGGCCCTCGGCTCCGACGTCAAGCTTTCCGGCACTTTCACGGCCGGCTTCGGCGGACTGACTCCGGGCGAGGGATCTGCCGGCTGGGTGTCCGTCAGTTCATCCGAGGGCGTACCCGCAGGTGAGCCCATCATCCTTGCCATGGCCCCCGCAGACCTCTCCGCCGACGGCCTCAGCATCGAGATAACCGATACCGACGGCGGCCGCATGACACGCACCGCAGTGCCTACCAAGGCCTACGCCGCCGGCAAAATGTACAGGACCGAGATCGACTACGTACCGGAAACGGGCGGCATAACCTGCGAGTGCGTCCAGCCCACCACGTCCTCCACCCTCGTATTCACATGGACGGAAGGAAATGGCGCTGCCGCAGATGTCGCCAATGCCTACACCGCCACGCTTTACAGGGACAGCGCCTGCACGACGGTGGACCAGAGCTTCGATTTCCCCGCAAATCTCGGCGCATGGGACGGCAAGCAGCCCCGGTATGTCTTCGGCGGCCTGCAGCCGTCCACCGACTACTGGTTCAAAGTGAAGGACACTACGAACGGTCTCGAATCCGTTGCAGTCAAGGCCACTACAGACAGCTTTACCGTCGTGGAGATGCCCGAATCGATTACCGATACCGGCGTGGTACTGGCAGAGGACTTCAGTGAAATCCGTTGGGACTTCGACATGCTGGCAAAAGCCGTCGGTTTCAGGCCGCAGAACAATTCTGACTTTGCAAATACTGCGGTCAAGACGGGTGAGAACAATTCAGGCAACTATATCTTCAACGGATATCACCGTTACAACTCCGGCGGTGAAATGACCTTCAAGGGGCAGGGAACGGCCGTAAACAACAGCCGCCTTAAGGACTGGCTTACCGACACCAACGTGTATCTCCATCCGGGATACCTCAAGCTCGGTACGGCAAGCGCCAGAGGCTGGATTCTCACCCCGGAATTCAGCGTGCCGGAAGGGAAGGCGGCAACCGTTACCGTCAGCGTTACCGCGGCGCGTCTCAATACCGGCGCAGACAGCGACTGGTGTCTGGTCGTCCTTACTCCGGAACTGGCCAAGGCAAATCCCTCAGCGCATACTGCGGCATTCGACTGGCCGGACACTGACGACCCCGAACTCTACCAGGTGCTATCGTTCAGCAATGTGGATTCCTGGGCGACCAAAAGCGTTTCCGGTCTTGTGCTCAGAAGCGGCGACCGTATTGCCTTCGGCGGACGGCAGGGAGCCTCTGCATCCAAAGGACGGGTCCAGATAAGCGACATGACCGTCACCGTTACCGCCATCACCGGGTCCGACGTGCAGCCTGTCACCCAGGTTGACGGCCACGTGCTCTATTCCAACGGAGCCCCGGCCGCAGGCGTAAGCGTATCCAACGGCTTCGATGTGGCCGTAACGGACTCCCAGGGGTATTATACCCTTCCGGACAACAGCGATGTCCGTTACTTCTATGTCTCCCTGCCTTCAGATGCCGCCATTCTCAAGAATGCGGACGGATGCCCCGATTTCTACAAGCGCAAGGTCAAAGGCTGTCCGACCTACGACTTCACCCTGGAGCCCCAGGCTGTCGAAAACAAGTTCCTCCTCTTCGCGCTTGCCGACCCTCAGGCGAGCGACACCAAGCGAGGCAGCCAGAAAATACTGGACATCGACCGTTTTATCTCGGAGTCGGTTCCTGCAGTCAACGGCCGCATCGCCGCGTCTTCGCTTCCGGTCTATGCCGTTACTCTCGGAGACATCATTTTCTCGTCGGGCAGCCGGAACGCCAGCGGAGCACTCGGCATCATGCGTGACCATTGCTCCAAAATAAACTGTCCCGTATTCCAGGTAATCGGCAACCACGATTATACCTATTTCCACACCGGTTCCGGCCAGGAACTCAAGACCGACGCTACAAGCAGTACGCTTTTCCTCAAGGCGCAGCGGTCCTTCGAAGACTGTTTCGGCCCCATTAACTACTCGTTCAACCGGGGAGACGTACACGTCGTATGCATGCGTGACATAATCTGGAAAAACAGTACCGAATCGGGTTCATACCACGGTGGGTTTACAGACGAGCAGTACGCCTGGCTCGCCGCCGACCTTGCGAACGTTCCTTCCGACAGGACGGTCATCCTGTGCGTGCATATTCCCGTGGCTGACTGTATCGGGAATGAGAATGTCGACAAGGTGCTGTCGCTTCTTGCCGGTTTTGCCCGCGCCGAGATTTTCTCCGGACATACCCACTATATGCAGAAGCATACGGATGTCGGCGGGAAAGGCATCTATGAGCACGTTCACACGTCGGTCTGCGGCGCCTGGTGGTGGTCCAACCTGGCTTCCGACGGCTGCCCGAACGGCTATACCGTTTACGAATTCAACGGCGGCGATATCGCCGATTCATACTTCATCGGCGTCAACGACGGCATGAACACCAGGGACTACCAGATGCGTATCTACCGCGGAAACCTCAAGTATGGCGGCAAATACATCTACTTCCAGCGCCCGGCTACCGAGGCCGACCTGTTCATCAACGTGTTCAACGCAGATCCTTACTGGACCGTGCAGGTCTATGAGAACGATGTGCTTTCCGGCACGGCGGAACTGATGCCCGAAGTTACGGAATACCGGTCTGACGCCATGTATTCGACCGTGACGGTAGGAGCCTCGACCTCCCAGGACTGGTGGTCTTCCGGCTGGCACATCGGAGTCATGGGCCTTGGCTTCAACAATAAGAACATGAACCCGTACAGCTGGTTCATGGATGTTTGTTACCATATGTATAAATACACGTTGAAAGACCCTTCCGCAGCAGTTAAGGTCGTTGCGACCGACACATACGGAAACAGCTATACCTGTACGGAAGTGATTGAGCAGGACAACCTGTACCCTGGCAATATGATCAAGAACAATTAACGCTCCGGCCCGCACCCGGGGGCTCAAAACAACGAGATATGACAGAGATAATGCGCAGGGGCTATGCCGCCCCGGAAATGGAACAGGTGGAGTTTCCGCTTGCCATCGCTCTATGTGAGCTGTCCGGTGACCTTGTGGACATCGGCGAGGAAGATGCAGGAATTGAAAATTGGGGATAGGGTTATGAAAAAGTACATTCTTTTCGCACTCGCGCTCGCTGCCCTTTCCTGCACCAGGGAAGTGGCCCAGGATGAGCCTGCGGTCCCTCAGAAGGAGGTAACCGTTTCCGCTGTTCTTCCCGACACCCGTACCGCCCTTGGCGACCCGGAAGGCAATTCTTACCCGAATTACTGGTCCGAGGGTGATGTCATCTGCGTCAACGGCGTCAGCTCCCAGCCTCTCGGGCAGGAGTACGCCGGCGCCTCCAGTGCGTCCTTCGTCCTTGCCGGCATCGAGGCCCCGTACAAAGCGGTTTATCCGGCATCTGCCGTCAGCAGCTGGAGCGACAGCGGCGCTGCCGTCGTCATCCCGTCCAGCCAGAACTGGCAGTCCGGAACCTACGACCCTGCGGCATTCCTCATGACAGGAACATCAAGTGGCAGCACCATCGCCTTCAGCCCCGAGGTCGCCCTGTTCAAGGTCGTTCCCAATGCGGCGGCCGGCGTCAAGATCGCCTCTGTCAAAATAACGGCCCTCGGCTCCGGCGTCAAGCTTTCCGGCACTTTCACGGCCGGCTTCAGCGGACTGACTCCTGCACAGGGCGCCGTCGAATGGGTGTCCGTCAGTTCTTCGGAGGGCGTACCCGCCGGTGAGCCCATCATCCTTGCAATGGCCCCCGCAGACCTAACTGCCGACGGCCTCAGCATCGAGATAACCGACACCGGCGGCGGCCGCATGACACGCACCGCAGTGCCCACCAAGGCATACGCCGCCGGTAGGATGTACAAGACCGAGATCGACTACGTGCCCGATTCGACCGTCTCCGGCAATATCCGCGGCCGCGTCACATGCGCCGGTGCAGGAGTGCCCGGGGTGCTAGTGTCCGACGGTATCGAGATAGTCCAGACCGACGCCGACGGCTACTACGCCATCCAGTCCGAAAAGTACTGGGGCTACGTATTCATCACCATTCCTTCCGGATACGAGGTGTACACCGACGGCATCCTTCCCAAGATCTGGAAGCCCGTTTCCACCGACAAGGAAACAGTCGATACGCAGGATTTCGAACTTATCCCTGCAAACAACGACGACTATACCCTCTTCGTGCTGGGCGACATGCACCTGGCGCGCCGCACCGGCGACCTTGACCAGTTCGAAAAGGTGGCAGGCGACCTTCGCAAGGCGATGAACGCCGCCCCCGGCAAGGTCTATGTGCTCACCCTGGGCGACATGACCTGGGACATGTACTGGATTGCCAACAATTACGGCTTCGCCGATTATCTGCTGACGGTAAACAGCTACTTCGCCGGCATCCCGTTCTTTCATACGATGGGCAACCACGACAACGAGATGGAGGTCGCAGGAGACTACCTCAAGGCCATCAAGTACACGCAGAACCTCGCGCCCGACTACTATTCCTTCAACCTCGGCAAGATCCACTACATCGTGATGGACAATATGGACTTTACCGGTGTGGAGCCCGGCGAGGACAACCGCAGCAAGTACGCCAAGAACTTCACCGCGGCTCAGCTCGAATGGCTCCGCAAGGACCTTTCGTACGTCGACAAGTCCACCCCTGTCTTCGTTACCGCCCATGAGCCCCTGGCGCGCCCGTCCGGCCTCAGCTGGGGCGAACAGCTCAATGGCAAGGACGCCGACCTGGACACCTTCATCGGTATCTTCGACGGCTACAACGTAAGGTACCTCAGCGGTCATACCCACAACCTGTTCAACAAGGACTGGACTTCAACCTTCACGGAGCACAACAGCGGCGCCGTCTGCGCCAGCTGGTGGTGGAGCGGCTATCATACCCCCGGCATCCATATTGCGCAGGATGGCGCCCCGGGCGGATGGACCGAATGGACTGTCAACGGCACAGACTGCACCCATTATTACCAGGCTGCCTGCCAGCCCCGCGAGTATCAGTTCCGGGCTTATGACATGAACAAGGTGAAAGAGGTGATTTCCGCGGACCGTTCCAGTCAATCGGGCTATACAAAGTACTACGACCACATCCAGAGTTACGGTGAAAACGAGATTCTGGTGAATGTGTGGGATTATGACGAAGATTGGAAGGTGGAAATCTCCGAGAATGGAGCGCCTCTTGATGTGGCCGAGGTCGGCGTCTACGATCCGCTTCATATCGAGGCCATGACCATTCCGCGCCTGAATAAGAACAGCGGCACCACCACCTTCAGCACGGCCAAATGGTGTCACTTTTTCAAGGCTACCGCCTCTGCAGCGGACACACCGGTGACGGTAAAGGTCACCGACCGCTACGGCAACGTATTCACCGAGACGATGAACCGTCCCAAGGAGTTCACCGTCGACGAATACCGGAACGAGGTTGAGTACCAGAAGCCTGAGGCGCAGTTCGTTACGGCGTCGTCATCATCCCTCGTCTTCGGCTGGACCGTCGGCGGAACCCCCACTGAAGATGCCGCCTTGCCGTATAAACTGGAACTCTTCCGCGATGCCGCCTGCTCCGACCTTCAGGTGTCCTTCGACATTCCCGCGGGCAACTCCTGCTGGGACAGCAAGGCGCTGCGCTTCACATTCGGCGGCCTCGCCCCTTCTACCACATATTACTTCAAGGTGCATAACTCCAGGAACGGCGACGTGTCCGATGTCGTCTCCGGTACGACCGATGCGTTCACTGTGGTCGATCCTTCGACGGTAACCAACGCCGGCGCAGGCGACGTCATCCTTGCGGAGGACTTCAGCGAGATTGCCTGGGGGGCCGATATGCTTGCCGATGCTGCCGGCTTCATTCCTTTCGGCAAGCCCCTGGATCCGGTTGTCGGGAACATCACGGCAGATGATGGCAATTTCCAGGTATTCGATAATACATCAGGCAGAATATACGGAGAGACCAGGGTGACCTCCGACAAACGTCTGTATAACTGGGGCTTCTTCGGCAACAGCTCTGTGTACGCTTATGCCGGTTATCTCCGCGTTGGCTCATCGTCCTCCGGCGCGCGCACCCATATCGTCTCTCCGGCACTTTCCGGTATCCCGGAGGGAAAGAAAGCAACCGTGGATGTTACCGTAACTTCCAGCGTATATAACAGTGGCGCCGATGTCGCAGTCTTCGTCAATGACCGTTCCGCACTCACGCTTGTCCTCGCGCCGGATCAGAAAGAGAGTACTGATCCCAAGTTCTCCAGTTCCGGCGGCAAGTACACCGGCGCTTCGCTCACTGGTGGCCATCCGCTTGGCACGGAGGTAAAGAACTGGACCACCAAAACCATAAGGATCGAGGGTGTAAACAGCAACAGCTGCCTCGTCATCGGTTCATACGAAAACATCGACACCAAGAACCGTTTCTTCCTTTCCGACGTGAAAGTGCAGATAGTCTCTCTTGAGGAAGCGCCCGATATCCAGGCCGATTTCTGCACGGCATCATCCTCCAGCCTTTCCTTTACCTGGACTGAAGGCGTCTCTGCCTCCGACGATGTGAGCAAGCCTTACACGATAGCCCTTTACAAGGATGCGGGCTGCTCCCAGCTTGTCGTAAGCCACATCATCCCTGAAGGTCACGGTTGCTGGGACGGCAAACAGCCCAAGTTCGTTTTCGGCGGCCTCGAGCAGGATACGGATTACTGGTTCAAGGTGACGGATACGACGGAAGGCGCCGTAAAGGCCTCCAAAGCCGTGAAAGCCACCACACTTCCTTTCACCAGGGTTGATGCATCCACCGTAAGCAACGCCGGAGTAGGTGACATCATCCTAGGCGAGGACTTCTCCGAGATTCACTACGGACCGGACGAGTTCGACGGCGCTGCCGGCTTTATGCCCAGCCCTCACACGCTTGCTCCTATAAGCGGAGAGGACCCGGACGGCACCTTTGAAAAAGCCGGCTCTACCAGTACCCGCCTCTGGGGCAACAACTTCGAAATTACCGAAGGCACCCGTATATCCCACGGCTGGGGCTTCTACGGCAACAGCGCCGTGTATTCAAGGGTCGGCTATTTCCGTTGCGCGACTACTGCCAACAATGCCCGTACGCATATCGTTACGCCCAAACTGGCCGGCATCCCGGACGGATACACCGCAACCATCGAAGTCACCGTTACGGACCGTATGTACGAGTCCAACGGCGATGTGGGTGTATTCGTTGCCTCGAACCTGACGATGAATACCACCACCGACAAAACTAGTGCATCCTTTGGCAAGTACACCGGCGACGGCGCCCTTTCCAACGGCCACGCACTTGGCATAGGCACAGGCAAATGGTACACGAAGAGCGTAATCATAGAAGGTGTAACCAACGCCGACCAGCTTCTTATAGGCTCCCTCGAAAATGTCAACGTGAGCAAAAAGAGCAAGAACCGTCACAACTTCTCCGACATCACCGTCAAGATTGTGGCTTTGAACGACGCCAACCGCACCACCAAGGTCAGCATACTCGGGGACTCCATCTCCACCTTCAAGAGCTGGTGCGACGAGACCAAGGGCGGAGCCTACTATCCCAAGAGCGACGGGGACGTTACTTCCGTGACGGATACCTGGTGGCACAAGCTCATCTACCAGAAGATGAGCACCGGCACCTTCGAGAAGAACATCTCCGCCGGCAATACCACCATAGTGCAGAACTCCACCGGTGATTCGGGCGCTTACTGGTATGGCTGGGACTTCGGTACCCGCCTGCAGCAGAAAGGCCTCGGCAACCCCGACGTGGTGTGCATCTTCGGTGGCACCAACGACTACGGCCACACCCTCTACAACAACACCTCCGAAGAGCTTATCGAAGGTGTTGCAATGGGCGCGGAATCATTCCCGGCGAGCTCCGCGGCAAGGCTTGACGAACTTGTGGCAAGCGCAAATGCCGCCACCACCGTAGAGCAGGCCGATGCCCTGGACGGCAGCACCTTCTGCTCCGCCTACATCCGCCTCATACAGATGATCCGCACCCGCTACCCCGAAGCTAAGATAGTCTGCATCATCGGCGACTACCTGTACTACGGACAGGGCCAGGCCATCAACCAGATCGTATCCCGCTATTCCAGCGACTACGTACGCGCGGTGGACATCCTGGGCGAATTCGGCTACAAGGCCAACTCCAGCAGCGGCATACCCAAGTATGACTATGCCCATCCCAATGCTGCAGGAATGCAAAAGATAGCAAACTTCGTTTACGAGAAAGTAGGAGAATGGATAGACTGCTAAAGAAAGCGCTTATTCTAGCCTCGTTGCTTTTAACCTTGCCTGCTTTTGCGGGCAACGGCAACATTGTCATTACCAAGGCCGGAGCAAAGGCCGGCCTGGTAAAAGATAATGCGCCCGTTATCCAGAAGGCCATCGACCAGCTTAGCGCTCAGGGCGGAGGCACCGTTACCATCCCAGCAGGAGAGTTCCTGACGGGGCCCATAGAACTCAAGTCCGGCGTGGAGCTCCACCTGGATATGGGTGCCAGACTGCTCGGGGTCGCCGATATCGAAGCATACGAAAAGGCTCACTACGTCAGTCCCGAAGGCAAAAGGTCCCCTCACTCGGCCCTGATCTACGCAAATAATCAGGAGAACATAGCCATCACCGGACTCGGCACCATCGACGGACAGGGCGGCCACCCTGCGTTCAACGTAGGCAAGGCAGATCCGGGCGGAAGGCCTATGATCATCCTTTTCCGCGAGTGCAAGAACATAGTAGTGCGCGACGTCCGTCTCGAGAATTCCGCGCACTGGGTCGAATACTACACGGACTGCGAAGGAGTACGCGTCAGCGGAATCAAAGTGTATTCCCACTGCAACTACAATAACGACGGCATAGACATAGAATCGAAGGACGTGGTAGTGGAAAACTGCATCTTCGACTGCGAGGATGACGCCATCTGCCTGAAGGGCTCGGGCAAGCGTCTCTGCGAGAATGTCAGCGTAAGCAACTGCGTCGCCGCGTCCAACTGCAACGCCATCAAGCTGGGCACAGGATCCGACGTCGGATACCGCAACGTCACCGTCAGCAACATTACCGTCCGCAGAGCCAGCGAGGACAACTTCCGCCACTGGTCCACCAAGCTCCCCGGCATCAGCGCCCCGGTAACGGTCATCTCCGGCATAGCCGTAGAGGTGGTTGACGGCGGCATCTGCGAGAACGTGAATATCAGCAATGTCGCGATGAGGGATGTCCAGACGCCCATCTTCATCCGTATGGGACGCCGCTGCGAATCGGATTATCCCGGCGGAAGCAGGATGAAGGGCATCAGCATCAGCGGAGTGACCGCCGTCAGCGAAAGTATGATGTGCAGCTCCATCACGGGCGTCCCCGGCCTGTATCCGGAAGATATCTCCCTCTCCGACATAAGCATTACCGCCCCTGGCGGAGGAACGGAGGAGATGGGCAAGCTGGTAGTTCCCGAGAACGAGAAATCCTACCCCGAGAACCGCTGCCTGGGCAAGATATCGCCCTCGTCCGGCCTCTACATCCGTCACGCCAAGAACGTGCGCCTCTCCAACATACGCTTCGATTTCCGCGAACCCGACGCACGCCCGCTGGTCATCACCGACGACTGCACGCTGCGCTGGGAGCCCCTCAACGTAATGGACTTCGGTGCCAAGGGAGATGGAGTCACGGACGACACCCCCGCCATCCAGAAGGCCATCGACTTCCTGGACAGCCGCGGCGGAGGGAAACTCTTCTTCCCCTACACCGAGCACGGATATCTGCTTTCATCCCCCGCAAAAGAATACACCGCCGACGGCCGTCTGGTACGCGCGCAGCTCATACTTCCTGCCGGGGATTCCAACATCCAGTTCGAAGGAGAGATGCCCTGCAAGCTGCTCTACTCCTACCAGGTACGCCCCAAGGAAAGCGTCGCCCAGAACTTCGAACCCACTAAGTTCGGCACTATGAGCTGGTCCAACACCTGCCTGCATTCCACCTGGGACGCCCCCGAAGTCAGGGATTCCCTCGAAAGGCCCTGGGCAGTGATTGCGGCCCCCGAGGGCGACAGCTGCGACGGACGTTTCTCCCGCACCGTCTTCTCTATGAAGAACCTGGAAATACGGGTGCACCTCGACACGGGCAGGATGTATCCCACCACATCGGCCGCCTTCCTCAAGAATGTATCCAGGCTCATTGTGGAGGATTCCCAATTCTGCCTCGACGAGCAGGTGGGAGATACCGAACTGGGGAAATCCCTCCAGCCCAACCCTTGCCATACCGTAGGTCTCCATACCTCCGGAAACCAAAACGACGACCAGATTCTTCGCAATGTTGCCGTCCAGGGCTTCCGCTACGGATTCGTGATGGGAGAGCACGTCTGTGCGGACTACCTCTACGTGCATAATTGCGAAGAGGCCGTCGTTTTTCACGACGCCACGCACCTATCTACCATAGGCCATATAGTGGCCCAGCATAACCGGGTGATTCTTTCCACCACGCGCGGAAAGATGTTCGGCAATACCCCCGCCGCGGTCAACCTCACCATAGGAGTGCTCAACTTCGAAGGCGGCCAGACCGTGCCCGCACCTCCGGAAGTATCCAAACTGGTGTACGGAGTGTACGACCCCGACAACCGCCTGCGCGGCTCCGTCAAATGGCACGAGCCCTGGGGCCTAGGAGTCTTCCCCGTGCTGGGCGCAAAGAAATACGATATTAAGAAGTACAGATGATACGCAGGCTGGCCATATGCCTTATGGGCTTGATTATGAGTCTGTCCGCCGCTATGGCGGACGACGGCCGCGACGTGTTCGAACTCCTGGACCTTAACCGCCCCGGGCTGGAGAAGGTCAGGAAGAACTACGAAAAAGGCCGTCTGAAAAAGGCATCCAAGGCCCTGCTGAAGTACTATCGCCACAGGAAAGACATATACATTCCCGGCCAGGACTCACGGAAAGCATCCGGCAAAGACTACATCTGGGCCAGCGATGCGATGCATCACAGATTCCACGTTCTGGAAGATACGGTCTGGAACTACGGCAAGGACATAAACTGGGAATACTGGCCAGTCAAGGACATCGAAATGCGCGTGCAGCTGCACCGCCAGGGATGGTGGACATCGCTCGGCAAGGTCTATTGCACCACCGGTAAGAAGAAATTCGCCAGGGAGTATGTTGCAGAATTCCGCGACTGGGTGGCCAAGAACCCCTACAAGCCCTTCGGCATCTCCGGGAACGGCACCGTCAGCAGCGGCACCATCGATGTGGACTCCCCCAACGAATGCTTCGCCTGGAGGCCGCTGGAAGTCGGAATCCGCCTGCTGCGCTGGTGCACGCATTTCTCTTATTTCAAGGATGCGCGCTGCTACAAGCCCGGATTCCTGCTGGAATTCCTCCGTGCCTATCATCAGAACGCCACCGTGCTGATGAGCTCCTTCAGCCCCTCCGGCAACCATCTCATCCATCAATCCTCCGGAATCATCCGCGCAGGAATCTGCTTCCCCGAATTCAAGGACGCGGAGTCCTGGGTAAGGGCCGGGGCAGAGAACCTGAACAAGGAGATAGTCCGCCAGAGCACCCCCGACGGCTGTCATTTCGAACTGGATCCGGGATACCATATTGGATTCGTGCAGTCCTACGACGATGCCATCCAGGTAGCACGGATGAATGGCAGGCTGGGCCTCTTCCCTCAGGAATGCCTCGACCGGCTGGTCAAGATGACAAGGTATTACCTGGACTACTGCTACCCCGACGGAACCCATCCCTGCTTCATCGACGCCCGCCGCAGGGATGACCTCGCCGACGGCGAACTGCTGCAGCACATCGGCGTTCCCGACCCCGACTACAAATCCTCCGGACACCCGGAAAGCGGATTCTACTGCTTCCGCAGCGGATGGGATGCCGCCAGCATAATAATGCCCATCAAGGCCACCGAGCGCGGAATGTGGCACGCCCAGCCCGACTTCGGCACCTTCGAACTCTGGGCCTACGGAAAGATCCTGATGCCGGACGCCGGCTCCTACACCTACTCCGGCGACGCCGAAATCGAGCGCCAGCGGGCCTACTTCAAAGCCACCGCCCGCCACAACGCCCTCACGCTGGACGACAGGGACTACGACGACCCGCATCCGCAGGTCCTCGAATGGACGGCCGAGGGCCCCAGACAGGTCCTGACCGTGGAGCACGAGGCCTACAAGGGCCTTACCCGCCGCCGCAGCATCTCCTTCATCGACGAAAGTTATTTCGTGATAACGGACGAGGTCCGCGGCCCCGCCACCGGGCGGCTCACCCTGCGTAACGGACTCGGCCGGGGAACGGTCGAAAGGCAGGCCGACGGCAGCTTCATCTACAAAGACGGGGATGCCGGCCTGCAGATCACGGTCGAAGGCCCGGAAGGCTCCACCGTCAGCATAGACAAAGACTGGTTCAGCGAGGCCATGCACGAAAAGGCCGAGCGCCCGCTTATCCGCCTGGACGCCACCCGCACCCCGGGTGCCGGAGTCCAGCGCTTCGTAACAATCATCAAACCCCTTAAGTTCTAGGCAAATGAAACGACTGCTCATAAGCATAAGCCTACTTCTGGTGAGCGCTGTCAGCTACGCCCAGCTCTCGCCCGAGATGGAAGCGTATATACGGGAATTCCCCCAGCGCGCCTCGTTCAACATACATTCTTACGAGTTCCATCCTCTGGAAGATACCCCCGCGCCTAAGGGCTTCAAGCCCTTCTACATCAGCCACTACGGCAGGCACGGCTCCCGCTCCCACTCTAGCGACGCGCCCTATGTGCTGCTGAGGGACTGCCTTCAGACTGCGGCCAAAGAAGGGAACATCACTCCCTCGGGCGACACCCTGCTTGCTTACGCCAAGCAGATGATAGAACTCCACGGCGGCCTGAACGGGCGTCTTACGCCCAGAGGAGCCAGGGAACACGAAATGCTTGCAAAGCGCATGTACCAGCGCTACCCCGGCGTATTCCGTAAAGGAGAGGTTCACGCCATATCGTCGGATGTACCCCGCTGCCTCGTGAGCATGTCCGCATTCACATCCTCGCTAAAATCCTGCAAGAAAGACCTCACCATCACCTGGGACTGCGGAGCAAAATTCCAACGCCTGGTAGCCGGCATCAGTTCGAAAGAAACCAGGAAGAAAGCCCTCGACATAGTCCACGGGCCGCTGACGGACATCACCATCGACACCCTGGCCGTTTTCGCCAGATTCTTCAAGGACCCGGTCCGCGGCAGGGAGATCGCCGGCAAATCCAAACCCTTCATCTCCGCCGTCTTCTCCCTCGCCCAGTTTGCAGAGGCCTATGATATCGAAGAGAACCGCTACAACTTCCTGCCTTGGGAAGTGGTCGAAACATACTACGCCCGCCACGCACTGAACTTCTACCTGGCCTTCTGCAACTCGCTTCCCTTCGGCGAAGAAGCTCTCTCCAGCACCGAACCGCTGATTTTGGACATCATATCCAAGGCCGACGAAGCCATAGCCGGAGCCCCGGTTGCCGCCGACCTCCGCTTCGGCCACGACGTAGCCTTCCTGTTGCTGTGCTCCTACCTGGGGCTGGAAAACTACGGCTACCCCCGCCTAAGCGCAGAAGAAGCCTACCGCAACTGGAACGGAGTGAAACTCTGCCCCTTCGCCACCAACCTCCAGATGGTGTTCTACAAGAACCGGAAGGGAGCGGTGCTGGTGAAGTTCCTCGCCAATGAGGAAGAAACCCTCATACCTGAGATTACGGCCTATTCCGGGCCCTACTACCTTTGGGACGACGTGAAAGCATACCTAACCAAGTAATATGAAAAGATTCCTATATTCTACCCTTCTGCTTCTGGTTTCGCTGGCCGCATTCGCTCAGACTTCGGCTGAGCTGGATGCGTACCTGCGCGAGTTCCCCCAAAGGGCGGGATTCAACACCCATTCCTACGAGTTCCTGCCCATCAAGGATACTCCCGCGCCGGGCGGATTCAAGCCCTTCTACATCAGCCACTATGGCAGGCACGGATCCCGCAGCCACGGAAGCGACGAGACCCTGAAAAAGCTTATTTCTTACCTGCAGATTGCGGCAAACGAGGGAATACTCACTCCTTCGGGAGATACCCTCTTCTACTATGCCAAGAAGGTGCTCGAACTGCACGACGGCATGGACGGACGCCTTACCCCCAGAGGTGCAAGGGAGCATGAGCAGCTTGCCAGGCGGATGTATCAGCGCTATCCCGGAGTATTCCGTAACGGAGTAGTGCACGCACTGTCGTCGGTGGTCCCCCGCTGCCTCGTGAGCATGGCCGCATTCACATCTTCGCTGCAGTCCTGCAAGACCGACCTAGTCATCACCTGGGATGCCGGCGAAACAATCCAGAAAATCATAAGCCACGGTGCCCCTACCGCAGTAAAGGAGAAAGCCGGGGCCATCGTCCACGGACCCATGACGGCCGTAAAATACGATACGATGTACGTATATTCCCGCATCTTCACCGATCCTGAGCGAGGCAAGGCCATCTTCAAGAAACCCGGCAGGCTGGCTTCGTACATCTACAATCTTGCACGAATCACCGAGGCCTTCGACATCGACGAGAACCTCTTCCGCTTCCTGCCTTGGGAGGCTGTGCTTTCGAACTTCAACCGCGGCGCCTTCAGCGCCTATCTGCAGCAGTGCAACTCCGTGCCTTTCGGCGACGAGCGCATGCCCCGCGCCTCCAGGCTTGCCGACGAAATGGTGCGCAAGGCCGATGCAGCCATTGCAGGTGCCCCCGTTGCCGCCGACCTAATCTTCGGTCACGACTGGCCCTTCCTCGGCATCTGCTCATACTTCGGACTCGAAGGCTACGGCTATCCCCGCCTCACGCCCGAACAGGCCTACGGCAACTGGAACGGTGCAAAACTCTGCCCCTACGCCGCCAACCTACAGCTCATATTCTACAGGAACCGCAAGGGCCTGGTGCTCGTGAAGTTCCTCGCCAACGAGCAGGAAACCCTCATCCCCGAACTCGAAGCA
>JAEEGF011213741.1_pt1 | contig 15118 bp, 13 predicted proteins | sample 9134171 | NCBI WGS metagenome assembly JAEEGF01 (sample SAMN16246542, study PRJNA631951) | gut metagenome | biome: gut microbiome; feature: rumen; material: AP-attached | host: Bos | place: Iran: Karaj | collected 2018-10 | reverse complement strand
TTCCGCCGCCGATTTTCCAGCAGCACCTCCGTGCTCATGCCGGTCCACATCCGCTTGATGTTGGCGGCCTTGACCAGGCGCTTTAGGATCTCGTATTTCAAAGACATAGTTCAGTCACTCCTTCTTGCAGCGGCTACCGCAGCACCAGCGCCATGACGCCCGACAGGATGGCCGAAAGGGCGGCGAAGCCCACCGTGCCGATGAGCCATTTTCCGATCCTGTCCTTCCGATCGATGTAGGGCTTTTGATCCTCCGTGCCGGGGATGTCCCAGGCCCTGGTGTGGCCCACCCAGTATTCGTCGATCAGCAACCGGTCGATCAGGTTCAGGATGGACAAAATGGCGAACATCTGCCAGAACCCCGGCCAGAACCCCCGGGCGCCGTTGACGGCATAGACGCTGACCAGCACGAATGTGAAGTAGAGGGGGATGCCCAAGCCCTTGAAGATCTTTCGGTTCTGCCAGATCCTCTCCCGGGTGATGAGACCGTTTTGTACGCACCTGTCCTGCACGTCCCGGTGGTACAGGAAAACCATGTTCACGGCCCCTTTTCGGATGCCTACGGCGCAAAGGAGGACCAGCAGCGCCCCCAGCAGAATGCCTTCTGTGATGATTTTGATGATCATGCTTCCTCACCCCACTTTACAAGGATCCCAGTGTTAGCGGTTGCTAACCAACGCCTATAGTATACTCCTTCACGAGCAGATTTCAAGTAGAAATATCTTTTCATAGTAAGTAATATTTAACTTTAGATTGACAAACGAGGAAAATATGGTATCATATCAACAGTTAGCAATTGCTAACCAAGAGAAAGCAGGTACACACTTACCGAGAAAAGGGGCAACATATGTCTGAAGAAACCATCATCCGCCATTGCGCGCCCACCCTGGCAGGCATCAAAACGGGGAATCTGTTTCGTTGCGCCTACCCCGATCGGCGGGAGATGATAGAGGACGTTCGCCGGTGGAACACGGTCCTTTCTCCCAAGGGACTGCGCCTGATCCCGCTGCGATATGAAAAAGGCAGCGCCATGATCTATCTGTTTCGCCCTGCCCGGTTACAGGCGGATCTAAACGACCGTACGGCCTGCGCCTTGCTGCGGACCCGGGGATACGCCACGGAGACCTGTTCCCGCTGCATCGTCTGTCTCATTGACCGGCTCCGACAGTCGGCCGAATTCCCCCACGAGATCGGCCTGTTCCTGGGCTATCCCCCGGAGGACGTGTCCGCCTTCATGGAGCACAAGGACACCGGCTGCAAATGCGTTGGCTTCTGGAAGGTCTATGGCGACGAGAAAGCTGCCCGAAAGACCTTCGCCCGGTACAAAAAGTGCTCCGATGCCTACTATCGGCAATGGAAAAAGGGAAAACCTTTTGATCGACTGATTATCGACCCACAAACGAAGAGAACGATCCCAGCCTCTGATCCCCTCGATCAAGCAACGTCCTAAAGTCACAAGACCATGGGAATACCCCTCCTGATCCAAGCAAAAAGACTGCCCAAACTGGCAGCCTTTTTGCTGTAGTATAAAATTTTCTTTGCCGACGGAAAAACGGCAAGGGGACCGTCTTACAACAGCGAGAACAGCACGAACAGCCAGTGAGCCGCGATACCGGCGCAGAAGCCGCCGATGGTGTGGCACAGGATGGACTTCCCCGCCAGCTCGTTGCAATGGAGCATGTCCATCATGGACACGTGGGTGGACAGATACCCGCTCCAGCACATGCACATGCCGGTGAACACAGCGATATCGTTGGCGCCGGCCACGCCCTCGCGGAGGAGCTCCGGCACCATGCCCAAGGAAGCGCCGGCGGAGCCCAGAGCCGTAATGGGTACGGACACGCATTCGGAGGAGGCGAAACCGAACAGGGGCTTGAAGAGGAATTGGAGCTTGTCGCCCAACCGGGGCAGGAGCCGGATCCCTTCATAGGCTTCGCCCGTATACGTCCCGGACGCGGAAGGGCCATAGGTCAGCATCATGACCACGGTGCAGATGACCAGCACCCCGGGGATGATGCCCAGACCCAGCTCCACGCCGTTCTTGCCGCCCTCCATGAGGGAGTTGAGGAGCCGCAGCATGAACCCCTTGGGGGGCTTGTTCTCGTCGTCGCTCAGCTGGCCCATCTCCCGGGGGGACAGGGCCAGGGTTTCGGTGCCGTAGAGCTTTTTGCTGAAGTGCAGCAGCATCCTCGTGCTGATGACGCTGCCCGCCACCGCGCCCAGATTCCCGCACAGGACCGCCTTTCCCAGAGGGATCCCCGTGACAGCGGACAGGCCCGCCATGTAGCTGGTGACGATGAGGCCCATGCCGAAGGCCGTGCCCAGATTGGTGAGCGCCGGGATCTGATACGCCTTGAAGTACCGGCGATACTGCTGCTCCTTGGCGAGAGCCAGGATGGACGGGTTATCGGAAAAATAGGTGGACACCACCCCGAGCGCCGCCGCCCCGGGCATGCCGTAGAGGGGCTTCATGAGCGGTGAAAGCAGGAAGTTGAACAGCTCCAGCACGCCGAATTCCGTCAGCATCTCGGACAGCGCCCCGGCCAGGACCGCGATGGCCAGAATGTAGAACACCGTGTCCAATAGGATGCGGTAGGCGGTCTTCATCATGGTGTTGATCGCGTTGGTCATGCCCATGGGCACCATGAACAGGGCCATGAACCCCAAAAAGCCCACCAGGAACAGGGTGCTTTTCAGGAGCTTCTTCCCCGTCAGCATCTGCCGCTGCCGCAACGCCTCTCGTTTTTCATCGAAGGATGCCATTCTCTCTCCTTTGCTGCCTTAAAACAGTCGAATGTCCATGGCTCCGGCCAGGTATTCCAGCACCGCGGTGCCCGCGATGCTGTTGCCCCGAACGTCCAGAGCCGGGCCGAAGACGCCGATGCCCATGCGATCCACCAGCGTCGCGGCGATGCCGCCGCCTACGCCGCTCTTGGCGGGATAGCCAACCTTCACGGCGAATTCCCCTGACCCGTCGTACATGCCGCAGGTCAGCATGAGGGTCCGGATGATCCGGGCATGCTCCGGCTCCATGAGCCGCTCTCCCGTGGACGGGTCCATCCCCCGGCAGGCCAGCACCAGGGCAAGGTGGGCGATGTCCTCCGCCGTGACGTACAGGGAGCACATGCGGAAGTACACGTCCAGATCCTCGATCACATCCCCCTCCAGCATCTTCGTGGCCTTCAGGTGATAGGCGAGGGCCCGGTTCTTATCCCCCGTCTCCCGCTCGGAGCGATACGCTTCCTCACAGAGACAGATCTCTTCGGACCCGCAAAGCCGCCGAAAACAGTCCAGCAGCCGCCGATATTTCTCTTCGCCGGTCCGTCCCTTGATGGCTCCCACCACCGCGATGGCCCCGGCGTTGATGAAGGGATTATAGGGCTTCCTGTCCGTTTCCAGACGGATGATGGAGTTGAAGGGATCCCCCGTGGGCTCCAGCCCCACCCGACCGGAGAACAGATACTTTTCTCCCCTATCCTGCAGGGCGAGGGCCAGGGCCACCACCTTGGCGATGCTTTGGACGGTGAAGGGCGTCCTCGCGTCCCCGGCGCTCAGTCGGCGACCGTCGGCAGTTTGAACGCACACGCCCAAAAGGCCCGGATCCACGTGCCGAAGGTAGGGGATATACTGGGCAGGCCGGCCCCTTTCCGCGAAGGCGCGCCCGAAAGCGAGGGCGTCCTCCAGCATGGTTTGGGTGATCTTAGACATAGAAACGGAAGCTCAGGCGTTGTAGTACTTGTCGAATTCCGCGGGGTGAGGGATCTTGCCGATCTCCACGCATTCCTTCCGTTTTTCGGCGATGAAGTTCTTCAGCAGCCGCTCCGGGAACACGCCGCCACGGGTGAGGTAGTCGTGGTCCGCTTCCAGAGCATCCAGGGCCAGATCCAGAGAAGTGGGCAGGTGATGGAGCTTGGCCTTCTCCTCATCGGAAAGGCTGTACAGGTTCATATCGTAGGGGCCCCAGCCGTTTTCGTGGGGATCGATCCGGTTCTCGATACCGTCAAGGCCCGCCATGAGCAGGGCGGCATAGCAGAAATAGGGGTTGCAGGTGGCATCCGGGTTCCGGATCTCGAAGCGGCGGAGCTTAGGGGACTTAGCGTAGACCGGGATGCGGATGACCGCGCTCCGGTTGGAGGTGGCGTAGCCCACGGTCACCGGCGCCTCAAAGCCGGGCACCAGCCGTTTGAAGGAATTGGTGCTGGGGTTGGTGATGGCGCAGAGGGAGGCGATGTGCTTCAGCAGCCCGCCCATGAACCAATGGGCTTCCCGGCTCAGATGGGCGTATCCGGCGTCGTCGGAGAAGACCGGTTCCCCGTCCTTCAACAGCAGCATATGCACGTGCATGCCGCTGCCGGCCTCGCCATAGACGGGCTTGGGCATGAAGGTGGCGGTCTTGCCGTACTTCATGGCGGTGTTGCGGACGATGTATTTTACCATCATGGTGGCGTCAGCCATTCTGGACATCTCCCCCAGCTTGGGCTCGATTTCGAACTGACCGGAGGCGCCCACCTCAGGGTGGTGGTACTTCACGGGGATGCCCGCCTCCTGCATCCTGAGGCACATTTCGCTGCGGCACTCATAGGTGCGATCCAGAGGCTTGGCCACATGATAGGCCCTCTGGTAGGGGACCACGTAGCCCTTGCCGTTGGAGGCGCTATTCCAGTAGCTCTGCTCCGCGTCCAGGCTCATGCCGATGGAACCGGGCTTTACCTCCCATTGGATCCGGTCGAAGAGGTAGAACTCAAACTCCGGCAGCACCAGCATGGTGTCGGCGATGCCGGTCGAGCGCATATACTCCTCCGCCGCCCGGACGATATTTCGGGGGTACTGGTCCAAAGGCCGATTCACCGGATAGTCGATGACCATGGCGTTGCCGGTCATGGACAGGGTCTTCACGTCGCAAAACGGGTCGATATAGGCCGTGTCCAGATCGGGGATAAAGACCATATCGCTTTTCTCCACCACGGCGTAGCCATAGTTGGAGGCATCGAAGCCCACGCCCTCCGTCATCATGTCCTCGCTGAAGTTCTCGGCGGGAATGGTCACGTGGCGGAACTGCCCGTGGATGTCCACCATCTTAAAGTCCACCATCTGGATTTCTTCGTCCCGAATGAGCCGCAGGATGTCCTGCACCGAATTGGTCATGATCGATTATCCTCCTGAATACAATATGCTTTATTCTGCGAGCCCGTAAACGCGGGCATATTTTTCTTTGAGATACCGGATAAACACGGACACATCCAGCCCGCTTCCCGTGGCATCGCGCAAGATCTGTTCGGCAGATTTCACAGCTCCGAAACGGTGGACATGGGCTCCGTTCCATTCCTTTACCGCGGCAAAATCCCCCCGGCGGATCCGATCATCCAGATCCGGCACGTCTCGCTCCATGGCCTGAAGGAGCTGGCTCGCGTAACAGTTGCCCAGGGTGTAGTTCTGAAAATATCCGATGAACCCGCTGAACCAGTGCATATCCTGCAGCACGCCTTCCCCGTCCTTTTGCGGCCGGACGCCCAGGTATTCCTCCGACTTTTCGTTCCAGGCCCCAGGCAGGTCTCGGAAGGATAAAGTCCCGTCGAAGAGGGCTTTTTCCAGCTCGAAGCGAAGAAGGATATGGAGGTTGTAGCTGAGCTCGTCGGAACCCAGACGCAACGGTGTGACAGTCAGGGCGTTGAGCTCTCGCCAGAAGGCGGAGGGCGACGGCGCCTCCAGCGCCGGGAAATATCGGCGTGCCAGGGGCAAAGCCCATTCCCAGAAGGGGAGACTATGGCCGATCATGCACTCCAGAAACCGGGCCTGTCCCTCGTCCATGGGGAAGGAGGCGGCCCTGCCCAGACCCGTGCCCATAAGCGCCGGGTCCACGCTTTGACCGTATATGGCATGGCCCCCTTCGTGAAGCGTGGAAAAGATGGCGCGGGTAAAGTCGTCCTCAAAGTACCGGCAGGTGATGCGCACGTCCTGGGCGTGAAGGACGGTGGTATAGGGGTGTGGGCTCTCGTCTACACGGCCCCGGTCGAAGTCAAAGCCTACGGTCTGCAGGAGCTCATGGCAAAAAGCCTTCTGTTTCTCCTTCGGGAAGACGCCCCGGCAGGTATTTCTTTTCGGCTGAGGCCCGTCGCGAAGAGCTGCGGACAGGGGGATCAGCTCCCGCTTCAGCGCCTCGAACAGATACTCGATCCTCGTGCGGGAGAGCCCCTGCTCCCACTGATCCATGAGGCCGGTGAGGGGATCGCTTTCAAAGCCATAGCAGGCGGCCAGCTCCCGCTTGAACGCGAACTCCTGTGCTAAAAGAGGCCGGATCCGCTCATAATCGTTAGCGGCACGAGCCAGGGGCCATAGATGCTCCGTCTTCAGGTTGTGCGCGGCGTAAGCGGCGAACAGATCCTCGGGGACCCGCTTCACCCGATCGAACTCCCGACGGGCCTTTTGCGCCATTGCTAAGGCCACAGAGTCCCGGGGCGGGTCCGCCTCCAGAGCCGTCAGCACCTCCTCCATCTGGGGAGAGGTCCGAAGGGCATGCGTCTCCTGTGCGAGACGGCGCATCTGCTCGGACCGATACGCGGCACCGCCGGCGGGCATATGGATGCGCATGTCCCAAGCCAGGACGGCGCTGACGCTGTTCAGTTGGTCGATCTGCTCCATGAGCGCCCGCAGGCGCGCTTCGCTTTTCATCCCCATGACTGTTCCTTCCGATCCACACTCATTGTAGCACGGCTCCCATAAAGCGCAAGGGGGTTTTCGGGGGCGGGATGAATATATAAAATGCGGCGGGAGCCCACAAAAAAAGGAGCCGATTTCTCGGCTCCCTGGGGCTAAGCCCTTGGTTGTTGCTTACCGACCGAACTGGCAGTCGTTGTTGCCGGAGACGGTGGTCCACATCTCGAGCATGTTGATGGGGTCGTTGAAGTCGGCGATCCAGCCTTCACGAGCGAAGTCGAAGTTGCCGGCCTTGCGCTCCTCCAGGAACACGTTCCAATCCTGCTGCTGAATGGAGAGCTCGATGCCCAGAGCGGCGAGGTCCTGCTGGATGGTCTCGGCGATCTTGATGTGGCCGGAGGTGGTATTGGTCAGGTACTCCAGCTGAATGGGGGTCTCAGCCGTGAGCTTGCCATCCTCACCGAACTTATAGCCGGCAGCCTTCAGCAGGGTGCGAGCCTTCTCCACAACGGCGTCATAGTCGTTATTGATGGCGCTGCAATCGAAGTAGCCCTGGTCGGTGGCACTGCTCTTGAAGATGCCGCCGTTGCCGTCGGCCATGCCCAGAGGAATGAAGGCGTTGGCAGCGACCTGACCGGTCTGACCGATGTTCTCGCAGATGTAGTTACGATCGATCATGATGGTGAAGGCTTCACGCATGCAGGCAGCCTGCTCAGGGGTCTTGCCCTCAAAGATCTTGCTCTTGGCGTTGAAGGCAACATAGTAGGTGCCCAGCTCGTCCACAATGTGGAACTCGGGGTTGTTCAGCAGGGACGCCACTTCGTCCGTGGGCACGGAGTCAGCGAAATCCAGGTCGCCCGCGTTGTAAGCGGCGTAGATAGCGGTGTCATCGGCGGAGAGCATGTACTCCAGCTTGTTGACGGTCACCTTGTCGGCATCGTACCAGTAGGGGTTCTTCTCATAGGTCATGGACACGTCGTGGTTCCAGCCGGTGCAGACATAGGCGCCGTTGGACACGAAGCCGGCCTCCTGGCACCAACCGCCGGGGCTGGTCTGCCAATCGGCATAGGCTTCCACCGCGGACTGCTTCACGGGGTAGAAGGTGGGGAACGCCATCAGATCCTCCATGTAGGCGCAGGGAGCATTGAGCTCGAAGACCAGGGTGAGATCATCCTTGGCTTCCACGGCGATGTCGGGGAAGTTCTTGAAGCCGTTGAACATGTAGGCGTAGTCGGCGCCGGTGGCGTCGGCAGCGGCACGCTTCCAGGCATAGACGAAGTCAGCGGCGGTCAGGTCGCTGCCATCGGACCACTTGAGGCCTTCCTTCAGGGTGACGGTGTAGACCGTGCCGTCGTCGCTCATGGTGTAGCCCTGGGCGCAGGCGGGTACGGGCTTGCCGTTGGCATCATAGGTGTACAGACCGGAGAAGGAGTTGGCCGCCAGACAGGCGCCGTCCACGGAGCTGTTCAGGGCGGGATCCAGATAATCCGGCTCGCTGGAGAGGTTCAGACGCAGGGTGTCGGATCCATTGTCCAGCTTGGTGTACATGAAGAACTTGGTGGCGTAGGGGTTGGAATAGATCCCGCTCACATAGCTCTTCTGCAGATAGATGTCGTTGTAGTAGTAGATGGGGATGACGCAGTTGGTGGCCATGAGGATATCCTCAGCCTTGTGCATCAGCTCGGTGCGCTTGGCAAAATCGGTCTCCGCCTTGATCTGGGCGATCAGCTCATCATACTGAGCCCAATCCTTGATGGGATCGATAAAGGCTTTGCTCACCAGCGTGGCAGCATCGACCACGGGCGCATCGTCGGTTTTCTTGTCGTTGGCTTCCTTCTTGCTGCAGGCAGCGATGGAAAGGATCATGACCAATGCAAGAAACGAAGCGATCAGTTTCTTCATTTTTCTTTACCTCCTGTGTATTATAGCCCTTTTTAGGCGAGCTATCGAAAGTTATCTGACCCAGCAGGCCACCTGGTGGTCGCCGCCGCGGTCGGTGAGGGACGGACACTCCTGGGCGCACTGTTCGGTGGCGTAGCGGCAGCGGGTGCGGAAGGGGCAGCCGCTGGGCTTCTTGAGGGGACTGGGCACGTCCCCCTCCAGGATGATCCGCTGGCGTGCTCTGGTCACGTCGGGATCCGGGATGGGCACGGCGGAGAGCAGAGACTCGGTGTAGGGATGGATGGGATGGTCGTTGAGCTCGTCGGCATCGGCGATCTCCACGATCTTGCCCAGATACATGACGGCGATGCGCTTGGAGATGTGGTGCACCACCAAAAGGTCGTGGGCGATGAACAGGTAGGCCACGCCCAGCTTTTCCTGCAGCTCCTCGAACATGTTGATGACCTGGGCCTGAATGGACACGTCCAGGGCCGAGACGGGCTCGTCACATACGATGAACTGGGGGTTCACCGCCAACGCCCGGGCGATGCCGATGCGCTGGCGCTGGCCGCCGGAGAACTCATGGGCGTACCGGCGGGCATGCTCGGCATTGAGGCCCACGATCTCCATAAGGTCCAGGATCTTTTCCCGGCGCTCCTTCCGGTTGCTGCACAGGTGATGAACATCCAGCGGTTCGCCGATGATATCCTCCACCGTCATGCGGGGATCCAATGAGGAGTAGGGATCCTGGAACACCATCTGCATCTGCTTGCGCATATGCAGGATGTTTTTTTCCGTCACCGGCGTCCCATCGAAGATGACTTCGCCACCGGTGGGTTTGTAGAGGTGCAGGATGGCTCGGCCGGCGGTGGTCTTACCGCAGCCGGACTCGCCCACAAGACCCAACGTTTCGCCCCTGCCCACGGTGAAGGAGATATCGTCCACCGCCTTCAGGGGGATGGTCTTGGTGAGGCCCACCTTCACGGGGAAATACATCTTGAGGTTTTTGACCTCTACCAGAGCTTCACTCATTCTTGAGGCACCTCCTCGAACGCTTCTTTCACGTTGACCCAGCAGGCCGCCTTATGGTCGGAATTGATGATGATCTCCTGTGGCACTTCGCTCAGGCAGATCTTCATGGCCGCATCACAGCGAGGGCAGAAGGCGCATCCCTTGGGCAGGTTCAGCATGTTGATGGGCGTGCCCGAGATGGGGACCAGCTTCTTTTTCATGTTGCTGGCGTTGGGGATGGACCGAAGAAGGCCCTTGGTATACTCGTGTCTGGGGTTGTAGAAGATTTCCCGAGCGGTGCCCCGCTCGCAGATCCGGCCGCCGTACATGACCACGATGTTGTCGCACATATCGGCAATGACGCCCAAATCGTGGGTCACCAGGATGACCGCCATGCCCATCTTCTTCTGCAGGGACTGGATCAGCTCCAAAATCTGCGCCTGGATGGTCACGTCCAGGGCCGTGGTGGGCTCATCGGCGATGAGGATGTCCGGCTCGCAGGCCAGGGCCATGGCGATCATGACCCGCTGCCGCATGCCGCCGGAGTGCTCGAAGGGGTACTGCTTCATGCGCTTCTTGGGCTCGTTGATGCCCACCAGCTCCAAAAGCTCCTCCACCCGGGCGTTGGCAGCGGCGCCGCGCCGGTCCGTATGCAGGACGACCGCCTCTCGCATCTGATCTCCGATGGTGAACACGGGGTTCAGACTGGTCATGGGGTCCTGGAAGATGATGGAACAGTTCTTGCCCCGAAAGCCCTGCATCTGTTTTTCGCTCCAGGTGGACAGATCTTGTCCCTTGAAGAGGATCCGCCCCCCGGTGATCCGGCCGGTGTCGGCCAGGATCTGCATGATGGAGTAGGCCGTGACGGACTTGCCGGAGCCTGATTCGCCCACGATGCCCAGGATCTCGCCGGGATCCAGGTCGAAGCTGACGCCATTCACCGCCTGGACTTCGCCAGCGTCCGTAAAGAAGGAGGTATGCAGATTCTGCACGCTCAACAGCTTTTCACTCATACGCGTCACCTCTTCAGCTTCGGATCGAAAGCGTCCCTGAGACCGTCGCCCAGCAGATTCAGACTGAGCACGATGAGACAGATCACGATCGCGGGGAACACCAGCTTATAGGGATAGCTTTGCAGACCTTCCCGAGCGGAGTTGGCCAGGGAGCCCAGGGACGGCATGGGCGCCTTCACGCCGATGCCCACGAAGCTCAAGAAGCTTTCCGTGAAGATGGCGGACGGGATCTGCAGGGCTGTGGAGATGATGATGACGGACAGGCAGTTGGGCAGGATATGCTGGCGGATGATCCGGCCGGGCTTGGCGCCGATGGACTGGGCCGCCAGGATATACTCGTTCTCCTTGATGGAGAGGATCTGGCCACGGATCAGGCGGGACATGCCCACCCAGTACAGCAGGCCGAAGACGATGAACAGACTCACCATGTTGGTGCCCAGACGGGCCAGCAGGGTGCCGGGCTTGAATTTCAGTACTTCGTTGAGGACCACCGACAGCAGAATGATCATGAGCATATCAGGCAAAGAGTAGATGATGTCAACGATACGCATCATGATAAGATCGGTTTTGCCGCCTATGTACCCCGATATACTGCCGTACAGCATGCCGATGATCAGCACGATGATGGAGGCGAAGAAGCCGATGAACAGGGAGATGCGGGTGGCGTAGACCACGCGGATGAAGTAGTCCCGGCCCATTTCATCGGTGCCGAAGATATGGGGGAAGCGGGTGCCGCCCTTGGCGATGTACTCCTGCTCCATCTTGCTGAAGGTGAAGGGCTTCAGGTTCTTGGCGTCCCGGTCACGCCGCCCTTCCACGGAAAGGATGTCCTCATAGGAGTAAGGCACGATCAAAGGCGCAAAAACGATGGTGATGAGGATGATCGACAGCAGAATGAGGCTCATGACCGCCAACGGATTCTTGAAGAGCTTGCGCATGCCGTCCTTGAAGAAGGTGGTGCTTTCGCTCATCACGTCCTGCTGCCGCTTCTCCTCCTCGGTGGCCTTCTCAAAGGACGCGGCGGAGAATTTGCTCAGATCCAGTTGCAAGCTGAGAGGATTCTTTTTCGGTAAATCCATATGATCCATATCTTCGCCTCCTCTCAGTCAAATTTGATGCGCGGATCCACAACTTTGTACAGCAGATCGCAGATCAGGTTGGCCACGACCATGAGGGTGGCCAGGAAGATGGTGGTGGCCATGATCATGGTGTAATCCCGGTTGGTGATGGCGCTGACAAACTTGCTGCCCAGGCCGCCCACGGTGAAGATGGTCTCAATGACCATGGAGCCGGTGATGATGTAAGCGATCTGGGGACCGGCGTAGGTGATGACGGGGATGAGGGAGTTGCGAAGGGCGTGCTTGAAGATCATCTTGAACTTGGATACGCCCTTGGCCCGCGCCGTACGGATGTAGTCCTGGCTCAGGGCGTCCAGCATGCTGGTCTTGGAAAGACGGGTGATGTACGCCATGGGATATGCCGACAGGGCCAGGATCGGCAAGAGGTAGTTGTGGCTGTTGGCGCTCCACACAGGCACCCATTTGAGTCGGATGCAGAAGACCAACAGCAGCATGGTAGCCAGAATGAAGCTGGGTACAGCGGTGAACAGGGTGGAGAAAAACACGATGAGCCGGTCGGGCAGCTTGTTCCGGGTCAAGGCGGCGGTGCTGCCGAAGATCGTGCCCAAAAACAGGGCCACCACCATGGCCGACAGGCCCAAACGGGCCGAGATAGGGAAGGATTCTTTGATGACCGCCTTGATCTCGCGTCCGTTTTTCAGCGACACGCCGAAGTCCCCGTGCATCAGATTCTTCATATAGAGCAGAAACTGCTGCCAAACGGGCTTATCCAGATTGTAGCGAGCGTTGAGGGCGGCAATGGTCGCCTCGCTGAGGGCTTTCTCCTTATTGAACGGGCCGCCGGGGACTGCGTGCATCAGAAAGAACGTGATCGCGCAGATGACGAAGACGGTAAGCACAGCCAACAGGATGCGCTTGACTACGTATTTACCCAATTCTTCCTCTCCTTCCCGCGTGAAACAAGCGAAACCACAGGAATGGTCACCTGCTATTTATGCAGAAATTTTGAAAAATTATAGCACAGGGCTTTTTGAAAGTCAACAAAATAATCCCACCGGCCGGGATAAAGCGGATTTCTTTGCCCACCCAAGGTACATATAAAACAATTTATGCCGCTGTTGACCCGGTTCACCTGACAAAAGGCGCGCAGATCCCCTTTCCCTTGTCCCTTGGTTCGTGCCGCTGTGATCTTCCTCCAGGCGCAGCAAAGCCCCCGGATCGCCGAGGGCTTTGCGCGGGATATTTCGTTGAGTCATCTGCCGAACAGCAGCACCGTCACGCCGACGATAAGCAGGATCAGCAGCAGGCAGGGGAGGCCGATGGTCAGGAGCCCCGAGATCCACATGGCCAGGGGGTCGTTCTTCTCCAGGTTCAGGCTTTCGTCCTGAAGCAGCTCCTGTTTGTCTTGCTCCGACGTCCGCATGGCTTACGCTTGTTTGATGTCCGACTTGGTGGTCTTTACGTCGAACAGGAACTCCTTGTTTTCACCCAGCTTCCGCTCCGGATAATGGCAGGCGCAGAAGTGGTTGGGTTCGATCTCCACCAGAGGCGGAGAAACGCGGCGGCACTTCTCCGTAGCCATATAGCAGCGGGTGCAGAACTTGCAGCCGGCGGGAGGATTCACGGGACTGGGGATGTTGCCCTCCAGAATGATCCGCTCCTTTTCGGCAGAGCCGGGCTCGGTGGTGGGGATGGAGGATAGCAGCGCCACGGTGTAGGGATGGCGGGGATCGTCGAAGATGGTCTTTTTATCCGCCAGCTCCACGATGTTGCCCAGGTACATGACGGCGATCCGGTCGGAAATGAACTTGACCACGCTCAGGTCGTGAGAGATGAACATGTAGGTCAAGTGCTGCTTCTCCTTCAACTCCTGCAGCAGGTTGATGATCTGAGACTGGATGGACACGTCCAGAGCGGACACGCACTCGTCGCAGACCACGAACTTGGGCTGCACGGCCAGAGCGCGGGCGATGCAGATACGCTGCCGCTGACCGCCGGAGAACTGGTGGGGATAGCGGTGGAGCATATACTCCTGCAGGCCGCATTTCTCCATGGTCTCCACAATGTAGGCGCGCAGCTTGGCGGAGCCGTGCTTGAAGAAGTGATGGGTGACCAAACCTTCCTCGATGATCTGACCGACGGTGAACCGAGGGTTCAAGCTGGAATAGGGATCCTGGAAGATGATCTGCAGATTGCGGCGAAGACCGCGCATCTCTTTGTAGTTCAGCCTTGCAAGATCGATGCCGTCATCCAGCATGGCCTCGTATTTGTTGAACTCCGGATCGTCCTTATACTTTGCCTTGACCGCATCCAGCTTTTCCTGAAGCTCGGCGATCTTTTGGTCGATCTCCGCCACGGATTCGTCCGCACGGGCCAGCAAAGCGCCCATCTTTTCCTTTTTCCGCTGGAACTTGGCCTTTGCGGATCCTGTGCCAGTCTGCTCCTCGGTCTCGTAGTGATCGAAATTCACCTGGAGTTTCTGCCGGCGCAGCATGATGGCGTTACGCTTTTTGTTTTCCTTATAGATGTCCAGCAGGAGCCGCATGCCCTCGGGATCGTCCTTGGCAAAGAATCCGCCCAGGATCTTCACGATATTGCTCAGATGAGTCTGCTCCTCGCATTTGGCAATGTTGCATTCCTGCAGCAGGTAGAAGTCCGCTCCGTCCTCGCCGCCGGCAGCCTCCACCTTCTGCTCCAGCTCCCGCGCTTTTTCGCTGGCTTTATGGAGCTTTTTGCGGAACTTGGCTTCCTTCTGGATGGTTTGGCGTACGTACTTGGGCGTCAGCTTATCCAGCGTGATGCCGTAGTACAGGGTGCAGCCTGCCGTCTGGGGATAGAGCTGCAGGAGCACTCGACCCAACGTGGACTTGCCGCAGCCGGACTCGCCCACGATGCCCAGGGTCTCGCCTTCGTAGATGTCGATCGTGATGTCCTCATTCGCCCGAACATACAGCCTGTTCTTCTGGAAAATGGAGGTTTTGGCGACCGGAAAATACTTCTTTAAATTAGTAATGGACAGTAATTTCTTTGTGTTTGGCACTGTTCCGTTCCTCCTTATTGGGATAGAAGCATCTGATCGACTGCTTGTCACTGATCTTCATCAACTTAGGCTCTTCATCGATGCACCGCTGGGTGCAATACTTGCAGCGCGGCGCGAATTTGCATCCCTTGGGCAGTGCCAGCGGGTGCGGCACTACGCCGGGGATAGGTTCAAGACGGTCGCTGTCATTTTCCAGCCGGGGGATGGACAGCATCAATCCCTCGGTGTAGGGGTGGCTGTCTGCCGGGTTCTGGAAGATGACGTCGGCCGGGGCCTGCTCCACCACCTGGCCGCAGTACATGACCGCCACGTCGTCCGCCATCTCGTTGATGACGCCCAGGTCGTGGGTGATGAAGATGATGGCCGTGCCCGTGGTCTCCTTCAGCTCGTTCATCAGCTTGAGGATCTGGGCCTGGATGGTCACGTCCAGGGCGGTGGTGG